>Ga0007801_10000004_pt1 | contig 63220 bp, 29 predicted proteins | sample CryBogmetaGMA2M_FD_60372 | JGI IMG/M metagenome (GOLD analysis project Ga0007801, IMG submission 60372) | Freshwater microbial communities from Crystal Bog, Wisconsin, USA - MA2M | ecosystem: Environmental > Aquatic > Freshwater > Lake | place: Crystal Bog, Wisconsin, USA | collected 2009-07-06
GTGGTGAGCTCGTAATCCGAGAAGCCAAGCTGCTTGCCGCCCATCACACCAGTCCTGGCCTGCGATCACAGAGCCATTGTCCCGCAAATGGCCTGGGTTTTCCAGGGTCTCCCTAGCGCAGTCATGCAAATAATACTTTTCTAGCGCCACGGATCATGGTTCCAGTTACTGAAATGAGGTTGGCGACGATAGACGAGAATGAGATGATCCCTCGTCTTGCTCCGATCACTGTTGTAACTTTGCTTGTCTGGTCTTCATCGTCGGTCCAGCACTCTCTCCATCGCTGGACCAGAGCCTTTGCCATCGTCCCTTGTTGCTCACCCCCCGAAGTGGCGAACCACGGCTTCGGCGAAGCCCGAGCAGCTCACCGGCTCCACCCGTGGCTCCATCAGCCGGGCCAGGTCGTAGGTGACTTCCCCATTGGCGATGGCGGCGCTGAGGCCGGCGGTGATCAGGTCGGCGGCCTCCTGCCAGCCCATGAATTCGAGCATCATCACGCCGGAAAGAATCACCGAACCGGGGTTGATGCGGTCGAGGCCGGCATGCTTGGGGGCGGTGCCGTGGGTGGCCTCGAAGATGGCGGCGTTGTCGCCGATGTTGGCGCCGGGGGCCATGCCCAGGCCGCCCACCACGGCGGCGGCGGCATCGGAGATGTAGTCGCCGTTGAGATTGAGGGTGGCCAGGATCGAATACTCCTGGGGCCGGGTCTGGATCTGCTGGAAGATGCTGTCGGCGATGCGGTCGTCGACCATCACCATCGCCTTCCACTGGCCGTTGCCATGGCTGGCGCCAATCGCATCCAGCACCTCCTTCACCTCATGGCAGACCGCAGCCTGCTTCTCGGGGGTGAGGGCGTCGTAGCCCGGCTCGATCATGCGGGCGTTGCCCTCCAGCGTGAGGGAGGGATCGGCCTCCAGGTTGCCCAGGATCCAGCTCTCCCGCTCGGTCACGCAGACATCGCGAAATTCGCTGGTGGCCAGTTCGTAACCCCAGTCGCGGAAGGCCCCTTCCGTGAACTTCATGATGTTGCCCTTGTGCACCAGGGTGACGTGGCGCTTGTCGCCCTCCAGGCGCAGGGCGTGCTGAATCGCCTTGCGGATGTGCCGCTGGCTGCCGTGCTTGCTCACCGGCTTGATGCCGATGCCCGCCCCTTCGGGAATCTGGCGCTTGCCGAGCTTGCCGTTGGCGGGGATCACCACCTCATTGAGGTGCTTGATCAGGTCAAGGCACACCGGATCAGCAGCCTCCCACTCGATCCCCATATAGATGTCTTCGGTGTTCTCCCGGTAGACGATCACGTCGAGGTCCTGCGGGCGCTTGTGGGGGCTGGGGGTGCCCTCGTAGTAACGGCAGGGGCGGACGCAGCAATAGAGATCGAAGATCTGGCGCAGGGCCACGTTCAGGGAGCGGATGCCGCCCCCGATCGGGGTGGTGAGGGGTCCCTTGATCGCCACGCCGAACTCCTCGATGGCGGTGAGGGTGTCCTGGGGGAGGTATTGATAGGTGCCGTAGAGCTCGCAGGCCTCGTCGCCGGCGAACACCTTGAACCATTCGATGCGGCGCTCGCCGCCGTAGGCCTTGGCCACGGCCGCATCCAGCACCCGCTGGGTGGCGGGCCAGATGTCCACACCGGTGCCATCGCCGCGGATGAAGGGGATGATCGGATCGCTGGGCACCACCGGCTGGCCGTTCTCGAAGCGGATGGCGGTGCCGCGGCTGGGAGCGGTGAGCTTTTCGTAGGTGGCCATGCGCGGTGCGGGTGGGGAACGGATGGAGACGCGGCAGGGATCCGGGAGATCGCCTGTGGTGATCCTGCGACCCTGGCTGGCAGGGACGAGCGGCGGACGGCAGCATGGATCGATGGGCCGAGCCTAGGTTTCGGCTGCACTGCGGTTCTGCTCAGGGGAAACGGCATGAACGCGGCCGATCAGGTCCGATCTCTGGAAGTGGCCCAGGCCGTGGCCGCCGTGGTCGGTTTGTTCCACCGCCACTTCCCTGCCGCCCGGGCCAATCTCACCCCCTGGCGCGACGATCCGCTCACCCGGGCCTTCGACGCCCGTGAATCCCTCGACCTCTCCTTTCACTTCCCCGGCTGGAGCCCCCGGCTGCAGTGCCGCTCCCTGCTGGTGCAGCTCCAGCTGGACGGCGCACCGGCAGCGGCGGCCGCCGATCCGTCCCAGCCGACGCCGCGGCGCCCCCGGCTGCTGGGGGTGCTGATCCGGGGGCTCACCTACGACGCCGAGCGTTGGCGGCTGGCCACCGTCGGCGACTGGCAGCCCAGCGGCAGCCACCTGCCCCAGCCGGAGGTGGTGGAAAGCCTCTGCCTGGTGTGCCAGGAACTGTTCAGTCTCTTTGCGGAGGCAGAACCGGCCACCGAGGACGGCGACGCCCCGGACAGCGGCGCCCGGGCGGCGGCGTAACCCTTCGCAACCTTGTCGACCCGCTGGCGGAGAACGCGCCTAGCTTTGTTCACCTGCTCGAGCAGTGTTTCGAATCGATGTCTGTCGCACTGGCTGCCCAACTGCGGGAAGGGACCAAGAAGGCCCACACCATGGCCGAGAACACCGGCTTCGTGAGTTGCTTCCTCAAGGGGGTGGTGGACAAGCGCAGCTATCGGATGCTGGTGGCAGATCTCTACTTCGTGTACACCGCCATGGAGGAGGAGTTCGCCCGCCTCGCCGACCATCCGGCGGTGGGACCGGTGGGCTTCCCCGAACTCAACCGCCGCGAATCCCTCGAGAAAGACCTCCTCTATTACTTCGGTGGTGACTGGCGCACCTCGATCCGCGCCACCCCCGGCGCCCAGGAGTATGTAGCCCGGATCCGCCGGGTGGCCAAGGAAGAGCCCGAGCTGCTGATCGGCCACCACTACACCCGCTACATCGGCGATCTCTCCGGCGGCCAGATCCTCAAGAACATCGCCCAGAAGGCGATGGGCCTCGGCGAACACGACGGCCTGCGCTTCTACGAATTCGACGCCATCCCTGATGAGAAGGCGTTCAAGGACAACTACCGCGCCACCCTCAACAACCTGCCGATCGATCAAGCGATGGCCGATCGCATCGTGGCCGAAGCCAACGAAGCCTTCCACTGCAACATGAAAATGTTCCAGGAACTGGAGGGCAACCTGGTGGCGGCGATCGGCAAGGTGCTGTTCGGCTTCCTCACCCGCCGCCAGCGGGCCGGCAGCACCGAAGCCGTCGCCGCCTGAGCCGGAGTCCCGTCCACCCCGCCGCAAATCCCTTGCGTCCCGTTCGCTTTCTGGTTCCCGGCACCACGGGCCGGTACCGCTGCGGCGGTCTGCTGGTGGAGCTGCAGACCGCGCGCCTGGTGAGCCGGATCGCACCGGTTGAAGTGGTCACCTACCGGCAACGGCAATCGCAGCACCCCTTTCTGGCCGATCTGCTGCGGGCCGAGGCCAGCCCTGGTGAAGCCCTTTGGATCGTGAGCTGGGGGTTTGATGTGCCGAAACTGCTGCGGCGCTTGCGGGGCAGGCCGGTGGCCTATCACGCCCACAGCAGCGGCTACGGCTTCGATCTGCCACCGGGGGTGCCCGTGCTGGCCGTCAGCCGCAACACGCTCGGCTACTGGGGGGAGCGGGCTTCACGCAATCCTCTGCTGTTGGTGCCCAATGCCCTTGAACAGCAGTGGCTGGAGCGGGGGGCCCGGCCCGGTACGGCCGCGGCGGCCGCCTCGAGCGAGGGGCGTTCGATCGACGTGCTGGTGCAGCAGCGCAAGAGCAGCACCTACCTGCTCAACCAGCTGGTGCCGGCCCTGTGGGCCCGGGGGCTGCGGGTGGAGGTGCAGAGCGGCTGGGTCGACGACCTGGTGGATCTTTTCAACAGCGCCACGGTTTACCTCTACGACTCGGCCGACTACTGGCGCGGCCGGGGCGTGAGCGAAGGTTTCGGACTGCCGCCGATCGAGGCACTCGCCTGCGGCTGCGTGGTCTTCAGCAGCCTCAACCATGCCCTGGCCGATCTGCTGGATCCCGGCCAGCTCGGCCACCAGATCGGCTGCGGCAGCCTGGAGGCCGACGTGGATCGCATCGCAGCGGCGGTGGCTGATCCAGTGAGCTGGCAGGCGGCACCGCAGGCGCTGGATGCCCTGTTGGAGGCCAGCGGCGAGGCGGTACTGCTGGAGCGCTGGAGTCAAGCGCTGGAGAGCATCGATCAGCACTGGCGCCGACTGGCCAGCGGCCAGGCTGCGCTGCGCGTCACGCCGGCATGGCAGCTGCGGCTGCGGGCCTTGCAGCAGAGGCTGTGGCGATCAGCCAGGTGACTGGCCGCCTCCCCGATGGCGCTGAGCGCTGCATCGCTAGGGTCTGGGAACTGTTCTGATCTGATGCGGTTCCAGAGCCAGACACTGCGCAGTTTGGTTCGCCTCCTGCGCGCCCTGCCGGAACGCCGCAAGCGCTCGCTGCTCCTGCTGGTGCCGGTGGCCATCCTCTCAGGCTCGGCCGATCTGGTGGTGGTGGCCCTGGTGGCACGGCTGTTCACTGTCGTGGTGGGTGAGCCCAACCAACCTTCGGTGCCGTGGCCCTCGCTCGTGCCGGAGAACCCGATCGCCAAGGTGCTGATGCTGGTGCTGGCCTTCATCGCCGCCAGCTGGATCTCTTCCCTGTCAAAGCTTTTCCTGCGCGCCTGTCAACTGCGCCTGAGGGCCGCCATCTGGCGCGACCTGTCGGAAATGGCCCAGCGCAAGCTGCTGGCCCAGCCCTATGAGTTCTTTCTGGGCAATACGAGCTCCAATATCTCCACGATGGTGCTGATCAATGTGGCCCGCGTGGCCGACATTGTCGTGCTGCCGGTGCTGCAGCTGATCAGCGGCGTGTTCGTTGTGACCCTGCTTTCGGTGGGGGTGCTGGCCGTGGGCAAGCTCCTGGCCGTGAGCCTGATCCTCAGCCTGATCCTGGGCTACCTGGTGATCTCCACCCTGATCACACCCTTCCTGCGTTTCGCCGCACGACAGCGGATCGCTCTGGAGTCGGAAACCAATAACGTGCTCTCGGAATCGATGCGGACGATTCTGGATGTGCAGCTCACCGGTTCCGAGCCCTATTTTGAGGAGCGCTACGGAGCGGCAGGCCGGCAGGCCATTCCATTTATGTGGAAGGCTGACGTTCTACCGGAAGCACCGCGGGCCCTCATCGAGCCGTTCGGGATCACGATGATCTTCGCGGCCGGTATCCTGCCGATCCTGTTCAACCCCAATCCCTCTGCTCTGGTGAAGATCGTGCCCTTCCTGGCCACGGTCGCCGTCACCTCACTCAAGCTCACACCGCCGCTCCAGGATGCCTTCCGTTCGATCACCTCGCTGCGGGCCGGCCTTCCGGACCTCGAGGAAACCCTGAAGCTGATCGACCTGCCGCTGGGACGCCTGACGATCCGCTCCCCGGGGGTGCCGTCCCCCCAGGGGGTGATGCCACGCCACAGCATTCGTCTGAACCACCTGAGCTACCGCTACCCGGGTTCTGAAATCACGGTTCTCGATGATCTGTCGCTCACGATTCCAGTGGGCGGCCGGGTGGCCTTCGTGGGTGCCACCGGCAGCGGCAAGACCACCACCGCCAACCAGCTTCTCTGTCTGTTGCGTCCCAGTCAGGGGAGCCTTCAGTTGGATGGCATTGATGTGGAAGATATCGATGTGCCTGCCTGGCAGGCCAATTGTGCCTATGTGCCCCAGGCGATCACCCTGCTCAACAGCAACGTCCTCGAAAACATCGCCTTTGCCGAGGATCCGGAAAGCGTCAATCAGGATCGCGTCTGGGATGCCCTGCAGGCTGCCCAGCTGGCGGACATCGTGGCCGAATTACCCATGGGCCTGTACACCCCGATCGGCGATAATGGCATCCGCCTGTCTGGCGGCCAGCGCCAACGACTTGCCCTGGCACGCGCCTTCTATCGGGACGCCAAGTTCCTGATCCTGGATGAGGCAACGAGCGCTCTCGACAACCGCACCGAATCTGAGGTGATGGACGCCATTGAGGTGATCGGACGACGCTGCACTCTCGTGGTCATTGCCCATCGCCTTTCCACGGTGATTCGTTCCGACATGATTTACGAATTCGAACGCGGTCGCATCCAGGCATCCGGCTCTTTTGAACAACTTAGGCGAGAATCAAGATCATTTGATCAACTCTGCTCACTTGAATTAAGCGCCCCTCGGTGAACTTGTCGCCAAGCAGAGAGGACAGATGTGCTAAATTGAGACATATCAGCTCTGGAACTTTGCCATCCAGAGCACTCTCCCGGGCACTGAGCATGGCTTCCTCGGTTATCATTGGTTCTTTTGAACTGTTTAAAAGGCAGGGCACCGGCATACGCACCTTCAGCCGATCTTTAGTCGCGGCACTGGCAAGCAAGAATGCCCTGTCGCTGGATCTGCTGGTTTCCACCACATCGAAGACCGACGCCGGCCTGCTGACACGTTCAAATATCCTCCAAATGCACGAGAAGCAGAATTTTATAACAAAATTCTCACCTTTTTTACGCGCCAAAACCAAGCATCTTTGGAGGCTCCCGATGAGGCCTGCCGGCCCAAGGCTTCAAAGGATTCCTGCAAAACATCCATTGCATGCTGTCCTTCTGGGTAAATGCTTTGACGATGCCACTCGTGACTACTCGCGCCCAGGCAATGGGGAATCAGAGATTCAAAGCAGGGGAGAACGGGGTTTTGTCTGCGGCATCAACCTATTCGCCGATGCGCCCGCATACTTCAAGACCAATCGTCGCCTTTTACAGGTTCGCCTGCCACGCCCCAGCAAAGCTCAAAAGAACACCAAACCCCTGTATCACAGTCCGCTGCCATATCCGCTCAGCATTCATGGCTGCATCAATTTCAGCACGGTGCATGATCTCATCCCAATCACTCATCCAGAGCTATGCCTCGATGATCCGGCCTACTTCTACGACTTAGTGGATTCACTGCTGACAAACTCGGATGGCATTCATTGTATCAGCCAGTACACAGCAGATCAGATCAAGCGCTACTATGGCGACAAAGGCACCGACAAGCTATTCGTCGCACATCAGCCCATTCCACTCGCACATCTGAATAGCGAATACGAAATTGCGGCCCAGCAGCGCTTGCAAAATCGTCACGAAAAAGGATCGAAAAAAGATCGCTACATATTGCAAGTTGGCTCCATTGAGCCAAAGAAAAATCATTCAACGACGCTTGAAGCTTTTCGACGCCTTCGCGAGAAAGATAGCTCCTTGCGCCTGGTGATCATTGGCAAGCCTGGCTGGCTCACCGACGATTTATGTGACTATTTGGCCAGTGCCAAAACAGACAAGGTTGAGTGGCTACGCGCAGCAAGCTTTAGGACGCTGATTCGATACATGCAAGGGGCCTCGGCCGTGGTCTTTCCCTCGATTGTTGAAGGATGGGGCCTCCCACCACTGGAAGCCATGTCCTATGGCGCTCCCGTTGTCACCTCGCCGATCCCGCCCTGCCAAGAAGCCTGTGGAGAAGCCGCCCTTTACATGGAAAACCCACTTGACGCCATCTCATTATCACAGCATGTCAGGGAAATACTTGACAACGCTGAATACGGCAAGGGATTGATTAAACTTGGATTTGAGCAGGCGAAAAAATACAGCTCGGATCAATTCGCCACAGACCTGCTGAATGGATACGAGCAAGTCATCCCAGGAATCGGCCGCACCAATGAGTGATCCCCACGCCCCGCCCCCCGTGCAGGCGTGCCCTGAACCAGATCAGACCGGTTCGTAATAAATGCAGGCATAGGGGAGGCCATCGCGCGATATTCCTGCTGATACATGGGTCAGCCACGACTGGGGCGAATGCCCTTCGAGCGCATCTTGCAAGTTCACGCCTGCCCCCAGGCACGACCGAAGCATTTGCTGCAACAGCGTCGACACATCGGCCAGTCTCAACCCATAGCGATGCACACAGAGATCAAAGGAACGACGTGGGCTGCCCGGCTCATCGACTTCGAGAAACACCGGAGAGATTGAGGCACTGCTTGCAAGGATATGCCGCATCAGAGCCAGGACGGCTCCTCCCACAGCATCGCCAGCGGGTGACCGCTGGCCCCTCAGCAGCTGCCGGGCCCGTTCAAAAATCTGCAGGGGCTCAAGCAACGGGCGGACGCCGTAGCGGGTGATGCTGAGTTGATGACGGTCGGCAGCTTGCCACTTGTACCCCACCCCCATGGGCCACAGGGGCGGCACACTGCCCTGCCAATCCTTGATGTCGGCCTCAGGAGTCTGGCGCAGGCGCCGGACCACCTCGTCCCAGTACTCGAGGTAGAGCCTCAGGTTGGCGCCGTTCACCCGCTGCTCAAAACCCAGATAGACCGTGGAAGCCTGCTGGAAGTTTTCCGCCAGCGTATCCATCAGCCCGGGATGGTGCTCGGGCAGCTGTAGGTCGTGCAGCAGGGCGTTCCATAAGTGCGGCGTGATCGATTCCCTGGCGATACCGAGCACATAGCGCGAGGAAACCAGTCCAGTTCCGAGCTCGGCCTTGAAGGAATGCTCAGGGCGCCAGTTGAGCTGGTAGCGGCGACACAGCAGGTAGGGCAGCTGATCCGCAGGCGCCAGGTCTGGGTGGGGTGGCACGGCGATAACAGAGGGTGAAACGGGATCGCAGTGAAGCGGTCAGTCGAGGGCTATAAGCAATAGGCGTCGGATCTGGGCGGGGCTGAGCACCCCATCCCGACCGCGGTTGCCGTCGGGATCGAAGACCTGCAGCAACGCCGGGGCGGCGCTGCCAGCCTGCACCTGGCGATAGGCGTCCTCAACCTGACTGCGCAGCAGCCCAAGGGCGCGGGCGCGGCTGAGCACGATTGTCACAGCCTGGAGCGTGTCGCGCAGGCGCGACTGGTCAGCGGCCACCAGCACCCGGCTGGTGGCGGCATACACGGGTTCGGGTAGCGGCAGGGTATCAATGCCAAGGTTCACGAGCTGGCGCTGGGTGTCGGTAACGACGCTGCGGCGCAGAACCACCCCTTCGAGGCGCCCCAGCTGCAGCGCCTGCAATGCCTCCTCGCTGTTTGCGAAGGAGACCAGTGACGCCTGCACTCCGGCCTGGTTGAGCTGCATGCTCAGGGCCGCCGCCGCCTGGCTGCCGCCACTGAGGCCCAAGCGACTGCCACCGAGGTCGCCGAAGCCCTTGATCCCGCTGGAACGCGTGACGAGCAGCACGGCCGGATCTTCGGCGTCGCCGGCGATGCTGTCGACGCCGACAACCCCGTCAAACCAGACGGTACTGAAGGCATCGGGCAGCAACAGATCCACAGCACCGCTCACCAGCAGGCCCAGCCCTTCACTGGCGGAGCCCATCGTCACAAACTTGAGCGGCAGGGGGCTCCCCTCGCTGCCGAGGACAGCCGCCAGCTCCTGCAGCTGGCGCTGCTGCTGGGGGCTGAGGTGGGGCTGGCCGCTGTTGTCGACGGCAACGGCGAGCCGCAGTTCACCACGGTTGAGCAGGGTCGACAGGGCGTCGTCCTGCCTCGGGGCGAGCGGCGGCGGCTGAAGCGCCGGGCCGGCCAGCGGCAGATCAAGATGACCTGCAGCAGGATCAAGGGCGCTGATCGCAGGGGTCTCAGCACCGAAGAAGCGTTGCCAGAGCTGGGAGGCATTACCCAGGCGGTTGAGCACCTGCCGCACGAAGCCCTGATTCAAGGGCAGGCCGGCGCCGGCGTCTGAGCTGGAGACGGAAGCGGCGAGATCAAGGAAACGGCGCACTGTGGACGGCAGCTCCGGGGCGTCGGCTTTGGGCAGATTGAGTGAACTGAGACCCAGTCGCAGAGCCTGCAGGGGGGTTTGCAGCAGGCGGTCGATGGTCTGCCGGAATCGGGTCTCGTTTTCGGGGAGGAGGAAGGTGAGGGGTCCGGAGGGACCGGCGGCCGGGAGGGTCCAGCTGCGGTCCGCATCACCGGCGAGGTCGGCCGCAATGCTGTCGCCATCGAGCAGGGCGAGATCAATGTGACCGTTGCGCAGGGAAGCGAGCCTTTCGGCGTCGTCAACCGGCTCGGAGAAGAGAACCAGGGCGGGGTTACCGACCAGTTGTTCGGCCATCGCCCGCACGAGATCAACGGCATAGCCACTCCAGATGCCATCAGCGCTGCGTTGGCTGAGGCCAGGGCGATCGGCTGGGAGGGCCACGGTGAGCACGCCGCGCTGACGCAGGTGATCGATGCGATCCCCGGGGGCCTGGCTCTCACGGCTGATCGCCGCATCCAGCTGCGACCGATCGTGGATTCCTTCCAACAGCAGGACAGGCTGGCCATCGAGGCTGACGATCAGGCCCTTGGGGCTCTCCAGCACGGTGAGAGCGGCATTGCCCACCACAAGGATCCGATCACCAGCAGGGTTGAAGTCGGTGATGCGATCCGGCGGGCCGGCCATGGAGGTGAGGGTGCCGACGCCGATGATCAAGCTGTCGCGCCCGGTCCCCAGGCGTATCGTGCCGCCGCCACCCTGGCGTCCCAGCACGAGGACGTCGTCGTCAGCTCCCATGTAAATGTTGTCCGCCTCAAGTCCTTGGCGGAGCACTGTGTCGATGCCACCGGTGAGTTGAAGCTGGCTGGCTTGAATGCCTGAGGTGCGCACCACCTGCCCCTGGGTATCTCCCAGCAGGGTGTTGATCGGCCCAGCAAGCTCGAACGTGCCCGGCCCGGAGGCCAGGACCACATCGCCGCCGATGTTCGCGGTCGGGTTGCTGCGTCGCAGGATGAAAACGGCGTCGTTGTAGTCGAAGTCGCTGCCCTGATCAGCCGCCAGATCCTCAAAGACGTAGGCGCCGTCACCGATCCCCTTGAGGTGAATCTGATGGTCACGGTTGATAGCAGCGCCGAGGGCATAGACCTCACCCAGCCCGGAAAGCATCACCGGACTGTAGAAACCAGTGCCGGAACTGACGGTCCAGACGTGGCTGGAACTCACGTTGCCGCCCTGGGACACCCGCAGGCCAGGATCCAGATTGTCAAGGACGACGCGGCGGAAGGCATCGTCGTTGGAGATGGGCCGGCCGGCGATGCTGATGCGGGGCTGGGCCAGGTCACTGCTGTCAATGTCGACCTTGACGAAGCCAAGGGTGTTGGTGAGACCGCAGCTGGACCGCAGGTCAATGTTCACCTGCTCACCGTCATTGAGGAAGAGCAAGTCTCTTAAGCCAATGCGACCAGCGATTTCCAGCTGAAGATCAACAGTCTCGGCCACGCCAAGGCTGGCCTGAAGAACGAGTTCGGGACTGTCGTTGGGGCCGAGTTGCAGGCGCAGGCCCTGGCCAGCGGCGCTGACCTCCACGGGGGTCAGAGACTCCAGTGGGGCGTTGCGGCGAGACAGCAGGGCGCCCAGCTGCTGACCGGGCTGAAGCAGCAGGCTGGTGCTGCCGTCGGCGAAGAGGATGCGGCCGGCATCGTCGGGCACACAACCGATCTGGGCGATCACCGCGGCCTGGGCTGATGCCGCTAGGCTGACACCGTCAGGGGCCAGCGGTCGGCCCTGGGCATCACTGAGATAGAGAAGAAGCGAAATCTGCTGGTCGGCCAACGACTCGCCCGCCAGTGCCTGGAGGGTGACCAGCCGCGCACCGCTGACGGAGGAAGAAAGGGCAAGACCCTTACCGGTCCAGACCAGGGCATCGCCGGCTGAAGGCGTTGCAGGCGATTCGGATCTGAGGGTGACACGGGTATCGGGAGCGTCTGCATTGACCAGCCCGAGACTGCCGGCATTAACCGATTGCAAACGGCTACCGGGCTCCAATTGGACCGGCAAAGGCGCCGCAGGCGCAGGCGCATCCACCAGCTCGACGATATCGCTGACATCGAACACGAACGGATAGGAGGACGTCTGCGTTCCCTGCAACACGGCGATGGCACGATCTCCCAGCATCAATCGGTTTTGGACGATGGCCAAATCACGGAGGGAAACACCAGGGAAATCGGAGCGCAGCAGCACCAGCCGATCACCGAGGACTGGATCGAAATCGAGCACCTGATCAGGAATACCCGATGGAGGCCGGACGACGATTCGATCACGGCCAGCCCCTGTGAAGAAGATCGTCCCAGGGTCGACACTGGAGAGGAGGTCATCACCGGCAGTTCCCTCCAGGAGGCCTGCCGGAGCGGTCGGACTCATGACGGGGGAGGCGGCAAGCGGTTTGACGGACAGCCGGGCGACTCCCTGATCTGGGCTGATGCGGTAGCCGTTGGGAGCATCCATGAGTTGCAGCACCACTGAGCCATTCGACTCGGGGGATACCGTCCCAACGGCTAGGGTCACCAGGGCGGAACTCGCGCCTTCGGGGATGAGCACCTGACCCTGGGTGGTATGCAGGCCTGTGGTGCGGTAGTTGACGCTGAGGCCACCCTTGGGGGCCGCTTCCGGCAGAAGCACCTCGAAATGAGCCTGGCCGCTGGAGAGCACCGAACGACCGAAAGGGATCACGCTGATCTGCGGATCGGTGGCCACCGCTGAGGATGGGGCGCCCATGCTCAGCCAGGTGCCCAAATCGGGAAGCAGATCCGCTGCTGTCTGGCGACCGTCAAGCAGACTGGCGAGCTGGGCCGGCAGACGCTGCACCACGGCATCGCCCAGGGCGGTCGAAGCGGCAAGCAGGGCAGCATCGGAGCCGAACCGGCCACGCGAAACCCGCAGATCACTCCACACCTGTTGAAGCATCGGCATCCAGGCTGTCAGAAGGATCGGCAACTGCGTCAGCCGCTCTTTTGGACCGGCTGCTGCCTGGGCTACGCCCGCCTGCAACGCTCTGGCAAGGCCGCCCCAGTCCTGCTGGGGCGATGGATGGATGGCCTGTGCTGCAAGAGCGCCAGCGAGAAGCCCGTAAACCTCCAGCCGAGACAGACCAAACGTGTCGGCCAAGCTGCAGGCCAATTGCAGGGCAAGCCTCTGCTGGACCCTGGCCAGGGGAGCCGTCAGGGGGTCAGTGCCACCGGGCAGGACATCAAACCAAGCCAGGGCTGCGGCAACGGTTGATGGCGGGAGGCCGGCGCGACGGAACAGAAGCTCGAGGGTGCCCTTTTCACTGAAAGAGGGAGCCTCGGGGGAGGCCAACAAAAGCAATGGCGCACCATTGAGGCTGGTTTCCAGGGACAGCAGATCGTTCGGAGCCAGCGCCGCATCAAGCGCTAACCGGAAGCCACCATTATCTGAGACCAACGCGGTCGGCTTAGGCAAAGATGGACTGGGTTCGGGAGCTAGCGCCAAGGCAAGGGCCTGACTGAAGCCACCACTGGCTGAGACCACAGCGCTCGACGCCGAAAGCGAGGGGCTGGGGTCAGAGGCAACGATGATCGACACAACAGCTCCAGCAAGAGATGCAGGAGCAGTGCCGGAAGTCGTGGTTACTGATGAATTGATCAGCCGCGACAATTGGGGAGTGGGCTGCAGTGAAGCAGGGACCGAATCCCTTGTCGCCGAAGCCTTAGTCTTCTCACCTGGACTCAGCAGTGCCGTGGCCTGGGGCGTGCCAGCTGTTTGCATGGCGTGCAGCCGGGAGCTCGCGATGGGCAGGGGCGCCAGGATCGGCTGAATGCTCGCTGGCTCGATTTCGCTGGCGGTGACGCCCCAGAGATTTGCCTGGCCAAGATTGTCAAGGGTGAGCAATCTCTGGTCGCTGCGGAACTGCACCACAAGATCCTGCGGATTGACTGAACCTGAAGCCTGGGGCGCGAGCACAGCCTGGTATCGATAAGGCAAGCCGGGGGCCTGCTTGTCATCAGGTTGATAGTGGGTATAAGGAACAGGCGCGGAATCAACTGAACCGATCAGGGCGGGCTTAAGGACATAGGGAACACCGAGGTCATCCTCGAGAATCTGGGTGACCAAAGCACGCTCATAAGGCCAGTATTTCGGTACATTAATACCAAGAGACTGAGCTGTAATATTGCCTGGCACTTCTGCCACGCTGAGGGTGGAGGTAGCAAACGGAATCGCCGCGAACAACAGGCTATCCAGGGGTGCCTGCAGCTGCCTGTCATTGAAGCTGTTATCGGTCAAGCGCAGGCCCCCTACACCCCTGAGCAAGACATGCCCAGTCTTCAATAGCGGCAATTTTGGCAAGGCATTGGCCAGGGCAAGTTGGGAGTAATAGATCTGCACAGATCCATTCAGATCTTCGGTCTCAAGGCTCAACTTGGTGGGATCAACCTGCAGATCTCTGATGCCGAGCATGATCCGATCCCTTGCCTTCAAGCTGACGGGCTGTCGGGGATTGATAAGCAGGCCCTGGCTGGTGTTCAGGCTGAGGTTGACAGCCTGGATCTGTTCGGGATTGGGCAGGCTGAGCGAGGCCAAGCCACCATCCAGATTGACATCACCCGATGGTGCACGTAGTGCCTCGACGGTGATCAGATCTGAAACGTCGCCAATCACCTGGAAGTTGATGCTTCCAGCCTGACTTGTGGCATTTAGACGCTGGAGGCCTTGAAGATCAAGATTGATATCGGCCGAGGCATCAACCCAGAGGGCGCCCAACTGACGTTGATCCTGTGACACCTGCACAAGGCTACCAATCTGACCATTAGCCGCCAGCAGGGTGAGAGAACCAGCAGGGGATTGGTTAACCGAACCCAACCACAGATCACCAGAATTCACCGAGATCGTGACATCACTAGAGCTGGAGTTCAGGCTGTCCAGCAGCAGCTCATTCCGGGCACTGAACACCTGGGTACCAGAACCACTCACGGCCAAATGGCTGCGGCTAGCACTCAGATTCTTGATCTTCACCGCACCGGCTCCGCTGACCCTGAGATCAGCGGTACTGACCTCCAGGTCAAGATCACCTGCACTGTTAATGCCAAGCACTGGTGCAGCAACAACCAGGCCGATCGATCTGAGCGGCGCATCACTTCGCTGGTTGAGAATGAGACTTTCGCTGGCCTCAAGACTGGTGGCCGCAGAGAGTAAAAGATCCGCAGCTTCGAGATCCAGGAGCTTGCCGCTGATCGATCCAGTGACTTCAAGCGTGCCTGCGTCGTCCACGGTCATCGGGAGGGTGGTCTGCAGGTGCCTGATGCGCAAACTGCCAGCAGGATCGGGTTGGGCGAGCCGAATCCCATTTTCGAGGCCGGTGGGTGCGTTGCCGAGTTCCAGTAGCAGGGGTGAGGCCTGAGAGTTCACCTGGCTGGCTTGAAGGTTGAGCTTGGTCCCGAAGTCGAGGTTGATGGACCGGGCCTGAAGGGGCCTGGTTCCCCCCAGGGGCAAGGAGAGATCGGCACCGGCCAGACTGAGGTTGGCGGTGGACGCGATCATGGCCTCGCTCTGCAAGCCGGCGGAACCAGCAGCAAGCGCGATCGCGCGGCTGGGCTGATCACCACTTCCGGCTAGGAGCACACCAGAGCCAAGCGTGAGACCGTTGGCGGCGGCCAGCTGGATCTCCGTCGCTGCGATGGTGCTGCCGGGTGTGGCGGGGTCGTCCGCAGTGGGCGCCTGGCTGGCGCTGAAGCGCAAGGCACCGTCGCTTGAAATCGTCAGCTTGGCATCGGCAGAGGCAGTGATGTTGCCTGCAAACTGGCTGCTGCCAGCTGTAGTGACGGTGAGGGAGCGCCCCCGCAGGCTGTCGAAACGCACCGCCGCGCCACGGATATCCACAGACTGGGTTTGAACCTGTACTCCGGTGTTCCGCGTTTCACTGACGTAAACAGGCCGCAGGGTCTGACTGGTTTCCAGCTGCGAGATAGTACGCGTTGTGGTGACGTCATATTGGTGATAAACAGGCTCCGACGAGAAAATCGATGCTGGCCTACTAGTGGCGCTGAAGCTGAGATTTTGACGCTGATCTGTATTTTCAAACGGGATTGACTGCCAGCTATAGTTATAGTTGCTCCAGATCTCCTGAAGAGCTCTGGATGGCCCCCAGACCGGCCAAGCTGTGGTCTGATTGTCTTGAGGTGTTGCGAAGAAATTGCTTCCGTACGACGGCATCGAGAAAAAGTTGTAACCGGTGCCATTGCCGGCCGACACGGTTAAATCGACATCCTTAGGACTGTCAAATGCCGCATTCCAGATATTGAGGGAATTGTTATTAGTAATTGTGCTGGTCAGCAACCGCGGCTCTGTTGAACCCACCAGGCCAAGAAGACTGAAGGTGGTGGCGCCACTGGGGCTGACGAGCGAGGTGCCGGCAACGGACTTCAACGTTGCAAAGGGATTCCACGTGGACCCGCCATTGCTGCTTTGGTTGAGGCTGAAGATGACGGACCCCGTCGCATCCAAATCGGCGTAGCCAATCACCAGGCTGGACTGGTTACGGGCCAGAGCAACGCCAGCGTGATTGCTTGTAGTCGGCTGCGGCACCCCAGTGACGACCCAGGAAGAAGACACTGCTTGATTATTGCTTTTTGTGAGATAAATGGTGTTACTGATATTGGAAGAAGTTCCACCCTGATAGGCAAGGTAGGTGGTGCCGTCCAGGGAGGCAACCGCTAGCTGGCCAGAGGCGGTCTGGTTCGCAGTGCCGTTGTTGTACTGGACCAGATTCAGCTGCCAGCTGCCGGAGGAATCCGGATTGGACGAGGAGGTGCGATAAATCTGATCATTCAAGCCCTGGTAATAGACTGCAAGATTGCTACCCTCAGCGAGCATGCAGATCGCCTTGGCGCCCTGATTGGGAATCTGGTAGAGATTCCCCCAGCTATTGCTTGTGGAATTAAATTTGGTTATATTGATTTTTTTATCTGAATCTTGGCCGACATAGGCGAGGTAGAGCGTGCCATTGATGCTGGCAAGGGCCGGCGGACTGGAGCTTGTCATACCTGATGGCAGCATGATCCACCCCCCCCAGCTGAGGCCGCCATTGCCACTCGAGGAGTAAAAGAGGTGTTTGTCAGTCCCTAGGACAGCTTGGTAGCGCGTACTGCCAACATCGGCAAAGACGGAGGCACTCGGCGACTGGCCTTGAACGAATTGCCATGCTGGAGAGGGCGTGGCAGCCCAATTGCTATCCACAGGATTGGGACTGGCAATCGATCCCACGTCCTTGATAATGGCACCGGAAACAGCCCCTCCTGTGAGTGAAGCCGTGCTGTTGATGTAATCAAGCTTGAGGTCAGGGCTGCTGGCGGCCTGGAGGCTGGCTGGCCGATCCGACAGAGCAAGAACGATGTTGTTGACAGCAAACTGTGGATATAGAGAATTACTGTTATCCACTCGAATCTCGGGCCCGCTGGTAATGACAAAATTGCCAGCCAGAATCCCTGCCCCCAGAGTCACCTGCACATCAAAGCTTTGCTCGTTGGCATTATCACTTGACTTCGGATCGCCATAAAGATCCCCAAAGAAAGGCCTGGGGATCAGATCTACAAAACCCTTGTTACCGGCGACCTGGAATTCTGAGTGGGCGAGATTGACGCCAATAGCATTAGCTGATGGCAGGGCCTTGGCAAAGATCAGGACAGGAGTAGTTGTGCCGTCCGGGACGTAATAGAGCCTGATCTCGCTGCTCGCTGTCCAGCGGTCCAGACGGTTGAAGGTGAAACTCAAACGGCTGCCATTGAGGCTCGGATCCAGGTGGGTAGCCAGGCCATCGACCTGGGGATTTTCCCAGGTTGAGGCGAGAACAGCTCCATAACCTCCCAGCATCTTCACAGGAGCGCTACCGGAATTAATGATTATTTTGGGACTACTGCTGATGGACGGATAAGAGACGTTGGCCGTTTGCCAGTTGCTGAGATTCGCTGGAGCGGAACTGAGCGTGCTCTCCGGCAAACCAGCGGGGTAGCCCTTATTCAACAACTCGCTGGCGATTCCTTTGCCAGACAGCAATGTTGCACCACTCCCCAGAACGACTGCGCCCTGTGGGGCTGCATAGAATGATTTGACAACCTGGGAGCTTGAGTTAAGTATCCGCAACGATCCTTGGGATGTCAGCTGCAGAAAAGCCCCGGGCATTGCATACGTTCCCGTCGACCAGATCGCTGCATCCGATCGCCCATTGGCATCAAGAGGCTGCATTGATTTATACAGCACAAAGTTGCCATCTGGCTGCATCAGCGCCTGGACGCCACCCTGTACAGGCCTGCCATTGGAATCGGTGGCCTGCCAGAGAATGGCACCATCCGGGCCGTAAAGTGCTAACCCGCCTGCTGCGGTAAGCGAGAGTGTGTAGGCCTGCCCAGGCGGAGCCAGCACTGGCGTGGCAGTGCCTCCCTGCAAGAACGGAGCGAGGCCACTGCCGATGCCATACACCTGGGGATTGCTGGCGTCATAGGCACTGATCGACTGACTGCTGTTGTCGACCCAATAGGGCTTGCGCTGCTGATCGCCCGTGGCGCTGATAGGCGTGCTTGTGCTGAAATTACCCTCACTCTGAACCGTACGATTACGCTGCAGAGTGATGCTTTCCAGGCCATTGCCGTTATAGCTCACCTGATAAAGAGGGCCGTTCTGATTCGTGCTGACCACATTCGCATTCAGCGCAAGGGTCTTGGAGGGGTCGCCGGGGTTCTGGACCGTCTGGGTCAGCGTGGTGTTGCGGAGCGCAGAGCCAACCTGGACATACTGAACAGACGCGTTGAAGACCGAATCGCCAACCGCTTCCTGCCAGCGACCCTGGGCGTCAGGGGCGTTGATGCCCTTGGTGTCGATGAACGTGGCACCGGCGACCAACGTCGCCGCCGGTCGTCCAGGGATGCCGCTCTCAGCGCTGCCGTCCAGGGGGAACCAATAGGCAATCGCCGTGAGGTCTCCGTAGGGCGGCTGGGTCATGTCCTGCACCACCTGGGCTGGCGTACGGGCCAGGCCCCACACTTTGACCTCGCGGATAGAACCGCTGAGGGAGCCCGAGGAGATTGCTGGGGAAATCGAAAGCCCCTGCAACACAGTGCCAGGGTCAATCGTGATCAGGTTGGCTGTTGGGGTATCTTCAACACCATTGATGAACAAGTTGGCCTTGCCCTGGGATCCGCCAAGGCCCGGCGTGACCGCCGCCGCCAGATGCAACCATTGGCCCTTGGCGAGGGACTCGCTCCCTACCACTGTGGATGAACTGGTGGCCTGACCAAGACCATTGGCTCGGTTGACCAAGGCCAGATGACCATTGATCACCTCAAGAGTGAAGGAGGGCGTGGTTGCATTCTCGCCAGCAACTGAATTGAGTTGGCTAGAGAGAATGACGCCATCACTGCTGCTGTTCGGGTCGAGATACACCCAGGCTTCCATGGTCAGACCATTGAGTGGCTGTGCCAGAGCAGCGGCTGTCGCAACTGTGTTCTTCAAGACCAACCCTTGGGTGGTCCCAGTGGCACGACTCACCAGGCTGTAGGGATCGCTGAAGGCTGCCGCAGGTCCAACGATCGCCTTGCCCTTCAGCGCACCAGAGCTGGGAACCACCAGCACCTGGGGATCGTTGAACCAGGGATTGGCAACCGGTGTGCTGCTCAGCTGGCCAGCTTTGCTGGTTCGCTGGACGACGTTATCGACATCGACGGCATAAAAGGGCAGGAAGCCTAGGCTATCGAGCACGGCCTGACGTTGGCCAAGTGTATAGGCATTCCAGGGGAGATCTGCGGCAGGCATGCCTGCACCTCCCCAGTTCACACTGTTGATCTGGAAGTCGGCTCCAGGGGTGAATGCTTCAACGATCTTCTGGCTGGCTGGGTTGTAGAAGGCGTCCTGCAGAAGATTGAGTCCGTAGGTATACCAGGAGTAGCCCGTCACCACCGACGTGATGCCAATCTGACGGGTTTCGGTGGTGGTACTACTCACCTCACGACTGTTCACACTCAGGCCATCCAACGCGTCGCCGTTGAGGAAGGGCGCCTCCGTCAGGGGCACGATGAAGTTCTGACGCTTCAGCTGGAAGGTGGTTTCGTCCAGCACCAGAGCTTCGTAACGGGTGCTCAGGCTGGGATCGTTGGTGGTGGGACTTGTGTTGATCAATCCAGCCCCGCCGATTGCCCCATTGGCGAGAGCGCTGCTCTGGTAATACAGAGGCGTAGCATCCTGAAGACCGTGACGCAGGGGTTCACCGTTCAACCCAACTAGTTGCAGGGTGTTGCTGCTGGTATTGACTTGCAAATGAGCTACAGCAGCTGCATCAAAAGGCAGCCGCAGATTCTGCATCGCGGTCCCTGCCTGCACCGTGCCCGTGGTGGTGATCGGCGTCACGCCGGTGATCACCGTTCCTTTCTCCCATCCCGGCCGGGTGGCATCGGCTGCCACCTGCACGGAATTGGCTTTGATGGCGAGATCGCCCTCGCTGTCGATGCTGCCGGCCCGATTGATCGCCAGATTTCCCGGGGTGGTGATCTTCAGGTCGGCCTTGGCGGTGATCTCACCGCTGACGGTGAGATCGCGCTGGAAGGCCAGGGTGGCAGCGCTGGAACCCGTGAGATCCATATAGCCATCCAGTAAAAGTCCGCCGGCGCTGTTGAGCGTTAGCTCCCCGGTTTGCAGCAGAGCGCGCCGGAGATCGGTGCGACTACGTCCGATGTGAAGATCAGCGCCAGTCGAGTAATCAAGAGTGGTGTCATCCGCCATCAACCAGGCTTCGCCCAGTAGATCGATGGCGCCAGCGCTGGTCAGCGTCAGATTGGACGCCTGGAGAGTGGCCGACTGGCTCAGACTCAACGATCCACCGCGCAAAGCGGCCTGGCTACCCGAAGGCAGGGGTGCCTGCAGCAGCTGACCAACCGCCGCTGAGCCCACCAGATTGGGGGCGAGGCTGAGGGCGATCACCCGGCCGCTGGCGGCATCACTGGCGCTGCGAGCAAGCTGCAACAGGCCGGGGGCCGAGGCCGCCCGCACCACCCAGTACACGCCACCGTCCTCCAGGTTCGTGACAGCGCCGGGCTGCACGCCGTAGTAGCGCACGGCCGTGCCAGCAGCGGGCACCGCTCCTGACAAGGCAAAGCCGTTATCGGCTTCGCGGAAGGCGGCTGCCATGAGGGTGGTACTGCTGACGCCCGCAGGGGTGATGGAGTTCTGAAGCAGCACTGGGCCGCTGCCCGCATCCAGATGGAGATCAAGCGCCTGGATCGCCCCGCCGCTCACCACCGCAGCCGCAGGGCCGGCATAGATGGGCGCCTGATCCAGAGGCAGCGGCTGACCGGCGCCATTAACGAAGTCCCCTTGGTTGTCCACCCGGTAGCCGAGCAGATCCACCAAGTCCCCCATGGCATTGGTGTAAAGCTGGGGATCGGTGCGCAACACGCCACTGGTCGTCACCATCTGCAGGGAGGCGGCGTTGATGGCGGCGCTGGAAATGAGGCCAGTACCGGCCTGCAAGCTGATGTTGGGAGCCGTGACGCTGCTCGCGCTGCCGGCGTTGGTTCCGAGCGCCATGGCCTGCAGCAGCCGCCCGCTGGCCGCATAGTGCTGATCACCCTTCAGCCCGGTGATGTCCAGGCCTTTGCTGAGGCTGAGGGGACCTGCCTGCAGGGTCAGATCACCGCTGGTGGCATTGACGCTGGTGTTGATCGTCCCGGAGCTGGTGATGCTGCCATTGATGGCCACCGACCCGCCGCTGAGACTCAGCCCCTGGATGCTGGAGGGGCGTCCATCAGGGGTGAGCTGAAGTTGCAGACCATCGCCCAGCAGCAGCTGTCCGCCGGCGCTGGCCAACAGACCGGGCAGCTGAAACACGGCGACATCGGCATCGGCGATGGCGGAACCACGCTGCAGGCTGAGGGATCCGCCCGCTCGCAACCTGATCGGCACGCTGCTGCTCAGCAGACTCCCGCCGGGTTGAGCCCCAACCGCCAGGGTTAGCGTTCCATCGGAGGAATAACTCACTTGCTGAATCTGGGGTGCGGAGCTGGTGTTCACCAGGCCAGTGAGGATGAGGTCATCGCGCGAGACGACCGACAACTCCCGGGTGCGGCCGGTGGGACGCAGGTCGGCCAGCAGGGGGACGATGCCTCCAGAGCCAGCCTGGTCGGCCGTAAGTTCCTGCACCGGCACATCCACCGCTGCAGTGATGCTGCTGATGGCCCCAACTGCGGGGCTGAGATTCCAGCTGAGACTGGTGTTCTCGCTGGCAGCATCAGCGCGCAACCCGCCGCCCCACTCCAGGCGTTGATAAGGCTGCTCGATGCTGCCGGCGTACACACGGGTGGCCACGGCATGACTCAGCACCGTGGCGGGAATCACGCCCTCCCGGTTGGTGGTCGTGGGCCTGAAGCCCAACTGTTCGAGACCTTTGCTGAGGGCGCCGTCGACCACCAAGGCCAGTTGATCGGGCTCGGGAAGCGTGAGCTCGTCACCGAGTTGCAACCGCAGCACCGCACCACGCATCGCCAGGCTGGGGATGGCCTCATCCGGCACTCCGGCCGATCGAGCGGCATCAGCGATGGCCTTGTTGATGGCCTCCAGCAGGACAGCGAGCGAATCGCGTTGACCAGCCGCCACATCGACAAGGAAGGCCGTGGTCAGGCCCTGCGGGGTGGTGACCTGGAACGCCAGCGTCAGGGCAGTGTCCAGGTTGCCGGCCAGAAAAGACTGGGGAACGTTGCTGTCGGCATCGATCACCAGATCCGCCGGATCGTGGGGCAGGGTGATGACCGGGGCCGTGAGTTCGAGCGTCGCCTCCTGGGTGGGACTGGCACTGGCCACCCCAGCGGGAAGACCCAGATTGAGCACAACGCTCGGCTCCAACCGCAGCGTGGTGTCGCTGTGGATCACCAACCGGTCACGGGCGACCAGATCGTGGAGCAACCTGGGGCCCTCAGCGGTGGTGATGCGTACGGTGGGAGCGGCCAGCCAGGCATCGGCCACGACGGTGTCGCGGGTGCCATCGCTGATGCCGCCAACCACTGCGGTGGTGGAACTGCTGAGCAGCAGTTCGGCCGTGGATTGGGGATCAAGCAGCAGATCGCTGGCCTGGATCGGCTGATCGCTGCTGTCGAGGGTGGTGGTGCCGGCGAGTGCTGCTCGGCTGGATAAGCGGCGACGGGAGGCGGTCCCGACCTGGGGGGTGAGGCTGCCTCCAGCCAATAGCAGTCCCGCCAACTGCAGACCGGCACCGCTGCCCGTGGCCGCCAGAGCGAGATTGCCCAGACTCACGACGCTGCCGCTCGGAGCCAGGTTGATCGCCGCAGCCTGCATGGTGGCGGCACCGCTGGAGCTGGTGGCGCCTGCCAGGCTCAGCTGGCCGCTGGCATCAATCCGGACTCCACCGCTTCCGGTCTCGATCGGCCCATTCAGACTGGCCTGGGCCGCCCGAATGGTGAGCACGCCGCTACCAACCGTGCGGATGGGGCTTGGGATGCCGCTGTACAGCCGGCCAATCGGAGCCAGAAGGGAAAGGGCTCCAGCAGAGCTGAGGCTGCCGAGTTGCAGGATGCCGGAGCTGCCGCTGGTCTGCAGAACGAGCGGAGCACCGGAGGCGGTGGTTTCGATCACCCCCAACAAGGGCAGAAGGCGATCGCTCTGCAGATTGAATCCGCCTGGGGCAGCGCTGGAGATCGTGCCTGCCAGCACCAGGTTGCTGGTCAAATCGGCGGTCCCGATGCCTGCGACCGCCAGCTCGTCAGTTTGGGCTGTAGTCAGGTAGGGAGCCAGCGGAATGGCGGCGGAGCCGCCTTCGAGATCCACCGAGCCTCCGCTGTTGAGGATGCCCTGCAGCACGATGCCGTTGCCACTGAGCTGGAGGCTGCCCTTGGCGGCGTCGATTCTGGAGCCGATGGCGCTGCTCAACTGGCCGTCTTGCGCCCGCAGGCTGGCTGCCGCCCCACCGTTCAGTACCAACCGGGCAGGCTGCTGGAGTTGCAACTGGTCGGCCGCAAACAATTGCAGGCTGTCGCTCTCGCTCTGAAGCAGACCCTCTAGGCCGATGCTGGCGTTACTGAAAAGGGATCCGCCATGGGCCAGGGTCAGGCCTGGGTAGGAGAGGCTGCCGCTGCGGTCAGCGGCATTGGCAATAGCCAGATCGCCCTGGTTGTCCAGGAACAGACCTGCCGAGACCACCGACCCCGCCAGGCGATGGATGCGGGTGGCGATCGGCGCATCGCTCTGGCCGAAGCCCGCCAGGCCATCAAGCACCAGGCCGCCGGCAAGGATCAATGGCGCTGAAGCTGCCGCCGGACGGAAGCCCGCGCCGCTGAGCCAGAGCTGGGCTTCGCCGCCACCGGCATTGAGATTTTGTACAGCTTGATCGGATCCCACCGCCCGCAGGGCCATCAGCCCATTGGCGCCGCTGCTGAGGCCACTGCTGGCCTGCAGGCTGCCGCTGGCCTTCACCAGCAAGGGCGACACCGGCGTACCGATCTGGCCATCGGCCTGCAGCAGCAGACGGTTGGCCTGGAGATTCGCCAGCGGATCGGCCACCTCACTGCTGAGGCGGCCGCCATCGCTGAGGCTCCCGGCGCTGGTGAGCGAGAGATTGCCGATGGCCCGCAGCGAGCCGAGGGCCAGATCGCCCGGGCTGCGGATGGTTGCATCGCCGGCGCTGGAGAGATTGAGGGTGGAAACCCCTCCCAGCTGCACCAGCAATGGCCTGTCGTTCTGGCCGATGGCGCCCGTGGTGGATCGCAGCTGCAGGGAACCCTGGCGGGAAAGCAGCCCTTCACCATCCGCCTGGGAGATCTCGGCGGCCGTGATGCCCACCACCCCCTCGCCGGTGATGGTGGCCAAGTGGAGGGGATCCAGGGATCGCAGCCGGATGTCGCTGCCGCTGGCTGAAAGCGAGCCGCTGAGCTGCAGCGACAACGGCTGCCGCAGCTGGATGGACACCGAGGAGAGGCGACTGGGGTCGGTGATCAGCGCCCCGGGCAGCAAAAGGCCACCCGCCGGAGGCTTCTGGGGAGTGAGCGGAGCCTGCTGGGTGCCCTCCAGCATTTCGCTCCACGACGAAGGGCCTGGGCTAGTGCCGAGACCGAAATCACTGAGCAACAGATCCAGACGCTGCGGCTTGCCGTCGTAGCGGTAGAAGCCATAGCGGGCAGGACTGTTCACCAGCACCACAGATCCGTTGACGAGATCGGCGCGGGTGTCACGCACCAGCACGCCGGGGTTGAGGGTGACGCCGACGGCCGTGGTGTTGAAAGAGATCGGGGCAACAGCATCGGGCGCCACGACCTCCCAGAGGGGTTGCTGATCGGGCCCCTTGGCGTTGAAGTTCACCTCGGCCAGGCTTTGGTCGGTCTGGGGGGTGCCCAGATACCGATACACCGGGCCATCACCAGCGATGAAATCCGGCTGGAAGGCCGCGAAGGAGGTTGCATCATCCAAGGGAGGGAGACCCTGGCTTACATCCAGCGGTGTGTTGCCGATGTAACGCACCACCTGATAGGTACGGCCAACCACGTCGTCGATGGTGGCGTTGCTGATCAGCTGGGCATCGGCATCGCTGAGCTGGCTGTAATCGCCACCGGGCACCAGAATGCGCTCGATCGCACCACTGCTGCCGACGCTGCCCTTGGCAACGATCGCCAGGTTGTTGGCGACGATGGCGGCAGACTGGGATGCGGCGCCAGGGCGGGGTGCCGCTACGGGGGATCCAATGGTCTGGGCCTGGAGTGGGAAGAGGTTCTGATAAACAGCCTGATCGAGGGGATGGTAATAGAGATTGTGGCTGACAACCCGCTGCTGTTCATAGGCAATCTGCTGGTCGATAGGCCGCTGGTAAGCATAGTTGGGGTCATAGATCCCTGCTCCTGTGTCAATCTGAACCTGATTGATCTGCGCCTGGTAGCTATCGATCTGCTGATCATTCATGCCCCTCCCACCCTGGTCTGGTGGCAAGGCAAGCTCAGCCCGCTGAGCGACGGTGAACTGGAACGGAGATGGGGGTTCGGGATCGGCAATCCACTGCCCGCCGTCGGCCTGACGGGCGTTCCGATAGGTGATCCAGTAGTCGGTGTAATTGGCGCTGTCCTGCCGCCGCAGCTCATCCCTGGCGGCAAGGATGGCGGCTTCACCGGTGAATTTATAGGTGTCATCCAGCAGCTTCAGGCTCACCTCGTCCACCACCGTGGTGAGCGACTGGCTGGCATCGAGCAAAGCGCCCTGATCCACCGTGAGCTGCAGATCGCCATCGACCTCGACGGCGTGATTGCTCAGGAAGCTGGAGGGTGCAACGAGGGTGAGGGAACCCGTGATCTCGCGCAGGGCCGCGGCTGATTTCGCCTCCCCCGGGCCGGCACTCGCCAGCCGCAGGGCAAGACCGCTGCCGCTGGTGAGGTTGTCACCGGTGTCGATGCGTAGGGGCTGGACGCTGGTGCCCAAACTGCCGACACCCAGATCCAGCTCGATCCGGTTGGCCTTCAGGAGTGGCTGGTCGGCGGCAAGGTTCAGCTGATCGGAGAGATCCAACCGGCCAGCGCTGCTGATCGTGAGGGTGCCACCGGCCTCAAGGGCGGTGGCGCCATTGGCGGGGGCCAGGGGGCGCAGCGCCGCGGTGCTGCCCTGGTTGGCGATCATCGCCACGTTGAGGTCGCCGCCAGCCTGGGCTGAGAGCGTGAGGTTTGGCGTTGCGGCGGTGTTGGCGCCCAGCTGGAGATTGATGGATCCCTGGGCTGCCAAGAGTTGTAGCGGCGTGTTCTCCCCGTTCAGCAGGTTGCGCACAGTGATGTCGCCGGAGCTGGAGCTGAGATCAATACCGCCGCTCGCATCAACACCGTTCTGCAGCAGAATGCCACCGCCGCTGTTGATCCTAAGTTGGCCTGCACCGGAGGGATCGCGGTCCAGGAATCCCACCGCAATCGGATAATCAGCCTTGAGGATATTCGTGTAGATGTCTTTGCTGCCTTGAATGGTTGTGGTCTGGGTGTGATAAGTCTTTTTGCGTAGCCATCCACCACCCGTCGTCCAGTTATCGACGTTTATCTTAGCCGAATCGACCAGGCGATTATTAAAGACAACGCTATAGCCGTTGTTGGCTTGCCATCCCGTTGGCACCGCAGGCAGCAGCGCCTGGCCCTGCAGGAGAGGTTGTTGGTCAGTGAAGGTGGTCTGGACGCTGATCGGGGGTTCCGTGGGGTCTTTGCCGAAGGTCCAATCCCAGCCGATCAGATTGAAGGTTTGCTGCTCCCAGGTCTTCACCGTGGTGGTGGTCTTGCTCTGTCCGAGGGCCCAGCTGTAGGCAAGACCTGCCAATGGATTATAGGGGGTGAGATACAGTGAACCTGCCTCATTCTCCGTCGGTGCCGGCGTTACGGTTTCAGTCGGCTTGCTGGGATCATCAATGTAGGGATCATTCGTCTTTCCAGCTTCAGCAGGATCAAACAGCTGATGCTTGATCGTGATGCTGGACTGCGGGTTGTTCGCGGAGGCAGCGTTGAACGAGTAAAGGGTGCGGGTGACATCTGAGATTGGCGTGAGTGAAAAGTTACGATTTTGGTCCCAACTACTTAGTGCAACCAGCCTCTCTTGATCGTCAAGCAGTTGAATGAATGTGCCTGAACCGTCTTGGGAAAGCATCTTCACCTTGTAGATCAAGTCGCGACTGACGCCTCCGACAGGGGAAGCAGTCGTGCTCTCAAAGACCCCGTTGTTGTTGATGATGCCATCGTCATAGACGGGCCGCACCTTGATGCCGTTGCTCAGGCCGGTTGGATTGGAGAACTTGAAGGTGTTGGAGTTTGGCTGACTTGAGCTCAGACGAACTTCGCTGGGAACCAGATTGAGGCGTGGCGTGTCGGTGATGCTGATCTTGCCGCTCACCGGGCCCAGGTTCACCGCCCCCAGGGCCAGATTCCAGTCGCTGTCGTTGTTGATCGTCAGGCTGGGCTGGCCGTTGAGGGCCAAGACGCGGCCATTGCCTGTGCTGAGAATCTGTCCCGTGAGCTGCACCGAGCCACCGGTCACATTGATGTCGTCGAGATGAATCGTGTGATCGCTCAGCATGGCCATTCCCGTCAGGGGTACCGCCATGCCGTTGCTGCTGGCAAAGGCGATACCGGCGATGCCCGCTCCAGCCTGGCCAACGATGCTCTGGGAGACGGCGGGATTGAAGTCCTTGGCCACATTGAGCTTAAGGTCGGGGGTGCCGCTCTGGATGAGGCCGTTGATGTTGAGATAGAGAGCATTGATGCTGATGTTGCCGCGGGAGAGAATCGCCGCTGTAGGCTCGTCAATTGCGGGCTTCAATGTTGCCTGTTGCACAAGCACAGGCTGGCCGGGCTGGTTCTTTGCCTCATTGAAATATAGCTTCTGGTAGTCAAGGTATTGAGTTGGATCTTTGCCGATGTGCTGCCACGTCTTGCTATTGAGAGTAAAATCGCCTGCTGAATTGATGTTGACTGGATTGCCGCGCACCTCGCCGCTGATGGCGATGTTGTCTTTGGTGTTGGTGATCGACACGCCGCCGTTCGCATTCACGACGCTACCCGTGATGTAGAGGTCGGCTGGCACTGGGGCTTGCTGCCCTTTGTAGGTCAGTGATTTGTCTGGCGCCTGGATGATGGTGATCTGACTGGCTGTGTTGGCTGGTGCCGCTGCCTTGGCGGTAGTGGGTTTGTCATTGACGTAAATCTTGCCCGGATCAAAGACGGTATAGGTGCCATCCACGGTCTTGCTGACACGGCTGTCGTCGATCAACATGTCGGCGCCCACCATCACAATCGGCAGCACATTGTTGACCGCAATATTGGCCTCAGCGAAAGCCAACAGATTGCTGGGAATTGCTGATGTAGGACTGAAAGCCTGGCCATTCACCGTGATCGTGCCGCCGCCTTGCGCATTCAGGAAAATGGACCCCGGTGCCGAGCGCAGTGACGGCAACATCAATGCCAGGGCATTGAGCGATTCGTTGATGGTGCCCGTTTCTTGATCCAGCAAGCCCAGGCGGTTCGCCTGGGCCAAGACATCCTGGGCCTGGCTGTTGTACAGAGCTTGTTGAGCTGGATCACCCTGATAGCTGACGATCAGGTCTTGCAGCTGGCGATACTGCTCATTCAAGTTGCTACCCAAGTTCAGGTAGGACAGCTGCGGCGGTGTGTTCTGCCAGAGACGCTCGGGCAGCACCACACCCACCTGATTGGCGAAGGCGTTGTCGGTGCCCGCTGGTGAGTCCAGGATTTCGTACACGTAGGGTGTGCGCGGGTCCAGGCCCAGGGCTAGCATTTGCCCGTCGTTGAGCTGTTGACCAGCCACCAGGACGTTGGGCAGCTTCACTCCGAGATAGCTGCTTTGCTTGTCGAGATCGGCACCGTAAGGCAGTGTCCACAGTTTCAGGTCATGCTGCAGGCCGGCGGTGATCTGGGCATCCTTATCGATGCTGATCGTGTTGGTGGTGGTGTCCTTGATCGTGGGACTGACCGTGATCGGGATGGCCAGGGCCAAACTGACGTTGGCTTCGGCGGAACTCCGGGCATCGGAGCCGCGGGTGCCGAACTTTTCCTGCGCCCTCAGATCCACATTGGCCCGTGCCAGCAGGTCACTGTTGGCCTTGATGGTGATGGTGTTGATATCAGCGGTCTCAGCCGTGGCGTCAGCCAATGCCTCACCCAGCAGAAGCACACTGTTGCGACCATCGGCGACTGTTCTCAAGATATTGGGTACTCCGGTTGCGCTCAGACCCGACCAGAGTTGGATGTTATTGCCCTCGATCTGAGCACCGTCCAGGGTGATGGACTGGGTTGGTTTGTTGACGGCTGTCGCAAAAGCCGCTCCTGCGCCAAACAGGCCTGAAAAAGCTGAGCTGGAACTGCTGATCGTGGCATTGCCACTGCTGCTCAGCATGACATCACCACTGTCGTTCAGCACGCGACTGTTCTTGCCGGCATCGATGCTGGCCTTGGCCCGGTTGGTGAGTTCGGAATCTCCATAAGTGATACCCAATCCAGAGACTGCATCGAGGATGTTGAGATCGGTGGCGAAGATATCGTTATTGCTGCTCAGATTCAGCCGGCCTGGCGTGGCTGTGCTGCCTGTCGCCTTTAGCAGTGCCCCGTCATCGATGCGGATGCTGCTGCCAAAGGTTTCGCTGTCTGTGCCGATCTGCGTTGAGGACGGATTGATGGCGACGCCGACCCAGCTGCCGGCCACACTGCGGGTGTTGGCATCGCCGCCGAAGGTCTGACCGGTTGAGCTTTGACTGGCACCCCACTGGTTCTTGCTCAGCCGGTTGGCGCTCGCCAGATTGAGCTGAGGCGCCACCAGTCTGGCGTTCTTGCCCACCGTGATCTGCCCTTCACTGGCGATCGTGTTGTCGGTGCCGGCACCGCCACCGGCGACGCCGAAGGACAGTCCGACGGCGATGGCGATGCCCTGGGCACGACTGTCAATCTGACCCTGATCGCCGTCGCGGTTGCTCTGGTCGGCGCTGGCACTGATGCTGAGGAATTGGCTGGCCAACAGATCGGCGTTGTCTCCGATCGCCGCGCGAACACTCTGATGGGTGTTGGCCTCACTGCGGGCCCCGGCGACTGTCAAGGCAAAAACGCCACCCACCCCCAACCCGGCACTGACGGAGTCGGCGTGGATCGTGTCCTGGCTGGTGGAGCTGAGGTTGATCGAGCCTGCGCGGCCGATCACCTCGTCGCCAAGCCGAGCCTCCAGTTCCGGATCGCCGCCACTGCGGCCCAGGGTGCTGCGGGCCTGGAAGTAGCCGAAACCGACGGAAGCTGTGCCGGAACCCGTTCCCTGCCCTCCATAGGCGCTGGATACCAGCGTGTTCTCGGCCGTGGCCTGCACCTGCAACTGCCCCTGGTCAGCCCTCAGGCTGCCGCCGTTCACCAGGGTGCGGGTGCTCCCATCCACCACGGCATCTGCGGTGTTGACGACAGCTGCCACAGCAAAAGTAGCGCCGCCGGCGCCGGTCACCGAAATGGCCTGGGTGCGGTTGATTCGGTTGCGTCCCTGGCTCAGCAGTTTCAGATCAGCACTCGATCGAAGAGAAGGATTAGCCAACGGTTGGGTCTGATTGCTGGTGGCACCCAGCGTCAGGCTGTTCTGTGTGCTCATCGTGTTCTTGACCACGGCAGCTCCCACCGCGAAGCCGCCCGTGGCGGCGGCCGCGGCTGACACCGCCACGATCTGGCCATCCAGGCTGTCGCCCTCGCGGATATCGGCCTGGGCCGTCTTCTGGTCTGCCGCCACCTGGGACTTCAGGCTGCCGCTGGACAGCAACAGCGTGCCGCTGGTGGGTGCCGCGCCGCTGAGCGTGAGCCCGGTCACGGTGAAGCCGACACCGGCGGCACCGCTGAGCTCAACCCCGTAGCGCACATCCGCGCCTTGCCCAGCGCTGAACACCCTGGCGTTGATGCCGAAGGGTGCCGAGGCCACGGCGTTGATCGCCGCCGCCAACTGCTGCATCTGGGTCTCTGGGTCGAGGCTGGTGAAGATGCAGCTCACCGGCACCGGGGTGGGGCCCTGGGTGATGGTCAGCGTCAGCGTGTCGCCGATACGTAGCGGCCCTGTGCTGACCAGATCGGTCTGCTGGATGCCGCCCTGGTCGGCGAGCTGCGGGCTCTGCTGCACGAACTGCACGGGCGATGTGGTCCCATCACCATTCGGCACTCCGCTAACGCCGGCGCTGAGGTCTACGGCTCCCTGGATGGTGGTGGTGACGGTGTTAGCCACCGTGGAATCGATGCCGGCGCCACCGCCGGCCAGGGCGAGCGCCCCGCCGAGGGCGGCGGCCACCGGGATGGCCTGCACGTTGGCCATCGCCGACCGTTCATCAACGGCGCCAGCGATCAGATGCCGTTGGGCCTGCAGCGCCGACCGGCCGGTAGCAGGTGTGGTCTGGCTGGCGCCGTCATCGATCGTGACGATGATGCTGTTGTCGATGCGGTTGTTGTTCTGGGCGGCGCCCACCGCTAGGGAGAGCCCCGAGGGGTTCAAGAGAACGCTGACGGCGCCGCCATCGGTGATGGCCCGGCTGACCAGGCTGTCGCCCGTGGCGGTGATGATCAGGTCGCCGCCGGAGACCAGCGTGCTGCCAGTGCTTTCCGCAGCGATGGCATTGGCGATGCGGGAATCATTGAACGCCCCTGAGAAGCTGCCACTGACGAGGCCTGTGGAGAGGGCGACACTCACCGGAACCGCCATCGCGTCGTAGCTGGTGGTGCTCAGGCTGGTGAGGCTGAAGTTGCCACCGCTGCTGAGACGGCTGCGGTTGAGGGAGCTGCGCACTGCCGCCTTGTTGGCAGAGGAGTCCAGCGAATCCACGCCAATCAGGTTCTGCGTCCTAACGGCGCCCACCGCCACGCTGCCGCCGCTGGGGGCAAACGATCCGGAGCCGACGCCCGCACCCACTCCCGCCTTCAGCTGCTGATCATTGGAGGCACCGAGCCTGATGACGCCTGTGGTCCGTAGGTCCACATCTTCAACGCCAGTAAGCACATCTCCAAGGACGGTGTTGATGGCATCAGCGCCGCCGCCGGAAAAGGAGATCCCGGTTCCGCCGGAAAACGACAATGCCAGCGAAACCGCTGCGGAGGTGGCCTTGATGGTCGGGGCAGGATCACTGGGATTTGGCCGCGACTTGTCAGCCATAACCGCCAGGCTGGACAGAGATTTAGCTCCGCCCCTGATCCCCCGCACGCGGCTCTCCACCTGATCGTTCAAGGTGTTGCGCGCCAGGGAGACACCGATCGCGCCGCTGACAGATGCGGAACCGCCGAAGTTGGCCGCCAGGGCCGCCCCCCAGGCGGTGGCATCAATCGAGGACGTGTCCGATGCCTGCACCGTCACGGCGCCGGCCTGGAGCACGGTCCTGGCTGCGGCGTCCGGTTGGTTCTGTCCCAGGCTGGCAAGAAGGGTCTGCAGAGTCCGGTTCGTGGACTCGGCCCCGGAACCACTCAGGGCGATGCCGACCTGGTTGGCAGCGCCAAGGGCAGCTGCAAAGCTGTCTACATAGGCCGTGATCGAACTGCGCTGTTCGGCCTTGAGGGTGAGATCTCCGGTGAGGAAAAGATTGCTGCCGCTGATGCCCGCCTGCAGCAGGTTGCCCCTCCCAGACCAGCCGTCCTGGCCTGGCACAGGGTTGTCATAGGGCTTGGGATCGCCGCCGCTGACCCCGCTGTTGCCCTGGGTTTCGCCGATGAAGTTGCGGCTCAGGGCCACGCCGATGGCAGCAGCGGCGGCTGAATTGCCATCAGCCAACACCAGGCTGGCGGCGATCGCGTCCACTTCGCTGTTGACGGAGCTGGTGTCTTTGGCCGTCACGCTCAACGATCCGCCGATCGACACGCTCTCCGTGCCGAGATCGCTGCCTTCGATCAGAGCCTGATTGGCTCCGAGACTGGTATTGAAGCTGCGGGCGCCGCCGCCAGCCAGGCCCACCGCCAGGCCATCAGCCAGCACACCAGCGATCGCCACCGCCACAGATTTGGCCTGGATCGTGCCGGTGCTCTCGCTGGTGACGGCGACAGATCCAGGACTGCTGAGCCCCCCGGAGCCGCTGGCATCGCGGCGGAAGCCCTGCAGCGCGGCCTTTTGCCGGCGGATCAGGGTGTTGTCGGCCAGCGACACCCCTACCGCCGGTGCTGCGGCTAATTGGGCCTTTGGCGCCAAGCTCACCGCCAGGGCCGCTCCCCAAGCGGTCGTTGTGAGGCTGCTGGTGTCACTGGCGTTGATCTGGAGGCTGGGCTGGCCATCCGTTGCGGCGCCAGCGGCTCCGCTGATGGCCAGCAGGCCCCCCGCACCGGCACCGACCACCTCGGCCGTGAGGCTCTGGCGCATGGTGTTGGTTGCCTCAGCGCCGCCGCCACTGGCGCTCACCCCCACCGAGCCCGCGCCGTTCCACCCGATGGCCGCCGCCGTGGCACCCACCGTGGCCTCTAGGGAACTCGCCTGGCTGGCAAGGACGGACAGCTGCTTAGCCCGCAGGGACTGCACTCCGGCCTGGCCGTCGCGACCGGTCAGGGAGGCCCCGATGGCCAGACCGTCGCCGACGGCATCAGGCCCATCTCCCTTAACCCCCAAGCGGTTGCGCGCCACCGCGCCGCCGATCGACACGGCTCCACCCGAACCGGTGGCACTGCCCTGGCCGGCTCCGGCGATCGCCAGCACCAGGGCCTTGATCGTGTCTTTGGAGGTGCCAGCGAGGGTTAAAGCCCCCGTGGCCATGACAGTGTTGGCCTGAAGCAGGGCCTGGCTGCCGCCATTGATGCTGTTGATGGCGTTGGCACCGCCGCCGGCCAACCCGAGGGAGAACTTGCTGCCAATGGCCGCACCGATCGCGACCGCGACGGACTTGGACTCGACCGTGCGGGAGTTGAGGCTGCGGAGGCTCAGATCACCCGACACATCGACGCTGTTGAAACCTTGCAGGGCTGCGCTGCCTGCCCCACTGAGGGTGTTGCTGGCCACCGACACGCCAACGGATGGCGCCAGCGATGCAGCTGCAGCGTCGCCCGCATAGGACACCGCCAGGGAGCCGCTGCCGGCGTTGGCGTTGATAGTGCCGTTGCTGATGCTGGCAAGGCTCAACCCGCCACCCAGCCGCAAGGTGCCGGCGCCAGTGCCGGCCTGGCTGGATCGCCGCCCCACCTTGGCACTGGTGGACACATCGAGGGTGTTGCTGGCACCGGCGCCCGCTCCGGAGAGAGCCGCCACAACGCCGGAACCGGTTGGCTTCACCCCGACCGCCATCGAGGCCGCCGCCACGGTGGTATCCACCAGGTCAGCGCTGGAGCTGGCAAGGCCGAGCGTCCCCTCCAGTTGCACCGTGTCGGCCTGCAATTCAGCGGCCACAGCGCCGCTGAGGCTTGTCGATACCTCCACAGCGCCAATGCTGGCGGCGCCGCTTGGATCAGCCGTCCGTCCTCGGGCGATGGCCAGGGATCCCGCACCGAGGCGGGCGATCAACTCCCGGCTGCGGCTGACCTTGCCCTGGGCATCGAATGTTCCGCTGCCGGCAGTGATGCTGGCGCCACCCCCCTTCACAATGCCAGCTCTCACACTGGCCGTAACTGGCGCTGCGATGGTGTTGCTGCTGCCGGCACCCCCACCGGCCAGAGGGAAGGCGCTGCTGCCCTCGGCGTAGGTGAGCGCCAGGGCCAGGGCGAAAGTCTCGATCCGGGCCAGGTCCTCGGCATCCAGGCTCAGCCCTTTGGTCACTTCAAGCACCTGATCAGCGCCGAGATTCACCGAGGCCTTAACGGCAGCGTCGATGGTGTTGCGGCTGCTGGCGGCGCCCACACCCACGGCCAATGCGCTCGCGCCGGTGCCTGAGCGAGAGAGGGTGAGACTGTCGCCTGTGGCCTCGGTCTTGAGCTGCCGCTCGTCGCGGGCATGAATCGCCAGCGATCCCAGCGAGAGAGTCTTCTCAGTGTTGGCCAAAGCCAGATTGCCGATGCCGGCCGTGATCGCATCGCGAATGGTGTTGGTGCTCACCGCCAAGCCCAGGGCAGCACCTGCAGCAGCGGCCTGGCCGGCGGGGGAAGAAAGATTCAGCGAAACCGCAAATCCGCCGGCGAAGCTGGCGATGTTGCCATCGGCCGTGAGGTAGGGCTGCCCCTTACTGGCCTGGGCGGTGATTGAGTTGAAAGCGCTGCTGCTGTAGCCGGCAATGTTGAAGATGCCGGCTGTGATACCGCCTGTAAGTTCATTAAATGAGAATCCTCCGGCAAAGCTGGCGCTAAGCGACTTACCCTGGGCCCCCTTCGATTGAGCAAACGTGATGGCCGCCCCGGCGGCATCAGCGATGATCCGGGAGAGATCCCCCCGTTCAGCTTTGAGGGTTGATGTCGTGGTCTTCACCACACCACGACCGATGGGGTTGCCCTCAACGGGATTGCCGATGACAGCCCAGAGGGGCCGATTGATCGTGTTTCCTGTACCAGCCCCGACAAAGGCACCCCCAAAGCTGCTCGACAGGGCCGAGGAAGTGGCGCTCAGGGCGCCTGCGATGGCGTAGGCGCCGATCTGGCTGTTATCAGTGGCGGACAGGTTCAGATCGCTAGCCGTGAGGCTGGAATTGGCATCCACCTGGGCTGAGATGGTGCCACTGAGCAGGTTGCGGGAGGCGGAACCAGCCACGGATAGGGCTGCGGCAGGGCCCTCCTGTCCAGTGGCGGCCAAAGCCATTGCCACATCAAGCCCACCGGTCACGCTGAGGAGTTGTTCATCAGCAGCGGCGATAAGACCGATGCCGCGAACGTTGCTGGCGGAGCCCGTGGGCGTGATGGTGCTGTTTCGAATGCTGGCGCTGACGGGGTTGGAGAAGTTGTTCTGGGCGCCAGCACCCGAACCGGCAACCGCATAACTGCCGAGCTTGCTTTGGGCGGTGCCACCGGTGCCGGATCCCGCCGCGGCAATGCTTACCGCGGTGAGATTCAGGTCCTTGGTCTCGGCGTCAAGGCTCACGACCGGCGAACCAACTTGGATGTACGTGAGAGTGCTCCCGGCCACCTCAGCATTGGTGCTGGCGGCCAAGTCGTTGATTGCAACGGAGAAGCCCAGGGTTGCAGCCAGGCTTGATTTTTTCTGGGCCGCAACGGCCCCTGGATTGAGGGGGTTGATGGCCAATCCGGTGCTGCCGGCTATGGCGGTGGCGTCAGCGCCGTTGGTGGCACTGAGAGCGATGCCGGCAAGACGAGTGGCCTGCACCCCACTGACGCTCGAGCTGATCGCATTCGCCTTGGTGGCATCAATTCCAGCTGGCAGAGGAGGATTGTCAAAGTTGAAGGCAAGCGAACCTGGAATCACAAGGTTGCGCGAGGTGTTAACTCCAAGGGCCAGGCTTATGGCGCCGGCTGTGGCCTGGGCATCCATAGTCGAAGCGCTGGAGTTAATGCCAAAGGCGCTACTGCCAAAATCGATGTTTTGCAGAGTATTTGAGACCTCACGTGATACCTGATTGACCGCAGCAGCGCCGGCTATGGTGGATTGACCGGATTCGTTTTGACGCTTGATTGCCGCATCCGCATTCGCTGATGGCTGAGTAGCTCCACCTCTACCGAAGGCAAGTGCACCACTCCAGTTCTGCAACTTTGTATTATCAGTTGCTATAGAACTGATGCGGTAGGAACCACCAAGAGCGACCGTGACGTCCTGCGAACCAATGGCATTGATGGTTGCATCAGCGAGCTGGAGCAGATTGACGCTGCCAGCAGCCCCAAGGCCAAGGGAGGTGATCTGGCGATCCCAATATGCTTGACTATTGCTTGTCTGCGCACTCAGGTTATTATCCGCAAATCGGTTGGGATCCTTCGGGTCCTTCGCACCGGCAGTCTGCATAAACGTACCGGCCGCAGAAACGGCCGCGATGCTGCCATCCTGCTGAGCGGTGAGGATGAAGTTTGGGTTGATCTCTTGATCGTCGGTGACCTGGATGGGGCTTCCAAGAACGTTATAGGTGCGACGCCGGAGCTGGTTGATGATGAGTGAAGTGCTGATACCAACAGCGGTGCTGTACTGAAGGGCACCAGCCACATCAACCTTGTCGGCCGTGTCATAAGCACTTAAATCAACCAAGGCAGCGCGCACTTGAGCACCGCTTTTCACCTCAGTACCTGTCTTATTTCCTTCGCCAAATGTCACCGATACACTACCAGTAAGGCCAAAGTTTTCAGAACTACCGCCACCCACGGCCAGGCTCACCAATTGATTAGCCCCCCTCGTGTTGTCGGCACTATTTTTGACGCCTGAAACACCTTGCTTGTTGGTGGCCTTGAGTTTGCCGGCCAAGGCGATACGGGCTGTACTTGCAATGTCGAGCGTCGCCGTATTGCCAATCTGCAGTAATTGGACAGAAGCACCGATGCCGTTCTTGCCGACATTGCCCCAACTCAGAAATTCCTGCCAAGCGGCGAAGCGCCCGTCCGCAACACGCTTAGATCCCTTTGCACCGCCAAAAGGACTTTTTTCCCCGCCAATAAAGCCACTGAAGAGTCGGTCAATGCCAAAATCCTGATGGAGCATGCCAGCCCCCACCACCTGGCTGTTGTCAACAGTGCTCGCGTGTGTCAGATCGCGAGCAGCAACACGACCCTCCACCGAGGTTCGGGCCCTATTAGTCACCTGGCTAAAATTAACAGAGATGGCGACAGCCAAATTAGTTCCGCCTTCCTGTTTTATTTCCCCTGGTTGTCCACCAGCCACGAACTTAGTTGCCTTACCTTTATTTTTAATTGTGGCAAATGAGTTGAAGCCATTCTGCATCAAGGTGCCACTGACACTGGAGAGGGCGCCGATGGCATTAGCTGGGTTTGAAAAAAATGTCTTAACTTGATCACCACTGCCGAAGGTGTCGTAAAAAAGGCTGGGGTAGACAATGGTGTTCGTGATTGAAACATCCGGTGGTGCCGCGCCTTCCCAAGGCTGGATGCTTCCCTTCAGCGTTGATTCAGCTACGTTATTGATTGTGTTGATCGCCAGGCCAACAGAGAGCGCTCCTTTTTTATTCAGATCAAGGTCCGTGCTGGCCTCCGACCAGGTACTTAGCAAGGTTTTTGTCTGATTAGCGATGGCGACCTTGCCGGAAGTCTTCAGGGTCGCCGTTGAGCCAATCGTGATCGTTGCATTGTGGTCAATGATATTAACAGCGGCGGAGCCGGCCACGGAACCATTGTTGTTACTACTGGAATAATTCGGATTAGCCCCACCCCCGGCCTTCGTGATTGAGTCCTTGAACTTCGTACCGAGGAAAGCATTACTCCAATTCCCCTTGGCATTGATGAGCAGCCAGGGATTGCTGGCATAGTCACGCAACTTGGGGTTGCTGCCTGTGCCACCCGATGACTTCGCCTTGTCCTTGGCATCCACAGAGGTCTTAAGACTGATGCCTGAGGTCGTGACCGCCTGGCTCGTGGAATTGCCTGCCGTAGCGTCCTGCTTAAGCAGTCTCGTGGCGCCGGTAATCTGTTGGCCGCGCAGAGCAAACGCCTGGGAGTTGTTGTACTGCAGGGAATTGGTGGCTACCTGGTAAAGATCGTTACCGAGGGCATGCAGCTGGAACTGCTCCCCGGGGGCGAGGCCGTTGATCGGCACCGAACCCTGACTCTGGCTCACCTCGACCTGGAAATACCCAAGACCATTGGCATCAGCAGAAGGACTGAGCAGAATCGGCTGACTGCCGGCTGCATCAGCAAACAGCTCAACCCCCAAGGGACTGCCGTTTGCATCAAGACGTTGGCGTAGATAGAGGAATGTGCCGTTGGCGAGACCCGCCAGACTGGCAAGCGGAGCCGAGACATCGGTCGGTGTGAGGTCTGGCGGCGTAGCGGCGCTGACCGGCAAAGCAATTCCCGTCTGAAACTTGCCCGCCACTAGACGACCATCGGCGATGACATCGGGTAACTGCACGTCCTGCCAGAAGTTGCTGCCAGCATGGGCATTCCCTGCCTGGGCAGAAGCCAGGGCCGGCACCGTAACAGTGCTGATGAAGTTGGGATCGGCGTAGTACGTGAACACCTGACCGTTGAAGCCATTCAGACCTTGGATATGCAGGGTGTTGTTGATGGCATCGACGCAACCAACGGCGGTGGGATCGAAGCTGAGCAGTGGCATGCCCACCTCGAAGATCACCGGAGCCTGAGCGGCGGAGGCAATGGCACTCCCCTTCAGCGACCAGCCGCCGTCCGACACTCCGAGCAACTGGATCAGCGGCTGATTGTTGGCATCAAGCGAACGAACGACGAAAGCGCTCGGACCGAAGGATGGCAACCAGTCTGTTGAGGCCGTGACGGGAAGCAACGCACGCAGCTGATTGGCATTCATGTTCAGCAGGTCAGTGCTACCGGCGTAGGTCCAGTAGGAGCCATGCACTCCTGTGGATTCAGCAGTCTCTACATAGAGCACCTGACCCTTTCTTAGGGTTGCGCTGGTGGTTGTGGTGCTGGCGTTGGTGTAAATCTGATCGCTACTGCTGAGAAACAGCACAGCTCCCAGGAAGATGCCATCGCCAGCCTGGAAGAGGCCCTGGCTCAGGGCGGCCACCTGATTGCTCACCAGGCTTTCAGGTGGGATGCTGGACGCCTGACCATCAATGGCGCTGACGCGGAAAACCGGACCAAGCCAATTGGGGGCGATGACAGCATCGGTACCGCCGGTGAAGTTCAACCCTGGATCCGTTGTGGTGTCTCGGACGTTTTCACGGATCGTGACCTCCTGAAGAATCCCACTGTCCCCATCGCCACTGGTCGGAATCACGGCCAGGTCCTTGATCAGAAATCCTTCTCCTGGCACCAGCGCCGTGAAGATGATGCTGGCCGGATTGGTTGAATCCACACCCACCGTGAGGTAGCCGGTGCTGGCGGTGGCAAAGGGCTGGCCTTGCAGGAACAGGGCAAGGGCCCTGGTGATTTCGCCACTGTCGCTGCTGACGGTGGTGTAACTAAACGGGGTGGGATCACTTCCATCGCCACGGGCAATGGTGAACTGGATCTGATCTCCGCTCTGGAAGGAGCCCTGCAGCAGAAGTTGGCTGATCTTGGCGACGCTGGCATTACTGGCCGTTGCATTGACACTGAACGGCACTCCGGCTTCGGTGGCATTGAAAAGCAGGGTGGCCAGCGAGGCGGGGTCAACACTGGCCCTGAGGAAGGCGCCAACACCGCTGCCGATGGCATCTGTGGCATTCAACGCTGCCACCAGTTGCTGCACCGCTTGGATTTGGATCTGCGACTGGTCTCCGCTCAGGCCGGTAAAGGTATGAGAGAAGACCTGAGCATCGCTGCCGCTACGGTCATTAAGGAACCAGAGTGTGATGGTGTCGCCATTTCCGTAGGTACCGGACAGCTGCAGGGCGGTGGACTGAGCAACGGCGCTGACTGCCTGGGGAGTGATGGCGAGATCGGGGCTGAGGGTGAGCCGAGCTGTCTTGCCCAGTTCACCGCTGAGCAAATGCACGCTCCCCACCCCAGGAGCAGAGAAGACGACCCAATTGTTAGCGACCACATCATCAGGTGTGGCAGCCAGAGCCAGCCGACCACGGCCGTTGGCATCAATACCTTTTTTGATCAGATAGTAGTCAATACCAGAAGTAACTCCACCAATCGGAAAGCTGTCCTGCCCGGAGGCAGAATCCACCTGAACCGTATAGGTGAGCACCTGCCCCTGGGAAAGGCGATTGTAAAGCTCTATTTGATCGGAAGGAATGAGGATTTCCGAGTTAACAATGTCCACTGCATCACTCGATCCACCGTCAAATTGGATGCTCCCGGAGCTGTAGAGCAAATGCTGAGTACCGGTAGCACCGGCGGCGCTGATGACCTGGGGCTGATCCCGAGCAAGGACGTAGTCAACAGCACCCGTACCAGCTTGATCGGGAAGTATGGCCGTGATCTGCATTGGGGTATCGGCCTGCAAAAACGATTGCAGATTCCAACCATTAAGCGGATCAAAGGGGAAAGATGAATACGTGCTGATCTCCTGAGGTTGATCGGCTAAGTATTGATAGGTGCTGCCATCGCTCCAAAGCACCACATCACCGTTTTTGAAAACGAAACCAGGCAGGCCAGTATCAATACTCACCAACTCAAAACCATCGTCGCCAAGAGAGACTATGCGCGCAACCTGCGCTCCGCTTGCGTTTAACAACAGCTGCGAAGAACCACCCAGTGATGGCGTTGTGCGATAGGTATAGGCAGCCGCAAGATCCGTGACGATTACGGTGTCGCCGACGACAAGATCAGGATTAGCGCTGAAACTCCACGCAGGAGCCTGGGCAAAGCGTGAGTCGTTGAGGGGATTTACGGTCGCAAGATTGATGAGGGTGGCGCTGCTGCCTAGGAAAGTAAAGAGGTTGCGATTGCTGTTGGCAAACTGAATGACCTGGCCGTTGTCGAGGGCAATTTCGGGACCTACGATCTGGCCGGTCGAATTGACAACAGTTCCGTCGCCGCTGACGCTGTATGATTGGGTTGGAATATAATTTGCTCCGATCAGAGCTTGGGGCGAAGCCTTGCTCGCCAGACCAGACGTCAGGCTGCCATCAATGGTGATCGTTGCATTGGCGTCATCCTGGTTGTACGCTCCCATCACCGCGAGTGCACCATTCACATAGATGCTCGTTTTGGCACTAGCAGACCCACTCGGTTTACTTTTAGCCTCAATCTTAAGTGCTCCTGCAGAATCGATTGACGAGGCGCTATCAAGGCTGATGCCACTATCTGTTGAGCCCCTGACTATGCCTATCGCGATACCGCTCTTAGAGCCGCTTGGCTTGGTGACATCTCCGAATAGGCTCTTTTGAGTATCGCCAGCAAATCCAGCTTTTCTGTTTGTATTGCTGGCAATCTGAGCAGATGAGCTCAGCTTGTTGGCCGAGGTGCTCGTGAGAGCTACATCACCGCTGGTGGTGATAATTTTTGAATTCAGGATGTTGATGGCTGCATCAGCGGTCCCCACAACCGCAGCTGCGGCCAAATCAATCGCCAGTCCGGGCTTATTATCAGATGAAGTAGCTTTGTTAATTCCAGCGCTGAGAAGACTCCTTGAGTTATTTACAAATGCCTGATTGGATGCATTCAGGCTGGCACCAGTTGACACCACCATGCTGCCAACACTAATCGCGGCACTATTCAATACGACCGATCCGCTGATATCAGCAATCTTTAAACTGATAGGGAGGACGGTGTTCTGCAATCCATAGATGGCAGTATTGAGCACCTTGTCAATTAGAAAAGAATCGACAAATGCGCTTAATTCTTTTTGGGATTGTGTATCTTTTTTGCCGTAGTCGAGGTAAGGGTCAACGCTGATCTCCTGTGTGACCTTCAGGTCGCCATCGCGACCACCTGATTCTGACAGCGTGGAGATGGTGAGTTGGGAATTTGATGTCCCTAGTTGAATGCTCCCCTGACGATGAGGATTCCAAGTCAGTAGTGGCAAGTCCTTCGTGTTGTTGCCATCTACGATTGTCAGATCGCCACCATAGGTTTTAAGCGTGCCTGTCAGGGTGATGCCGGTGTCGACGGTAGCCCCAAAATCCTTGATGCTGACGCCACTGCTGTCAGAGCTGAAATACAGAGAATAAGCTGCTGGCAGCTCAGCCGTATTCGGGTCATCAAGATTAATGCCGCTGATGCCATATTGCTGGCCGCTCACCTCAATACTGGTCAGGCCACTGACCAGTATTGTCTGGTTCAGATCACCCGTGATATTGATCGAGCCAGTGTTACTAGGGCCAAGATTGCCACTGATCGCAAACGTACCGCTTGCATCTGTGATTGTGAGCTTATTTGCATCAAAGTTCGCGTTACCCGCCAGAACGCCGCTCCAGTCCAGGCCAGTGAGATGGTCTTGGTAACCAGCCGCAACCGCTCCACTGACAATTTCAAGATCCCAATCGCTGCGGCCTATGGCTGAATCTGCAAAGGTGAGATCAATCGAGGCCGCCACATCGGCACCGGTGAGATCCCCCAGTCGACTCACCATCCGTTGGCCAGCTGCAGACTCGGCAATGTCGCAACCCCAAAGCAGCAGGTCGCCGTCCTCGGTGAGCCGAGAACCCAACTGCTCCAACAAGCTCCGGTAGTGACCCACATTGCGGCTACTCAGCACGGTGGTGCCGATCGCCAATTGATCGGGGCTGCCATGATTAATCAGATGGAGACGGCTGAGCGTGCCCGGCTTCACCTCTTGGTCCAGCTTTTGGACAAGTTCCCGCAGACCTGCACTGGGATCCAACCGCAACACCCGGGATCCTTTCTGGCTCAGGCGGTCTCCCAGGTCGTCCAGCGAGGCGTCGCTGCCGCTAATGACATACAGTTCCTCCTCTGGATTCGCTGCGCTGCCACTGACGGCAACCGATCTACAGCCGGTCAGAGGATCGAGGGTTTCCGCCTTTTGCCATGACCCATCCAAGCCAAGGGGGTCACAGATCTGAAGTGATGCCGTGAATGGCCTCGCCCCCATGAATTGCTGCTCGCCTTCGGGACTGACAGCCGATGTCGGAAAAGACAAATCAAAACTGACCGGCGCCGACATCAACGCTCCAACATGCCACCAGTCTCCCGGTCCTGCACCAAGAGGACGCGACGAGGTACCGATCAACCCGTAGGCCTCGTATGGAAAGAGAGACTCAGTCATGGGACCAAAAGATGAAAATCGGTGGCGACAAGTCTCTGTAACGTCAAAATCACTGCATTGGAGCCAGGCCCTGGCCCCCAATGCAGGTCAATCAAACAACGCCCAGGGGACAGAGTTTAAAAAGAGGTTAAGTATTGAACGTGCTTTTTTAGTTTAGCAGTTCATCGTAAGCCGCAGAATCACACCCCTCAAGCGCGGATAAGCGCCGCAAATTTTTAATATCTAAAGTGCGCCAGGCCAATTTTCAGCAACATTACGACTGGAGGCGGTAGCATCAGCTTAATGATGAATGAGAAACACCTGTATCAGTCGATGCTGCAAGCACTAGTGCTGCAGAGAACAAACCCATCACCCTGGAAGGGGAGAGCTGGGATCACTTACTATTGCCTGCTGCTCCCACGTTCTGCTTACGTCGACTGATCAGTACATCCTGAGCGCCCATGGCGGCTGGTGAAGAATACGCCAAAACACCGAAACTCTGGCAGAAAAATTATCTGGATCAATGCCAACCCAATGGGAAGATTAATCTGCTTGCAGAAGCACTGACTTTCCCGGAATGCTGCTTCTGGCAATGGTGAGGCCAGATCGGCGAAATCCAGCGCTTGATGACAGCTCTCAGAAGCGCACTGGAGAATCAGGGAATAGAAATATAACGAGTCTATTGCGGCACCACACAGAAACAACCTCGACGCGAATACCAGCCATCAGATTGTGATTAGCATTCACAGCCCTTATCGACCTTTCGATATGCGGCACATGCACCATATGCCTAGGCCGTTTTCAATGCCAACCCAACGCGCGAACAGATGATTCACACGACCTGCCACGACATGAATCTGTCAACTGGCTTGCCGTGATCAGCTGGCAGCCGACACTTTAACTGTATAGCTACTTTAATCAATTAATTAAGCCCATAAAGCACGGCACTTGCATCGTAAATCCTGTTGATCCACACCACTCTCGTGTCATGGGACTTTTGCTATCACCCCTATAGCGACCGCCAGGGACAGACAACAAGTGGCTGATCGACTTGCCGCCCTGCCACCCGAAAACCTCTGCTGTGCTTGCTTTCTGTCCTGGGCTGCGGCTGCTTCTGCTAAAATCGTCATTAGTGCATAGCTGTTTTCCGATGGATGCTTTTTGGGAAGAAGCTGCCAGCTTCTGTGGTCAGCTTGGCGTCAAATCCGCCGTTGGCCCACGGGAGATGAAGCCACTACTTGAAGGATCCATCTATCATGACTACAGCGAATGCTCAAATGATCCCGAGCTAAGCAAGCCAGATATTTGGATACTGCACCGTGGCCTAGTGTCAGAATGGCCAGAAGTCGTCTGTCGTCAAATCAGATCGAAGCGATTTATGCTTCTTTTTTCAAACGACGTCTTTACGATTACTCGCTCTTCTTCCATTCCCCTAAGCACCTGGCTCGCTTCGCTCAGCCGTGATGATTCGTCGGCCTACAGGCAACTGCTTCATGTCTTGAAAGATCGAAAGATTGAACCGGTCAGCAAAACCACCAATGCCGGTCGATCCATCAGGCGCTCAATTGATAAATACGAGGTGGACCGCGTCGTTTCAGCACTCATTGATGTTGGGCCATGGGACCGCGAAGCCAGCCCCAACACGTCCCAATCCGGCGAACAGCTCAGGGATTTACAGCTCATGAAGGCCAATATCAAGGCTTTGGCATGGCGAATCGAACAATTAGATGAGCCAGCTCACAGGCTTGAATCGAGACCCCTGCGCGAAACCCTGTTTGAGTCCTCGCATCCCTTCGTGCTGGAAAGCAGAATTTGCACCTCCACAGATATCTATTCTGATTGGCATCGATCACTCGCTTTGTGCCTGAACTCGAAAAATTATAAACTTCGGAAGATCTGGGAGTGGACATTCACCCTTAAAGCCTTGCAAGTCGCCGGAAAACTCAGCCCCCAATCCAATGGCCTAGGTTTTGGTTGCGGTACTGAACCTTTGGCCAGCTGTTTCGCCAATTTTGCTGAGCGCGTCATGGTCACTGACGCCCCCATGGAAGTGATTGATGGCAAAGGTTGGTCGAACACCGCCCAACACACAGCCAGCCTTGAGGACGCAAAGCATGAATGGCTCGCTTCAAGGGCCGATCTTGACCGGGTTCTGGACTTCTCCTATGTAGACATGAATGCGATACCAGAATCCTTACATTCAAGCTATGATTTCAACTGGTCTTCGTGTGCACTTGAGCACCTCGGCAGCAAGCTGAAAGGCCTTGAATTTGTTGTCAACTCTTCTCTATGCCTTAAGCCTGGTGGAATTGGCATCCATACCACGGAATACGACCTTTCCGGGAAATGTCCGATTGACAATTGGGAAACAGTTCTGTTCAATTCGGTCGATCTACTTGAAACCCTTCCCCGCTTGATTGCCGAAGCAGAACGCGATCATCCGGGACTGAAGTTGAGACTTTTGCCATTTAACCTGAAGAGGGGAACCGCTTTTATTGATGGCTATGTTGACATCCCCCCTTATAGCTATCATCGAAATCTGAACGACTCGTTTACCGGAGACAGGGCTTTTGATTCACCTCCGGCCACTTCTCAGCAACCATCAGCGCCAACCTATCCCTATTCCATGGTCAACCTGTCCGTCGATGGCTATCCATCAACATCAGTAGCGATCATCATTGAAAGAATCGCCTGATTCGTTCTTTTGATTCTGGTGACCAACCGGCCAACTTGCGCCCCGCCAGCCCAATAAACCAATGGCGCAATGTTCAAACGTTTTACATTTCTATAATACCGGGTCGCCGTTAATACCTTGCCGCCATTATTGTGCTATTGATCTTTCAGCTTAAGTCCGCGGTTTGAGCTTCCTTGCCGGCCTGAACGACGCCCAGCGCAAAGCGGTGGACCACCACCAGGGCCCGTTACTGGTGGTGGCCGGGGCCGGTAGCGGCAAGACCCGCGCCCTCACCCACCGCATCGCCCACCTGATTGGCCACCACGGCGTCGAGCCTGCCCAGCTGCTGGCGGTCACCTTCACCAACAAGGCGGCGCGGGAGATGAAGGAGCGGCTGGAGGTGCTGCTGGCCCAGAAGCTGGCCCAGCGCCAGTTCGGCCAGCCCTGGAGCACCCTCGCGGCGGTGGACCAGCGCCAGCTACGCAGCCGCATCTACCGCGAGGTGATCAAGGAGCTGTGGATCGGCACCTTCCATGCCCTGTTCGCGCGCCTGCTGCGCTTCGACATCGACAAGTTCCGCGATCCCGAAGGTCTCACCTGGACCCGCCAGTTCACGATCTACGACGAGAACGACGCCCAGACCCTGGTCAAGGAGATCGTCACCCAGCAGATGCAGCTCGACCCCAAACGCTTCGAGCCGAAGAAGGTGCGCTGGGCGATCAGCAACGCCAAGAACCAGGGCTGGCTGCCGGAACAGCTCGAGAGCAACGCCGATGGTGTGCGCGAACGCAAGCTCGCCGAGGCCTACCGCCTCTACCGGCACGCCCTGGCCGCCAACAACGCCCTCGACTTCGACGACCTGCTACTGCTGCCGGTGCAGTTGCTGCGCCAGAACGAGCAGATTCGCCACTACTGGCACCGCCGTTTCCGCCACGTGCTGGTGGATGAATACCAGGACACCAACCGCACCCAGTACGACCTGATCAAGCTGCTGGTCACCGACGGCCGCGACCCCGCCAGCTTCGATGACTGGCAGGGACGCTCGGTGTTTGTGGTGGGCGACGCCGACCAGAGCATCTACAGCTTCCGCGCCGCCGATTTCACAATCCTCATGGGCTTCCAGGAGGACTTCGGCGATGGCGCCGCCGATGACGCCACCAGCACGATGGTGAAGCTGGAGGAGAACTACCGCTCCACCGCCACCATCCTCGAAGCGGCCAATGCCCTGATCGCCAACAACCGCGAACGGATCGACAAGGTGCTGCGGCCCACCCGGGGCGAGGGGGAACCGATCTCCCTCACCCGCTGCGACGACGAGATCGCCGAAGCCGAAGCGGTGGTTCACCGGATGCGGATGCTGGAGGCGGCCCACCCGGAGCTGAGCTGGGGCGACATGGCCGTGCTCTACCGCACCAATGCCCAGAGCCGGGCGGTGGAAGAGGCGCTGGTGCGCTGGGGCATCCCCTATCTGGTGGTGGGCGGCCTGCGCTTCTACGACCGCCGCGAGATCAAGGACATGCTCGCCTACCTGAAGGTGCTGGTGAACCCGGCCGACACGGTGAGCCTGCTGCGGGTGCTGAATGTGCCCCGGCGTGGCATCGGCAAGACCACCATCGAACGCATCACCGATGCCGCCAACCAGCTGGGCCTGCCCCTCTGGGAGGTGGTGAGCGATCCCGAGGCCGTGCGCTCCCTGGGGGGGCGCTCAGCCCGCGGCCTGCTGCAGTTCTCCGAACTGATCCGGGATCTGCAGGGCCGCCTCCAGGACAGCCCCCCCTCAGAGCTGGTGCAGCGGGTGATGGAACAGAGCGGCTATGTGGCCGAGCTGATCGCCGAAGCCACCGATGAGGCCGAAGACCGGCGCCGCAACCTCAACGAACTCGTCAATGCCGCCCTGCAGTTCCAGGAGGAGAACGACGAGGCCAGCCTCGACGACTTCCTGGCCTCCTCCGCCCTCGCCAGCGATGCCGACAGCAAGGACACCGAGCAGGACCGGGTCACCCTGATGACGCTCCATGCCAGCAAGGGGCTGGAATTTCCGGTGGTATTCCTGGTGGGCCTGGAGCAGGGGCTGTTCCCCAGCTACCGCTCCCTGGAGGATCCGGCGGCCCTGGAGGAGGAGCGACGCCTCTGCTATGTGGGCATCACCCGGGCCAAGGAACGGCTGTTCCTCACCCACGCCAGCGAGCGGCGCCTCTGGGGCGGCATGCGCGAGCCGGCGGTGCCGTCGGTGTTTCTCTCAGAACTGCCCAGCGAGCTGCTGCAGGGAGATGTGCCCCGCAGCGGTGGCGCCGCGATCCGGCGGGAGCAGCGGCTGGAGCGGCTCACCCGGGTGGACCGCCCCGAAAGCGGCCAGGTGGCGGCCGGCGGCGCCGCCGGGGCAGCGAGCAACGCCGTCCGTCGCCGCCATGGCGGGGGCGCCGGAGCGGGTCGCAGCTGGGCCGTGGGGGATCGGGTGCTGCACGCCAGCTTCGGCGAAGGGGAGATCACCCACCTGTTCGGCTCGGGGGAGAAGATCTCGATCGCCGTGAAGTTCAGCGGCATGGGGCCGAAGATCCTCGATCCCCGCCTGGCGCCGATTCAGCCAGCCTGAAAACACCGCCGGCCAGCGCCCGGGGTTCAAGCCAGCTCCCGCAGCAGGGCCTCCACGCTGGCGGCGCTCTCCTGCCAGGAAAAACCTGCCGCCCGGCGGGGTCCCTCCAGGGCAGCGGCCCGGCTGAGGGCCGACTCACGGCCGCAGGCCCCCATCGCTGCAGCGATCGCCTCCGGCCGGCGCGGGTCCACCAGCAGGCCAACCTCCCCCACCACCTCCGGCAGGGCCCCGGCCCGGGCGGCGATCACCGGCGCTCCGCAGGCCATCGCCTCCAGGGCCGGCAGGCCGAACCCCTCCCACAGGCTGACGATCACCAGTGCCCGGCAACGGTTGAGCAGCTGCAGCCGCTCCGGATCGCTGACCCAGGGCCGCCAGCGGCAACGGTGGGCGATGCCCAGCTCGGCGGCCAGACGCTGCAGCTGCGGCGTGTAGCGCCGGTCGTGGGGGCCGACCAGTTCGAGCGTGGCCTCCAGGTCGGGCTGCAGGGCAAAGGCCCGCAGCACCCGCTCGAGGTTCTTGTGGGGATCATGGCGACCCAGCACGAGGAAAAAGGGCTGGCGCTCCAAGCCGAGGGGCCGCAGCAGCCCTGGGTTGAACCCCAGCCGGATCGGCACCAGACGCCGCAGCGGCACCCGCAGCCGACCATGCACCTCCCGGGCCGTGGCCTCGGAATTGCAGAGCACCCGCTCGGCCCGGTGCAGCACCAGCGGCACATAGCCGAGGTGATAGGCCAGCAGCGGCGTGGGCTGGGGATAGCGGAGCGGCAGCAGGTCGTGGGCCAGCACCACCGAGCGCACCCCCCGCAACAGCGGCGCCTCCGGCAGGGGCGACAGCAGCAGCGGTGCCCCGTGGGCCCGCAGGAGCCGCGGCATCTGCCGCTGGGTCCACAGCAGCCGACGCAGGTGACCGCGGCTGCCATGGGCGGGCGAGAGATCCGCCGGGATCGGAATGCTGCCGGGGCGACCGCCGCCGAGGGGATCGAGCAACCGCACCAGCGCCGGATCCAGGGCTTCCACCAGATCGCGGGCCACGACGCCGATGCCGGTGGGTTTCGCGCCGAGGTAGCTGCCGTTGAACAGGGCCAGCAGGGCACCGCCGGAGCCGGAGGGCGTCGTCATCGAAAGGCGGGCGGGCTCGCCATGGTGGGCCAGGCAGATCCTCCGCAGAATCAGGCCAGTCTGCGTCCTCGCCGCGATGCCCCTGCCCGGTGTGCCGCCCAAGCTGCTGCAGTGGCTCGCCGCCGCGGCCGCCGTGGGGCCAGAAGGGGCGCGGCTGGCCCTGGTGGGCGGCGCCGTGCGCGATCTGCTGCTGCATCGCAGGCACAAGGACCCATGGCGTGGCGTGCCTGACCTCGATCTGGTGGTAGAGGGTGGCAACCCAGATGGGCTGCCAGCGGCCCATCGCCTCGCCAGGCGGCTGCAGCGGAACCTGGGCCCCGAGCTGGTGGCCAGCTGCCGTGAGCATGGGGCCTACGGCACCGTGGAAATCGAACTGCGGCTGCCGCCGCCGGCGGGATCCTGGCAGCTGGATGTGGCCACCGCCCGCCGCGAGGACTATCCGGTGGCGGCCGAAAACCCGGTGGTGCGCTTCGGCAGCCTCGACGACGACCTGGCCCGGCGGGACTTCACGATCAACGCCATGGCCCTGCTGCTGGGGGAAGGTCCGGGTCCCCAGCTGCTGGATCCCCATGGCGGCCAGGCCGATCTGGGGTTGCGGCACCTGCGCTTTCTCCATCCCCACAGCCTCCGGGACGACCCCACCCGGCTGCTGCGGGCAGCCCGCTACGCGGCCCGGCTGGGGTTTGATCTGGCCCCCTGCAGCCTGGAGCAGACCCGGCAGACCCTGGCGGCCTGGCCGTGGCCATGGCGACCCGGCGATCCCCCCGCCCAGGCGCCGCCGGCCCTGGCCACGCGCCTGCGGATGGAACTGCAGCTGCTGCTGGAACGGGAGGCCTGGCCGCTGGCCCTGGCGGCCCTGCAGCGCTGGGGGGGGCTGCTGCTGCTGGATCCAGCCCTCCAGGCCGATCGGCATTGGCAGAGGCGCCTGCGCTGGGCCACCCGGCTGGGGCTGCCGGCGACCGTGGCGCTGGTGGCCGGTGCCGCCGATCCGCTGGACCTGGCCCGCCGCCTGCAGCTGCCCCAGCACCAGCTGCGCCTGCTCGCCGGGCTGAACACCCTGAAGCAACGGCTGGCGGCAACTGGCGCCGCTGGTGACGGGGGCGGGGGTAAGGCCACAGCCTGGTCGCCGGCCCGCTGGACGGCCCTGCTGGAGGCCCCGGAGCTGCGGCCGGAGACCGTGGCCCTGGCCCTGGCCACGGGGGTGGGACCACGACGACCCTTGCTGCGCTGGTGGTTGCGCTGGCGGCACCTGGGCTCGCCACTCAGCGCCGCGGCCCTGATCAGCGCCGGAGAGCGGCCTGGGCCTGCCCTGGGGGCCAGGCTGCGGCAGCTGCGGGCCGCTCGACTGGAGCAGGAGCGCCCCTGAGCCGCCGGCACCGCTTCATGCCTACGATCGCCGCACCTGCGCCGCCGTTCCACCATGACCCGTCTCACGGTGCTGAAATTCAGCTCGGAAGACTGCGGCACCTGCCACCGGATGAGCCACTACGACGCCAAGGTGGCCGAGGAGCTTGGACTGGAGTTCGTGAGCGTGATGCTCCAGGACACCACCACCTACCGCCGCTACCGGAAGGTGCTGCTGGCCCGCTACCCGGACAAGAGCGGCATGGGCTGGCCCACCTACCTGCTGGTGAGTGAGGCGGAAGCCGATTTCGAGATCCACGGCGAGCTGAAGGGGGGCATGCCCAAGGGCGATTTCCGCGAGCGGCTGAGCGCCCTGCTGCCCGAGGCGGTCTGAGGTGGCGGCCCCGGCGAGCCCGGCGACACCGGTGGTGATCGCCGTGCCGGCCCGGCTCGCCTCCAGCCGCCTACCCGGCAAAGTGCTGGCGCCGATCGCCGGCCGGCCGATGCTGCACCACGTGCTCGAACGCTGCCGGCTGGCCCGCGGCGGGTCCCCGGTGGTGGTCTGCACCGACAGCGACCAGGTGGCGGAGGCGGTGCGCACCTGGGGGTTCCCTGTGCTGATGACCCCCACCCACTGCAGCTCCGGCAGCGAGCGGCTGGCGTCGGTGGTCCCGGAGCTGCTGGCCCTGGCCGGCAGCGCCAGCCCCAGGGGCACCCTGGTGATCAACGTGCAGGCCGATCAGCCCCTGCTGGATCCGACGATCCTTGAGGCGATGGTGGAGCGCTTCGCCGCGGCCGGCGCCGACCCGGCGGTGCTGACGCCGGTGTATCAGCTCGGCCCGGACCAGCTGCACGACCCTGCGGTGGTGAAGGTGTTGCGCGCCGGTGATGGGCGGGCCCTCACCTTCTCCCGCTCGGCCCTGCCCCATGTGCGCGATGTGGATCCACGCCACTGGCATCGCCACGCCACCTACTGGGGCCATGTGGGGATCTACGGCTATCGCGGCGATGTGCTGGCCGGCTGGGGGGAGCTGCCCCCCTCAGCTCTGGAGGCCCTCGAGAAGCTGGAGCAGCTGCGACTGCTGGAGGCCGGCGTGCCGATCCATACCTTCGCGGTGGCCGCCGATTGCCTGTCGGTGGATACCCCCGGCCAGCTGGCACTGGCCCGGCAGCGGCTGGCCGGCAACCACCCCCCCCGCCCCCGCGACGGCGACCGCGACCGCGACCGCGACGATCCAGGCTGAAGCCCCCTCAGCCGTTACCGGCCCGCCAGCCCTCGCGGGCCAGGCGACGCCCCTGGCCATGCAGGCAAAGCAACCGGTCGGCCAACTCGCGCACCGCGCCATCGCCGCCGCGGCGGCGCAGCACCCAGTCGGCCTGGCGGCGCAGGGCAGGGGTCGCATCGGCCGGGCAGATCAGCAGGGCCACCGCCGGCCGCACCGCCAGGTCGTTGAGGTCGTCACCGATGAAGGCCGTGGCCGGCCGGGCCACGCCGATCTCCGCCTGCAGCCGGCGCAGGGCGGCGAGCTTGTCGCCGACCCCCACCAGGCAGTGGCGCACCCCCAGATGGGCGGCCCGGCATTCGCTGGCGCCGCCGCGACCACCGCTGAGGAAAGCCACCTCGATGCCCAGCTCCTGCAGCAGGCGGATGCCGAGGCCGTCGCGCACATCGAAGCGCTTGCGCACGCCGCCGTTCTCGTCGTAGAGGAGGCCGCCATCGGTGAGCACCCCGTCGACGTCACAGACCAAAAGTTTCAGCTCCAGCAATGGCAGCCGGCGCCAGGGGAACGGGGAGCGGAGGACAGGCATCGGCAGGCGGCCGGACAGGGCGGCAAAGTTCAGCTGGAGGGAGCGGTGCCCTCCGCCAGCACCTCCCGCAGGGCCAGCAGCTGGCGTAGCAGGGGCTCCAGCCGCTGCAGCGGCACCATGTTGGGACCATCGCTGAGGGCCCGGTCAGGATCGGGATGCACCTCCAGGAACAACCCATCCACTCCCACGGCCACCGCCGCCCGGGCCAGGGCCGCCACGAACTGGCGCTGGCCGCCGCTGGCCTCACCCAGCCCCCCCGGCTGCTGCACGGCATGGGTGGCATCAAAGATCACAGGACAGCCCAGCTCCCGCAGCTGGGGCAGGCTGCGGTAGTCGACCACGAGGGTGTTGTAACCGAAGCAGCTGCCCCGTTCGGTCAGCCAGAGGTGTTCGGCGCCGGCGGCGCGCAGCTTGGCCACCACCGGCCCCATGTCCCACGGCGCCAGGAACTGGGCCTTCTTGACGTTGATCACCTTGTCGGTGCCAGCGGTGGCGGCGGCGGCGGCCAACAGCAGGTCGGTCTGGCGGCAGAGGAACGCCGGGATCTGCAGCACATCCACCACCTCGGCCACGCTGGCCGCCTGGTGGGACTCATGGATATCGGTGAGCACCGGCACCGCCAGCTGTTGGCGCACCTCCTGGAGCACCCGCAGGCCCTGGTCAAGGCCGGGGCCCCGGAAGGAGCGGCCGGAGGTGCGATTGGCCTTGTCGAAGCTGGCCTTGAACACATAACGGATGCCGAGGCGAGCGCAGATGGCCGCCACCGTCTCGGCCACCGTCAGGGCCAGCTCACGGCTTTCGATCACGCAGGGGCCGGCGATCAGGGTGAGGGGGGCGGTGGTCATGGCTCAGGCGGGTCCCGGCACCGACCCCGGCACGCCCCCCAGGCCGGTGCTGAGGCCGGCCTGCACCAGTTCATGGAGCCGCAGGATGCCAAGCAGCTGCTCATCGGCATCGACCACCGGCAGCAGGTTGATCGGCCGCTGGCGCCGCTGTTCCATCAACTCCAGGGCGTCGACCGCCAGGACAGCGGGGGAGATGGTGAGCGGATCGACTGTCATCATGTCGCGAGCGCGCACGGCGGCCCAGCCGTCACTCGGACGTCGCTGCAGCGTCCGCCGCAGGTCGCCGTCGGTGATCAGCCCCAGCAGCCGGCCGTCGTCGGGGGCCAGCACGCAGGCGGCACCGACGCCGTTGGCCGTGATCCGCAGGATCACCTCCTCCATCGACGCGTCGGCGAACAGGGGCCGCAGCCGCTCCGCCGGCACCATCAGGTCGGCCACGGTGAGGCAGAGCTGGCGGCCGAGGGCCCCGCCGGGATGGTTGGCGGCGAAATCACCTGCGGTGATACCGGCCCGCTCGATCCAGACCGCCGCCAGGGCATCACCGATCGCCATCGCCACCGCCGTGCTGGCGGTGGGGGCGAGATTCAGGGGACAGACCTCGCGGTCCACCGCGGCATCGAGCACCACCGGGCAGAGACGGGCCAGGCGGGAGCGGACATTGCCGAGCAGGCCGATCAAGCGGCTGCCGCGGCGGTGGAGGTGGGGCAGGATCGCCAGGAGCTCCTCCGATTCGCCGCTGTTGGAGAGGAGCAGCACCACGTCGTCGGCGGCGACGATACCGAGATCGCCGTGCAGGGCGTCGAGGGGGTTGAGGTATAGGGCTGTCAGGCCGAGCGAAGTGAAGGTGGCGGCGATCTTGCGGGCGACGATGCCGCTCTTGCCCACCCCACTCACCAGCAACTTGGCCCGGCGCCGGTGACAGCCGGCCAGCAGCTCCAGGGCGGCCTCCACCTGCAGAGGATCCTGCCGGCGGGCTGCATCGGCGATGGCGGCCGCCTCCTCCGCCAGGCAGCGGCTGAGGGCGCTCACCGGGCTGGGGGCGGCGCTGGCGGCCGGCGGCTCAAGGGCGCGGGGCCTGCCCGCAGGGGCATCAGAGGAGCGCGCGTCCCGGATCATGGCCAGCTGCATCAGGGGGCGAGGCGGTGATTGTCGCCCGGCCAGGGGCCATTCCGACAGATCCCACCCACCCGGAGCAGGAAGCGGGCCGGACTCCGGCGTTAACCTCCTGCGACTCCCGCACCAGCCCATGGCTCCGGTTTCCGCTCCGATCCGCACCATCTGCTGCATCGGGGCCGGGTATGTGGGCGGACCCACCATGGCAGTGATCGCCGACCGCTGCTCCGCCATTCAGGTGACGGTGGTGGATCTCAACGCGGAGCGGATCGCCGCCTGGAATGACCCGGATCTGAACCGTCTGCCCGTTTACGAACCGGGACTGGACGCGGTGGTGGCCCGGGCCCGGGGCCGCAACCTGCACTTCAGCACCGAGGTCGATGCGGCCATCGCCGCCGCCGACATGGTGTTCCTCTCGGTGAACACCCCAACCAAGACGCGGGGCCTGGGGGCGGGCCAGGCCAGCGACCTGCGCTGGATCGAGGCCTCGGCCCGCCAGGTGGCGGCGGCGGCCTGCGGCCACACGATCGTGGTCGAAAAAAGCACCCTGCCGGTGCGCACGGCGGAGGCGGTGAAGGCGATCCTGGGCTCGGCCCAGGGCCAGGCGAACGACGGCAAGACCTTCGCGGTGCTCTCCAACCCGGAATTCCTGGCCGAAGGCACCGCCATCGCCGATCTCGAAGCCCCCGACCGGGTGTTGATCGGCGGGGAAGACGACGGGGCGATCAATGCCCTGGCAGCCATCTACGGGCACTGGGTGGCCCCCGAGCGGATCCTGCGCACCAACCTCTGGAGCAGCGAACTCTCCAAGCTCACCGCCAACGCCTTCCTGGCCCAGCGGATCTCCTCGATCAATGCCATCGCCGCCTTCTGTGAGGCCAGTGGCGCCGACGTGCGGGAGGTGGCGCGGGCAATCGGCAGCGACAGCCGTCTTGGCCCCCGCTTCCTGCAGGCGGGCCCGGGTTTCGGAGGCAGCTGCTTCCAGAAGGACATCCTCAATCTCGTCTACCTCTGCCGCCATTACGGGCTGGAGGAGGTGGCCAGCTACTGGCAGCAGGTGGTGGACCTGAACAGTTGGCAGCAACGGCGCATCGCCCGGCTGGTGGTCACCAACCTCTTCGGCACCGTCACCGGCAAACGGCTGGCGGTGCTGGGCTTCGCCTTCAAGGCCGACACCAACGACACCCGCGAATCACCGGCGATCAGCATCTGCCGCGACCTGATCGAGGAGGGGGCGGAACTGGCGATCGTCGATCCCCGGGTGGATCCGACCCAGATCGGCCGCGACCTCGGCCAACCAGCCCTGGCGGCGGCCGCCCCCCCAGCCCTCGGCGAGGCGGGGGGCTGGCGACCATCCCCTTCACCGCTGGCGGCCGCCGATTCCGCCGATGCGGTATTGATCCTCACCGAATGGGCCGACTATCGCCACATCGACTGGCCGGCCATCGCTGCGGTGATGCGGCGGCCGGCCTGGCTGTTTGACGCCCGGGGTATTGCCGACACCGAAGCGGCCCGGGCTGCTGGGCTTAAGGTCTGGCGAATTGGCGAGGGCCAGTGATGATCCGCAATCTGATCACCGGCGGTGCCGGTTTCGTCGGATCCCATCTGGTTGATCGGCTGATGAAGGCCGATCAGGAAGTGATCTGCCTCGACAACTACTTCACGGGGCGCAAGAGCAACATCATCCACTGGATCGGCCATCCGCGCTTCGAACTGATCCGCCACGACGTCACCGAACCGATCCGGATCGAGGTGGACCGCGTCTGGCATCTGGCCTGTCCGGCCTCACCGGTGCATTACCAGTTCAACCCGATCAAGACCGCCAAGACCAGCTTCCTCGGCACCTACAACATGCTTGGCCTCGCCCGGCGGGTGGGGGCGCGGCTGCTGCTGGCCAGCACCAGCGAGGTCTATGGCGATCCGGAGGTCCATCCCCAGCCCGAGAGCTACCGGGGCTGCGTGAATACGATCGGCATCCGCTCCTGCTACGACGAGGGCAAGCGCATCGCCGAAACCCTCTGCTTCGACTACAACCGCATGCACGGCACGGAGGTGCGGGTGGCGCGCATCTTCAACACCTACGGCCCGCGGATGCTCCCGGACGACGGCCGGGTGGTGAGCAATTTCATCGTTCAGGCACTGCGCGGCGAGCCGCTCACCCTCTACGGCGATGGCCAACAGACCCGCTCCTTCTGCTATGTGGATGATCTGGTCGAGGGCCTGATCAGGCTGATGAACGGCGACCACAGCGGCCCGGTGAACATCGGTAATCCCGGTGAATTCACGATCCGTCAGCTGGCCGAACTGGTGCGCGATCGCATCAATCCCTCCCTCGGCTTCCTGCACCAGCCCCTGCCCCAGGACGACCCGCTGCAGCGCCAGCCGTTGATTGACCTGGCCCAGCGGGAACTTGGCTGGCAGCCGCGCATCAGCCTGGCGGAAGGACTCGAACCCACGATCGCCTACTTCCGCGAACGGCTCGCGATCAGCTGATGGATGCGCCGGTGCTGGTCACTGGCGGCGCCGGCTTCATCGGCGCCGCCGTCTGTGAACGCCTGCTGGGCCGTGGCGAGTCGGTGCTGGCGGTGGATAGCCTCAACACCTACTACGACCCGGCGCTGAAACAGGCTCGGCTGCGGCGGCTGGAAACGGCGGCAGCGGCCGCCGGGGCGGCAGGGAGGTTCCGCTTCGAACCATTGGATCTGGCTGCAGGAGATGCCGTGGCGGCCCTGTTCGCCGCCACGCGACCGCGGCGGGTGATCCACTTGGCGGCCCAGGCGGGTGTGCGCTACTCGCTGGAGAACCCGGCCGCCTACATCCAGAGCAACCTGGTGGCCTTCGCTGCGGTGCTGGAGGGCTGCCGCCAGCAGGGGGTGGAGCATCTGGTGTATGCCTCCAGCAGCTCGGTGTATGGCGGCAACCGGCAGATGCCGTTCAGCGAGCAGCAGCCGGTGAACCACCCGGTGAGCCTCTATGCGGCCACCAAGAAGGCCAATGAGCTGATGGCCCACACCTACAGCCACCTCTATGGGCTACCGGCCACGGGCCTGCGCTTCTTCACCGTCTACGGCCCCTGGGGCCGGCCCGACATGGCACCGATGCTGTTTGCCCGCGCGATCCTGGCGGATGAGCCGATCAAGGTGTTCAACCACGGCAGGATGGAGCGGGATTTCACCTACATCGACGACATCGTCGAAGGGGTGATCCGCTGCCTCGACAAGCCGGCCACGGCCGATCCGGGCTTCGATCCGCTGGCCCCCGATCCGGCCACGGCGGCGGCACCGCACCGGCTGTTCAACATCGGCAATTCCCAGCCCACCCCGCTGCTGGAGTTCATCACCTTGCTGGAGGAGGCGCTGGGCCGGGCAGCAATTCGCGACCTGCAGCCGATTCAGCCCGGCGACGTGCCGGCCACCGCAGCCGACACCAGCGCCCTGGAGGCCTGGGTCGGCTTCCGGCCTGCCACGCCGCTGCGGCAGGGGGTGGGGCGCTTCGCCTCCTGGTATCGCGATTACCACGGCTGCTGAGCCGGCCTACCGACGGCGGTCGCAGGGCACACTGGGGTGCTGTGCGCTGTGAAGTCTGCCTTGGAACCGCTCCAGAGCCTGCGCGGCATGGTGGATCTGCTGCCTGCCCAGATCGGTCTGTGGCAGCGGATCGAGGCCACGGCCCGGGAGCATTTCCGCCGGGCCGCCATCGGCGAGATCCGCACGCCGCTGCTGGAGGGCACCGAGCTGTTCGCCCGCGGCATCGGCGAAGCCACTGATGTGGTGGGTAAGGAGATGTACACCTTCCTCGACAGGGGCGAGCGCAGCTGCACCCTGCGGCCGGAGGGCACCGCTTCGGTGGTGCGGGCGGTGATTCAGCACGGACTGCTCAGCCAGGGGGTGCAGCGGCTCTGGTATGGCGGGCCGATGTTTCGCTACGAGCGGCCCCAGGCCGGCCGCCAGCGCCAGTTCCACCAGATCGGTGTGGAGCTGCTGGGGGTGGCCGATGCCGCGAGCGATGCCGAAGCCATCGCCATCGCCTGGGATCTGCTGGCCGAATTGGGGGTGGGCGGTCTGCAGCTGGAGATCAATTCCCTCGGCACCACCGAGGATCGCCAGCGCTACCGGACCGACCTGGTGACCTGGCTGGAGGAGCATCGCCAGCAGCTGGATGACGATTCCCAGAAACGGATCGGCACCAACCCCCTGCGGGTGCTCGATTCCAAGAACCCCGACACCCAGGCCCTGCTGGCCGGTGCCCCCACCCTGGCCGGCGCCCTGGCCGAAGCGAGCAAGGAGCGGTTCGGGCGGGTGCGGCGCGCCCTTGAGGCCCTCGGCATTCCGTTTGTGCTGAATCCGCGGCTGGTGCGGGGCCTCGACTACTACAGCCACACCGCCTTCGAAATCACCAGCTCCCAGCTGGGTGCCCAGGCCACGGTCTGCGGCGGCGGCCGCTACGACGGCCTGGTGGAGCAGCTGGGCGGCCCGGCTACGGCAGCTGTGGGCTGGGCGATCGGCCTGGAGCGGCTGGTGCTGTTGCTCAGCCAGATGGAGACAGCCACGGGGGCGGCGGCCGATCTGGCGGTGGATCTGTATGTGATCAGCCGCGGCGAGGCGGCCGAAGGCCTGGCCCTGGAGCTGTGCCGCCTGGGCCGCCAGGCCGGCCTGGTGGTGGAACGCGACGCCAGCGGTGCCGCCTTCGGCAAGCAGTTCAAACGGGCGGACCGCAGTGGTGCCACCTGGGCGGCGGTGATCGGCGAGGAGGAAGCCGCCGAAGCGGTGGTGCGGCTCCAGCACCTGCGCGACCGGGAGCGGCAGGAGCAGCGCCTGCCGGTGGCGGCAGTGCCGGCGCAGCTGCGCCCAGCCTGAAGCGCCGGGACAGCCGCCGGGCAACAGCCACGCCGCCTCCAGCCACAAAAAAAGCGGACCCTGGGGCCCGCCGGAACAGTGCTCAGGGAGCGGGGAAGACCGATCAGGCCGAACCCACACCCACGTAGGAACCGTAAAAGAACAGGCCCACCACGAAGATCACGGCGATACCGCCGGCGGTGGCCACCAGCCAAAGGGGGAGAACCCCCTGGGTCCAGCGATTCTTCCAGGCGACGGCGGGGCGGCCATCGGGAAGGCGATCGGGGATCCGGCCGTCAGGCAGGTTGGATTTCTTGCCGCTCATGGTGGATGCTCCCGATCAGTTGAAGAAGTAGCTGGTGAACAGCACGCCGATCACGAAAATGAACAGCAGGCCCAGATAAAGGCTGGTGCGGTTCAGCTCAACCGGCAGGTTGTTGGGGTTGGGATTGCGCTGCATGGCAGGGATCAGCGGCGGACGAACTGCATGGCCGCCAGGGCCCCAAGGAAGAAGACCGTGGGGATGCCGAGGGCGTGAATGGACAGCCAGCGCACCGTGAAGATCGGGTAATTGCGCGGCGTGGTGGGGGCGGAGGACTGGGTCATGGCTTATGGCAGGCGCAGGTCGAGCTGGCCCTTGGCTTCGTAGCGCTGGCTCACCACCGGCGCCTTGCTTTCCTGGGCCTGGAAGTAGGCGTCGGGGCGAGGCGTACCGAAGGCGTCGTAGGCCAGGCCCGTGGAAACGAACATGAAGCCAGCTAGGAAAATGGCAGGCAAGGTGACCGCATGGATGACCCAGTAGCGGATGCTCGTGATGATTTCGAAGAACGGACGTTCTCCAGTGGAGCCGGCAGCCATCGGCAACAAGCGTTCAGCCAGGAGATCCTAGTGGCCTGGCTGCGGTGGTCGCCCGGGGGCGTGGCGCTTGGTTACAGAGGGACGTAGTTGGGGCAGCTGAGCCACGCCGGCGGGCCCGGGCCTCAGCCCACCCAGCGCAGCAACGAGCCCCGCTCGCCAAGCACGAAGCCCTTGCCATCGCTGCTGAAGCTGATCCGGGTGAAGTTGCTCGGCTGGGTGGCCCCCACCGGATCCTTCTGCCAGCTCTTACCGCCGTCGGCGCTGCTCAGCAGGGTGCCGCTGCCGCCGCCGGTCCAGATGTCGCCCGTCGGGTCCCAGGCCAGGTCGAGGTAGCCGTAGCCATTGGTGATCGGGATCACCGGCTTGCTCCACTGCTCCGGATCGGCGGCATCGGGGCCGAAGCGCAGCTGGGCGCCCCGGGCCACCATCCAGAGGGCGCCATCGGGCTGGAAGCCCATGGACTGCAGCCGCTGGCTGCTCACCCGCTGATGCACCTGCCAGGTGGGCTGGCCTGGATCCCAGGTGGCGAAGAAGTTGCCAAGGCTGCTGACGCTCACATAACGGCCATCGGCGGCGCGGCGGAGGTCGCGGACGGCCCCGGCGGCATCACTCACCAGGGCCTGCCAGCTGCCGCCGGCGTCGGCGGTGCGGTAGACGGCACCCACATTGGTGGCCAGTTCCGCCTGCTGGGGACCGAGGGCGCTGACGAGGTAGGGCTCGCCGGGCAGCTTGGTGTCGAGCAGGAGACGGCTCCAGCTCCGGCCGGCGTTGCTGGTGTGCAGCAGCAGGCCGGGCTGGCCAACGATCCAGCCCTCATCCCCCTGGAAATCGATGCTGATCAGGCGGAAATTCTCCTCTTCCGGCAGATCCAGCGAACGCTCTTGCCAGCTGGCGCCGCCGTCGTCGGTTTCCATGATCAACCGGTTGCTGCCCACCAGAAAGCCGTGGTGACTGTCCGTGAAGGCCAGGTCCAGGGGATTGCTGCTGGTCTGCAGCGGCACCACCTGCCAGGGGCTGGTGGCGGCCAGGGGCAGGCCGGTGGTGACGCAGCCGGTCAGGCCCAGGGCCAGGACCGCCACCACCAGCAGACTGGCCAGGGGGGAGAAGAGTCGGGCCAGGAGCGCGGCGGTCAGGGACCGGGCGGTGGAGGGCAGCGGAGCGGACATCAGCGCAGGGAGTAGAGCGAAAGGAAGAAGGCGATCGCCAGGGCGAAGGCGCCGAAGATCAGCACATTTTTCTGGCCAGGGGTCAGCCGGTTGACCCCGAGGCCGAAGTTGAGGTTCTCCTCGAAGCCGCTGGGCTTATTGCGAGGACCGATGTCCTTGAAGGCCCCCACCTTGCTGCGACAGACCGGGCAGCGAAAGCTCAGGGGATCCAGCTCCAGGAAGGGGGTACCGGCCGCGATGGCCAGCTTGCGCACGCCCTCGGCCGGGTCGTAGACAAAGCCACAGCTGAGGCATTCGAAGCGATGCTCCGCCGGATCGTCGACGTCTTCGGTGGCGGCGACAGCTTCAGCAGGGGCAGCGGTTTCGGCTTCGTCAGGGTTGCCGCTCAGGTCGCCAGCCTGATCCATGATCGGGTCCGTGGTCAGCTCGCTGGACGAGTCGCTGGTCAGCTCGCTGGTCGGGTCGGGTGGGGCATCGGTGCTCATCCGCAGGACCTCTGGGCGGTGGAGCGACTCTATCGATCGCGCGGCTGGGAAAGCTGGCGGACCAGGCAGCTCCCGGCCACGGATGCCAGACTGGCCGCCAGCTTCGGTCGGCTCGATGTTCGTGCTCTCCGGCTACGACGCCTTCCTGGGATTTCTGCTGATCTCAGCGGCGGTGCCAGTGCTGGCGCTCGTGGCCAACAAAGTGCTCTCCCCGAAGAGCCGCCAGGGGGAGCGTGAGCTCACCTATGAATCCGGGATGGAGCCGATCGGCGGGGCCTGGATCCAGTTCAACATCCGCTACTACATGTTCGCCCTGGTCTTCGTCATCTTCGACGTCGAGACCGTGTTCCTCTACCCCTGGGCCGTGGCCTTCCACCGCCTCGGACTGCTGGCCTTCATCGAGGCCCTGGTGTTCATCGCCATCCTGGTGGTGGCCCTCGCCTATGCCTGGCGCAAGGGCGCCCTCGAGTGGAGCTGATCCCCTAGATCCATGACCCTCACCCCCACTAGCCCCAGCAGCTCCTCCGCTTCCCTGGAGAGCACCT
>Ga0007801_10000008_pt1 | contig 50814 bp, 45 predicted proteins | sample CryBogmetaGMA2M_FD_60372 | JGI IMG/M metagenome (GOLD analysis project Ga0007801, IMG submission 60372) | Freshwater microbial communities from Crystal Bog, Wisconsin, USA - MA2M | ecosystem: Environmental > Aquatic > Freshwater > Lake | place: Crystal Bog, Wisconsin, USA | collected 2009-07-06
TGTCTATACAGGCTTCGAAACCGGAATAACCAATGCTGGTGACGTTGTAGGTGTTTCCGCCCACTGAGATGCTACTCGGAATGGTAATCGCGCCTGACGGTTGCGTTCCAGATTGCGGGCCAACTGATGCAGTTAAGCTATCCGTATGGTAACTGTAGACGACATTACTGGCATCCCGATATGTGCCACTGGAGCTTGGGGTTATTGAGTTAGAAGCGGTGGAGGCGACACTGCTGGAATTAGAGGGATCCGAGTTATAGGCTTTGACCGTGAAGGTATAGGATGTGCCGTTAGTGAGGCCGTTAATGACAATCGGTGAGCCGCCCCCCGTCGCTGAAACGCTACCAGGTGACGAGGTCACCTCATAATATCGGATGGCTGTTCCCCCCGTGCTGCCCGAGGCGGTGAAGCTTATAGTGGCTTGTCCTACGCCGGCCGTGGCGCTAACGCCGGTCGGTGAGCTAGGCGCACTGGCAAACAGAGGGCTTGCGAACAATAGGACGAATAGAACTACCCAAAATACTTGCCTCCAAGTAAGTGCACTAAGACAGGAGGATATAAGATTATTTAGATTAAACTTCATTTTTTAAAGGTTTAATTCAGTGTTAATGTAGCAAAGGTAGCTTGATATCGGTGGTTTCTGATAGGTCTCGTGGCTGTGTAATTAAAGCCCGCTGGTCTCTAAACTCAGCGCGAGATATGGCTTGAACAGCCAGCGTCTAAGGATGATGAAGAGCACAGTTGCTTTCAGGTTTGCAGCTGGCTTACAGGTGTGATTCGTAGGTGCCGCTAAGGTAACTCAGGTTCTAATTATTACTGAAGAATGCATAAGGTTTATTCTATCCGTCTGCATTGCAGCACGATACCCAGAACATCTGACAACTTCTGACAAAATCCGACATTTCTATTTTCTTCGTGATTACACACTGTTGCGTTGCTATAGCTATTTTGTAAATGTCCTGTATAAACCATATTTCTCCTAGCTGAAATCATGGACTTACGACTTTGCTTGCTTCGCGCTGAGATGTGGATTGGGGCTTTGATAATCGCGTTCGTTCAACCAAATCTCAAGGCAGCCGATGAGTGGCGAATTGTGGAAACGGATGTATGGCGGGAGTCTGGCGAGGGAGCTACTATCACCTCCGTTGCCGCTTTAGATCAGGCCGAATCGGCGAGATTTCGGCACTTCGAAGGTTACTTCGACGCCGGCTTTACGCGTGCTGTGCACTGGTTTCGACTTAGAGCTGAACCGGGAACCTCAGAGGGATACCTTGTGTTGATGCCACCCTATCTTTGCAATCTGCAGGTTTTTGAACCCAATTTAGGGAAAGACCAACCGTGGAAAATACAGGAATCTGGTGCTCGCTTTCCGTTCGTTCAGAGGAATTTTCCGTACCGTGGCTTTGTCTTTAGGATGCAACCAGCACACCCTGGAGAGGTCAGTCGCGTATTATATGTCCGCTTACAGACGGATAGCATCACGCAATTCTCAGCTATACTCGTATCAGAAAAAAAACTTCTTAGCCTATCCCAAAAGGAATACGCCCTAATAGGCGCTGAAATTTTGATACTCGTAGTGCTTAGTAGCTTAAACTTAATTGGTTGGTTCATAATCCGTGATAAACAGCAATTAGCGTTCACGGCACTCCTGTTCATTCAGGCGATCATCAGGTATGGAAACTCTGGCTACTTGGCACAGTACCTTCTGCCTGAGTATCCAAAGCTAGCTCAGGATTTGCTGCGCTGCGCGAATTTGGGAAGCTTCGCGGTTTACGCCTTTTTTTGTCTGAGTTTTTTTGCGATTAAACGAACCCAGAGAATTACACGTAGTTTTTACCTTAGCATGATTGGTGCGGTGGTCCTGTGCATTTGCGCAAATTTTCTGGGATTCTACCCAGAGGCCTCCAAGTCGATGGCAGTTATCAACCTCGTTAGTATCTTCGTAGGAATCGGACAATGCATACGAGTGTGGCGCGAGCGCACTCCTGGACGGCTTTGGGTGATTTGCACCATGGGAGCTATCCTAAGTGGTGTGTTGCTCGTGGCACTGAATTTCTCCGGAATTATCCACTCAACTACGCCCGAAGCAACCGGAATGGTCTGGCTGCGCATTAGTACAACGTGTGCGGCGCAGCTCACGCTACTAAGCCGCTTTCGTCAACTGCGCGAGGCTTACAGGCGCTCGGAGAATAGGGCCGATGAGGAACGTCGATTTCGCCAACGCAGGGAGGAGTTTATTGATTTTGTATCACATGAATATCGAACTCCACTAGCTACGCTACAAGCGCAAGTTGCAATCGCGGAACGAACCTCCGATCTCAACCAACAACGAGACGTAGTGGCAAGGATGCACGCTCCACTCGAGCGCCTATTGTCGATTTTTAAATATCCGCTGGCGCAAAGTGGATGGGACAACCTTCGTTCAATTGAACTGCGTAAGACTGATCTGCGCTCCTTCGTACAGCATTTTATTGAGCATTCAATAGAGCGAACAGAAAACGGCTTCCCCAAGGTTGAGCTAACTAAAGGGGGCCCTGTCTTTGTGTGGGTCGATCCGATCTTGCTTACCACCATCATCTCTAATTTGATTGAAAATTCAGTGAAGTATTCGGTACCCGCTGAGGGCGTCATTGATATCAGTTTAAACGCTCGAAGTCCTTGGGCCATTTTAAGAATTGAGAATCCCTGTGCGAGTTCACTCGAGCCTGACGAACAGAAACTACTGCATAAAGGATATCGCGGCGGTAATGCCGGCAACACTTCTGGGAATGGACTGGGACTTTATCTGGTTCAGAAACTTATTACAGACATGGGAGGTGCAGTCAAAGTCTGCACCTTGCCAGTCGGTCGCTTTGGAATCGAGTTAATGTTTCCCACAGAAAAACCACAAATTACTTTATGACGAACAGGGTGATACTCGTTGAGGACGATACTGAATTGCGTGTAAGTCTTGTCGAGTTCCTCAAACTCGAGGGTTTTAGCGTGCTAGCATGTGGCAATGCTGTGGAATTCTTTCGTGAGATAGTAGGTCAAACCTTCGGCGTCGCCTTGATAGATTTGGGACTTCCGGATGAAGCTGGCGAGGTTTTGGTGGATTACGTGCGCCGCAACACCACTAGCTCCATCGTGGTGCTCACAGCCCGAGACACCCTCGAGGCTCGAGTGCAGTGCTATCGGACTGGCGCCGATCAATTCCTAGGTAAGCCGGTAAACTGCGTCGAACTCGTTACAATCATCCGTAATCTTTTAAGTAGACGCGTTACAGCGAGTTCTTTGGAGTACGGCGCCCAAGGTGGTGCCCTGATTAAAAAGGATACGTGGATCCTTCACGTCCAGACCCGTACCCTCGAGATTCCTGTTCCAGAACCAACTGCAATAGGCTTAACAACCATGCAGTACAATCTGCTTGAGCACTTGATGAGTTCTAGCAGCCCCGTTGACCGATGGATTCTCCTCGGACGTCTCTATCACCGTACCGACAAAAGCGCCGAACGAGCGCTAGAAACTTTAGTCCGCCGGACACGACAACACATATCGCAGGCCACGGGTAAACCCGCGCCGATTCTTACATACAGCGGATTGGGATACGCTTTCGCCGCAAGCATGAAGATTAATAGGTAAAGATTTAGTAAAGTAAGTGGAAGGCTGGCTTTGTGAAGCTGCCTGCGTAGTCACCAAAAATTGAATGCATATGACGAGAATAATGACTCAAGCGTACCTCCTGAGACCATAGGGGCACACCACAGAGCGGAGCTAACATTAGATCATTACATATAATTCACTATAAGTTAGGCATTAAACTGAATATACTTAAATACATAAGTCATCGGTTAGAACCTTTATGCATCTATGTGAATCAATGTGCACCTGCTGTGCCTGCTGTAACTTTTAGTCTACTTACCTTATTAGCTATTCTAACACGTTTGCCATCAATACTTTAAGTAAATGGCGGGATGGACGGGACTCGAACCCGCGACCTATACAGTGACAGTGTATCGCTCTAACCAGCTGAGCTACCACCCCTTAAAACAGGAAATGTTTAAAGTAAGTCCCTACAGCTTCTAGTCAAGCAATCCTTACCTCGATTTTTACCTCATTTATGAAGGTACTTTTGATTCCACATACCTTACGTCTTGCCCGAGATGCTCTGACTCTCATAGTTTTGGCTCTACATGCGACAGTAGCTCAGCTGGATAGAGCAATGGTTTTCTAAACCATGGGTCGAGAGTTCGAGTCTCTCCTGTCGCACCACTTTTTTGCAAAAAACCCCGATTAGCGTATCATTTAAAACTTATCCTATGAACCTCCTCAAACTCACCCTCCTAGTTACCAGTGTAGCTTTGCTCTCACTGCCGCTCTCTGCCCAGCAAAAACGAGTCAGCCCGCATGAAACCATCAGTAAAGTGATTGGAAGCAAAGCTGAAGCAAATCGGGTAACAATTGTCTATGGTAGACCTTACTCAAAGTCTGCAAAGACAGGTGAAACCAGAACAATCTGGGGCTCTTTAGTATCCTGGGACAAGGCTTACCGTTTAGGTGCTGATGAATCCTCCCTGCTCTTAACCCAGAAGGCACTAATTATTGGCTCAACAACAATTCCTGCAGGTGCATATACAATCTACTTAGTGCCCTCAGAAAACGGCGCTTCAAAATTAGCATTCAGTTCTAAACTAGGCACCTGGGGTGAACCTGTAGATGAAGGTCACGACGTATGCCGAGTTGATTTAGAAAAATCGACACTCGAAGCAGACGTACCTCAGCTCACCATTAAAATTGAAGCAGTTGCTACAGGTGGTGGAGTAATCAAAATCAGTTGGGAAAAAACACAGTTTGCTTTGCCTTTCACGGTTCAAAAGTAAAATCGAAGTAACGTGAAGCGCCTATTAAATGCTGCACTAGTAATAGGCGCACTGAGTTGTGTTTTCATTTCTAAGCTGTGCAGTAAAGCGATTGAGCCTAACGAGACTCAGATCATCCTACATGAACTACGCAGCTTAAGTGAAACAGCAAGTATACTCTATATTGCAGCACACCCAGATGATGAGAACACACAACTTATCACTTATTTCTCACGCGGTAAGAGTTTCAGAACTGCTTACCTTTCACTTACCCGCGGCGACGGAGGACAAAACCTCCTAGGCCCTGAGTTTGGAGATAGTCTTGGAGTAGCAAGGACTCAAGAACTACTTGCAGCTCGTTCTATAGACGGTGGGGAACAGTTCTTTAGCCGTGCACGTGACTTTGGGTATTCAAAAGACTATCGGCAAACACTAACCAAATGGGATCATGAAGGAGTTCTCTCAGATATTGTAAGAGTTATTCGAGAATTCAGACCTGATATTATTATCACCCGGTTTTCGCCAGAGCCTAGTGGTACGCATGGTCATCACACAGCTTCCGCATACCTTGCCCAAGAAGCATTTTCTTTATCGGGAGATCCACTCAGTTTTCCAGAACAGTTAATTACTTTAAAGCCATGGAAAGCACGCAGTATTTTCATAAATACAGGAATGAGAAATGCAGACGCTGCTTCCCCTAACCCATCGATTATTACATTAGATACCGCTGGCCAAGATCCAGAAACAGGTGAAACCTTTGGCTCTCTGGCAGCACGCAGTCGCTCAATGCATAAAACCCAAGGGTTTGGTTTATTTAATGCAAGTAACCCAAGCGTCCGTCACCTTGAATACTTTAAATTATTAAAAGGCGATCCAGTCTCACATGATCTGTTTGAGAATATAGACTGTACCTGGTCACGCTTTCCAGGTGGCGAAGCTATTAACGAATTAGTTAAACAGATAACAACTCATTTTGATGCAACTAATCCTAAGGCAAGTGTTTCAGAACTGCTTAAGTTACGTCTTAAATTAAACGAACTTGAGAAATCACAACTCACTGAGAATAAGCTTCAGCACTTAGATAATCTAATAGCTTTATGCCTAGGACTGTCTTTCACAACACAGACTGATCATACTGAAGTAATCCCAGGAGAATCTGTCTTACTAGAACTGTACGCTCGTATCAAAGCTAAGACACACGTCACATGGGTCAGCATTAATTATCCCTTAATTAATAAAAAAGAAATTTTGAATCTCAGCCTATCGCCCGGCGATACAACTACCCTTTCACGCAGTGAGGTAATTCCTAGTAATGCCCATGTAAGTCAGCCCTACTGGTTACAAACACAAGGTTCAGCAGGGATGTTTTCAGTAGAGGACAAATCCTTAATCGGTAGACCTACTAATTTGCCGAGTTTTCCAGTAGTAGCAGAATTTGAAATTGAAGGCCAACGCCTTGTCGTTAGCACCCAGCCTACTGCAAAACCGGACGAAAAACACTCAACTAAACCTCCCGCACCTCTCATAGTCATTGCACCTGTTTCCCTGACTTTTACGGCACCTGTACTTATACTAGCACCCAAGCATACAAAGTCAGTCGAAGTTGAACTTGAAGCCATACGTGAGCACTTATCAGGCAGGGTAAGTTTAAACGTACCTAATGGTTGGAGCTGTGCTCCAAAAAATAAGGTATTTAGCCTAGAGCACAAAGGTGATCACTGTTTAGTTCATTTTGAGGTCACATCCCCTGACTTAATTACTACTACAAATATTACAGCTTCTGCAGTGATTGACTCAGTGACCTATAACACAAGTCGCACCTCAATTCATTACGCTCACATACCTGAGCAAGTCTTGCTGCCTACATCAGAAATAAAAGCCCTTAGTATAAATCTTGAAACTAAAGGCCATACAATTGGCTACCTGCCAGGCGCAGGAGATAATGTTGCTCACTGTCTTGAACAGATGGGCTATAATGTAACCTCCCTCAAAACAAGTGATCTTACTTTAAAAAATCTGACCTCTTTTGATACCATAGTAATCGGTGTTAGAGCATTCAATACACGTGACGATCTAGCTGTAGCACTACCCTGTTTATTTGATTATGTGAAGCAAGGTGGCACAGTAATTGATCAGTATAATACACCTAATGGGCTTAAGGTAGATCAGTTCACTCCGTACCACTTAAGTCTTTCGCGTGATCTACCTAAGTACCGGGTAACCAATGAAAATGGCCCTGTCGTATTTCTTAAACCAAATGATTTAGCACTCACTATTCCTAACCGTATCACTGAAGACGATTTTACTCATTGGGTACAAGAAAGAGGCCTTAACTTTGCAAGCAGCTGGGATCAGACCCATTTTGATTCACTGATTGCCTGCAGTGATGTAAATGAAGCACCCCTTAAAGGCGGTCTACTTGTATCCCACTACGGCAAAGGTATATTTATCTACACAGGACTCTCCTTTTTTAGGCAATTGCCTGCAGGTGTACCTGGTGCGTACAGGCTAATGGCTAACTTAATTGCCCTTGGAAAATAAGCCACAAATCGTGATTAATCACAAGCCTGAGAATGAATCAACGGGAGTACCCCTGCTTAAAACGTGGCCTAGCGTATACACTACAGTTGTGTGTGTACTCATTATCTGGATTTTGCTTCTCACAGCATTTGCCTACCATTTCGCGTGAATTGGACCGACTACATCGTACTTATAAGTACCCTACTTATCATTGCAGGCTATGGCCTATGGTGCTCACGAAAAAAAAAGAACCTGCATGAGTATCTGAAAGGGAGAAGTGATACACCGTGGTTCACTATTGGCTTAGCTGTAATGGCAACTCAAGCCAGTGCTATTACTTTTTTATCTACCCCAGGCCAAGGCTATGAAGATGGGCTTGGGTTTGTACAAAATTATTTCGGAGCACCTATTGCACTAATTATAATTTCAGCGGTTTTTTTACCGTATTACCGCAAATTAAATGTCTATACAGCGTACGAATTTCTAGGTCACCGCTTTGACAAGAAAACATCGCTTCTTGGGGCAACACTTTTCCTAATCCAGCGCGGTCTTGGTGCAGGAATCACTATCTATGCTCCAGCAATTGTTCTATCTACTGTAATGGGATGGAATTTAAATACGACCATCATCTTAAGCGGTATACTGGTCATTATCTATACAACAATTGGTGGTAACGAAGCAGTAAATGTAACGCAGAAATATCAGCTTGGAATAATCTTTGCAGGAATGTTTGCCGCATTCCTGATTATTCTAAAGTCAATGCCATCTGAATTAACTCTTCATGACACATTTGCTTTAGCAGGCCTATTTAAGAAATTAGATGCAGTGGATTATTCACTAGATGTACATAAGCGCTACACAGTTTATTCCGGAATCTTAGGTGGCATGTTTCTAGCCTTATCTTATTTCGGTACAGACCAGTCTCAAGTCCAGCGCTACCTCTCTGGTTCCTCCTTAAGAGAAAGTAGATTAGGCTTAATGTTTAATGCTATTTTTAAAATTCCGATGCAGGTATTCATCCTTTGTTTAGGCGTTTTGATCTTCATTTTTTACCGCTTTGAAAAGCCTCCACTCTACTTTAATCAATCGGTGTGGAATCAAGCACTAGCTGAAGATTCCTCAGGGCGTTTTAAAGCATTAGATAAGTCTTACACTGAGGCCCATCTTCATGAAACTGAGCAGATAAAAACATGGATTAGGCTTCGCAACTTAAATGATCTTCCACGTGTAGCGCATGCAAAGACTGAAGTCCTTAAGGCGCATGAGACGACACAAATGATCAGAAAAGAGGCAACCCAGGCTCTGATTAATACTCACATTAAGGGCTCATCTAATGATTCAGACTATGTGTTTGTAAGTTTTATAATCTCCTATTTACCCCACGGCTTAATTGGCCTTCTTGTAGCGGCCTTCTTTGCGGCCGCTCTATCCTCAAAAGCAGGAGAGCTTAGTGCTTTAGGAACAACGACCTTCATTGATCTTTATAAGCCCTTAGCTAATAAAACACCTAGTGATAGCTATAGCTTATTTCTTACAAAACTTTTTACCGTAATCTGGGGAGTTGTGGCTATTGCTTTTGCACTTTTTGCCTCACTCACAGAAAATCTTATTCAAGCTGTAAATATTGTGGGTTCTATTTTCTACGGCGTAGTGCTTGGTTTATTTTTAGTCGCCTTCTTTATTCGAAGCATTCGTGGCACTGCTGCATTTTGGGCAGCAATTATATCCCAAACAATTATTTTTTGTCTGTATTACTCCTTAAGTATCTCTTACCTCTGGTATAATCTCATTGGCTGTGGACTGTGTGTTATTCTAAGCCTCATCCTTCAAGGTATACTGCCAACTTTAACCAAGCCTACAGAAAGTAAATCATGAATAATCCAGTGATTTGCTTTGGCCAGCAACCCTGCGGATTTTTTCCGAAAAATTTCCTGTATGCAAAGATTCAAACAGCTTTAAGACTACAGTCCGAAATTGGAGGAAAGATTGTGTTTTTCTTTCATGATAGTGACCATGACTTAAGAGAAACCCAAACCCTTCTTAAGAATAAAGTAAATCTAGCGCCAACGACATTTAACTTTACTGCAGTTAATAAGATTCAAAAAAAGTGGTCCCCACTTTATTTAAAACGTATCGAATCGGATTGGATTTCAAACACTGCTCGCCAATTGCCTGCCTATGTTGATAAACAGGCCGCTAGCTTATTTAAATCCTGCACTGCAAGCGACGTAGCAACCTTCTGTCTTAAGCTATACGAAGCAATGGGAATACTTAAGGGAATAACAGTGGTACGTTCAAGTGATCCAGAACTAAGAAATAAGGCCTGCCACATTGATGACTACTTTGTGGATATACCCTATAAAGGTGAAATCGTACGAGCTAGGAAATCAGGGGATAAGCTACTCTTACATGAAGGTGGAACATCCTACATCAGTCTAGATCCTGTTATAGAAACTAAGGCCATGATTAGCCCAACCCGTGATTCTAGGCTAGTATGGATGCAATCTGCTCTTCACTGCACACATTACATTGCCGGGCTTGGAGAACGTGCCTATCTTAGTACCAGTCAGGCCCCTGACATTACCTTTGTAGATCGAGACCTTATCGAAAATCCAAATGAAGCTTACCCGTTTATCTCGCACTAAAGGCTCCATACTTATCTTTGGAGCACATCCTGATGATATCGAATTTGGCTGTGGAGCCATTGTTGCCAGTGAATACTTAGCGGGTAGTAAAATTACTTTTATCATTTGCTCCCGGGGTGAATCTGGAAGTTTTGGTAATCCTAAAACACGTACAAAAGAAGCCACTAAAGCTTCAAAACTTTTGGGTGCTAAACTTCAGTTTCTAGACTTAGACGGTGATGCTCACTTAGAAATTAAGACGGCACACATCTTAACCTTAGCTGAAAAAATACGGGCCCTAAAGCCAGCGATGGTTATAGCACCAAGCACCACTAAGACGCAGCATCCCGATCATTATAAACTTGGAGAAATGGTACGGGATGCAACACGCTTAGCAAGATATGGAGGTGTTAAGGAGCTTAAAGCACTTACTGCTCATAAAATTAATCAGCTTTTGTTTTACGCAGTTACCCCTGATGCAGAACCTAAAGATAGTTTACCGCTTCTTTTTGATGTTTCCTCACCCAAAGTAATTTCACTTTGGAAAAAAGCGATGCAAGCACACGCCTCTCAAGTAAAATCTAAAAAATATATTGAATTTCAATTAGCCAGAGCACGAGTCCTCGGCTTAAATTCTAGTCTAGAGTATGCTCAAGCCCTGTATCACGAGCATTCACTAGTCTTTAACTCGTTAAGTCAATTCGGTACAAGTGCTCGTAGTTTTTAGTATGCCTAAGAAGCTTAATATAGGCATCACATGCTACCCTTCAATTGGCGGAAGTGGTATTTTAGCTTCCGCTTTAGGGGAAAAACTAGCTCTTAAGGGTCATGACGTGCACTTCATAAGCTATGAAAGACCAATACGATTACCTCACTTAGATAATAATCTGTTTTTTCATCCCGTAAAAATTAACGATTACGGCTTATTTAAATATCCAGATTACACGCTACCCTTATCTGTTAAAATGGCTGAGGTAGCACAGTCCGCCTCGTTAGATATTCTACATGTTCACTATGCAGTGCCCCATGCCACGGCTGCAGTCCTAGCTAAGCAGATGATAGCACAAGCAAGCCTTCCCAAAGTAGTCACAACACTTCACGGCACAGATACTACACTTTTAGGACAAGATCCATCGTATGGTCCTGCAATTTTGTATGCACTTGAAAGATCAGACGCAGTTACAGCAGTATCTCATTTCCTAGCCAGTGAAACACGTCGCATTATTGGTACCACAAAACCAATAGATGTGATTCATAATTTCTTTGAACCTAAGAAAGCACTTAAAACACGTGAGGAAATTAGAACTTCACTTGGTCTTAAAGATGAAGTGCTTTTATGCCATGCTTCAAACTTAAGACCCTTAAAAAGAATTGACCGCTTATTGAATCTAATTGCAGGTCTTAATACCCAGACTCCATACAAACTGCTTATTTTAGCGGGAGGTGATTTTTCTACCCATAAAGCCCAAGTAGATCGCCTTAAATTAAATAATAAAGTAATCGTTTTGGATAATGTAGCTTCGATTGAAGACTATTTAAATGCCTCAGATATGGGCTTATTTACCTCAGATTCAGAAAGTTTTTGCTTGGGTATTCTTGAAGCAATGTGCTTTGGCTCACCCAGTGTCTCAACTCAAGTTGGTGGAATTCCTGAAGTCATTGAAGAAGGAAAGACGGGCTTAATGTGCGATCCGGAAAATTTACGCGGTTTAATTGAAGCTACTGCTCGGTTAATTGATAACAAAGCTCTTAGACAAACAATGGGAATAGAAGCTAAGAAAAGAGCCTCTGAGTTATTTTCAAGTGATACAGCAGTTGCTGCTTATGAAGCAGTCTATAACCGAGTACTTAGCTGAAGTTATCCTACATAAGCGTTAAAACTTAAGTCGTTTCACACTTAAAGAGCTGGCTCTTCAAGAGGAGGAGTTAATGGAATTGGGGGCACATGCGCCTTAAATAAGCGCTTAAGTACAACATCAATCATATCCACTTCAGAACCACCTGTGAAAGATGGTCTAAAATAACTATCTTCAGCTACAAGATTAGCGGGGTGACTATTATACACCTGAAGGTCGATCTGGATCATGTAGGTTGTAAAATCAAAAGTCCAACGATCCTGATAACGAATCACAACATCTGCATATTTAGGCATCATGGTCTTTGGACCGCTTGAGGCATCATAACCTAATTTAATTAATTCTCGTGTAATAATCTTATCCATCCCACGGCCATCGGTGAGTGAATGAATAATATAAGGATGTTTGTACTTACTTAGATCTACGTTTTTGGCCGTTCTCGAAGCTACCTGAGCACACGAGGAAAAAATAAGCAAAGACGCTAGGCATACAAAAATTTTAGTCATGTTTACTGCAGGACGCACGTAAAAGTATTAGGTGATAACAAAACCAAAGTCCACCGTACAAAATTTAGATTTAATTAGCTCACTTTAACTGATTTTGAGTACGATTTTACCAAACTGACCACCCTTTTCCATGAGCTTAAAAGCATCTGAAGCTTCTGCTAAAGAAAAGACATTACTTATGACAGGTTTAATTGAATGCGTTTCAACAAAGGCAATCATCGCCTTCCAATCTAAAGGACTTCCCATCGTAGTTCCTAGTAATGAAATTTGACGCCAAAATATTTTACGAAGAGCAATCGAAGTAGGATTTCCGCATGTAGCACCGTAAAATACAATCTTACCTCCTGAAGCTACCGCATCGATTAAATCATTAAGTCCTTCTCCACCTGCGCTATCAATTATCACATCAAAAGCACCAGTTTGTTTAAGAGCATGAGTTACCCAGCCAGTTTCAGTATATAAAAACCCTCCTTTAGCTCCCAAGCTAATTGCTTTTGAAATCTTTTCTAGAGAACTGGATGTAACCCAAACCTCTGCTCCCGATGCTACAGCAAATTGAAGGGCAAAAAGTGCCACGCCACCACCAATACCGGAAACAAGAACACGGTCTGTAGACTTTAACTGCGCACGCTCTTTAAGAGCTCTCCAAGCAGTTAAACCTGCTAGTGGCAGTGCCGCTGCCTCACTCCAAGACAAGGCCTTAGGTTTAAGTTCTAACTGGCTTTCAGGTACAGTAACAAATTCAGCACATGTTCCCTCACGTGGCAGCCCAAGAATAGTAAACTGATCAGACTGTGCAGACTCTTTATTGCCCCAATTAAAACTAGGATTTATAATTACTTCTTTTCCAATCCAAGAAGTAGATACGCCTGCACCTACTGCAGTCACAATACCAGCGCCATCAGATCCAGGAGTACACGGATACTTAAGTCCCATGTACTGTCCTTTTTTAATCCACACATCTCTGTGATTAAGAGCAGAAGCTTTGAGTGTGATAAGGACTTCTCCAGCTTGAGCTACGGGTTCAGCAACCTGAGCAATTTCAAAGGCGTTAGCGGCAGGGAATTGAACAGCAATCATAGTATCAAAATTTGAATACAACCTCAGATTTGTCAAAAATATATATATTTAACAACTTGTACTATTAACTTAATAAAATCCTACTTCACTAATTTACGTTTAACCAAACTAACCAACTCTTCCCTACCTTCAATTTTTAAGACAAAAAGAAGAGCCCCATATACAGCAACTGCAAAAGGGATTATAAATCCTACAGCAACTAAACCCTTCACTAGATTAGCAACTAGCCATGTATCCACGTAGTGCCAAAGTCCTGCTACAACTATTGCCATAAGAGCTGTCGCGGCTATGACTTTTAATAAACTGATCCATAATGGCTTAAAGGTAAGTCCAGGTAATTTTTTAACTAGAGCTCTTTGTAGTAGCAGCGTTTGTACGATGATAGCCGAAGTACTAGCGATCACTAACCCTCTTACACCCATTAGATGCATAAGGGTGATACTTAAAATAACATTTAAAACGAAATCTATAGTCGCCACTTTAACTGGTGTCTTAGTGTCTTTGACTGAATAAAATGCTCTGACGGTAAGATTAACGACCGAGAAAAACGGCATTCCGAGTGCAAACAGTGCAACTAAGGTAGAGAGATCTGTGGCATTATCTGCGGTGAAACGCCCGTGTCTATAAATCAGATTAACAATTGGATGACTTAAGAGGACTAAGCCAACCGCGGCAGGTACATTGATAATTAAAATAAGTCTTAAGCCCTTTCTAAAATCCTCAGCCATCAAATCGAACTTCTTTTCAACGGCGTGTTTTGCAATCAGGGGATAAACTACCGTTGATACAGCAATCGCAAATACCCCAATTGGAAATTCCATTAGCCGATTACCCATAAAGTAAAATGTTGCCGAAGCATCATCCAGGGAGAACGCAAGAAAACGAGATACAGCAATATTGATTTGATAAATTGCAGTGCCAAAAATACCAGGAGCCATCAGTAAGGCTATTTCCTTCACATGGGGAGCAAGTCTTAAGTCAAAGCTAGGCTTCCATCCCTCTTTAATTAAAATAACTGCAGGTACAGCCATTTGAAAGAATCCTCCCACTAAGACACCTGCACAAAGCCAATGTACCTGACCTAAAGTGGTATGAGAAAACTGAAGTCCAGCACCTGCAATCGAAACGATCATAGCTAAATTTAGCCAAGTCGGTGATAAAGCAGGTTCTAGAAAATGGTCTAAGATATTAAGAGCTGCGTTGAAGGCTGCTGCTAAAGCAATGAAGGCAAGATACGGGAAAAGTATAACGGTAAGATCTGCTGCAAGATACCATTTATCATCCTGCCCTGAAATAAGACGAGAATGACTAAAAGTCATCATAGCAAAAGTAGTCATAACTCCAGTAATGACTACAAGCCATGAAGCCACTTGAGATAGCAGATTAAAGGCTCCTTCTTTTCCTTCCTTATGAAGCGCTTCTTGAAAGGTTGGGACAAAAGCTGCTGTAAGGGACCCTTCAGCAAGGAGTCGTCTAAATAAATTAGGAACTACAAATGCCGTTAAGAAAGCCGAATAAACGGCACTAGCTCCAAACACAGCTGCACTAAGAGAATCCCTTACTAAACCAAGAATACGCGACACCACTGTTAAGAAAGAAACAACACTGATGTCTTTTAGGCGTTTTGACACAGGTAGTGTTACTGACTTAGAAACAACTCAAGTCTCTTTCTTTTTAGAAGGCTTAGCTGCCTCTGGCTTTGTAGCGGAGGCATCAGAAGAGCTAGAGCTCTTTTTATAGTCGGTAATATAAAAGCCAGTGCCTTTAAAAATAAGCCCAGCTCCACCACCCACAAGACGCTTCACTCCACTCTTCTTACATTTAGGACATGTCTTAAGCGGATCGTCCTTCATGGACTGATACTGCTCGAACTCATGTCCACATTTAGGACAGGCGTATTCGTAGGTAGGCATAATTGGTAAAGCTGTATTAGAAACAGTAAACGCCCCGTGCGGAAGTCGAAAGATTACAATAAGCTCTCACTTGCCAGAGTCTCTTTTTGGGGCTAAACCTAAGCTTTATGAGTTTTAACGAGGTGTTTGCAGGCTATGTGACCCAAACTGAGGCAGCGATTGACCGCTACCTACCTTTGGCTAGCACCCGCCCTGAGAAGCTGCATACAGCCATGCGTTATGCCATGCAAGGGGGCGGAAAGCGCCTTAGACCCGTATTAGTGCTGGCAGCTAAGGACCTTTTTAATACGAAAGCCCAAGACGGCCTAGCGGCTGCAGTGGCAGTCGAATGTGTGCACACCTATTCCTTAATCCATGACGACTTACCGTGTATGGATAATGATGACTTAAGACGCGGTAGAGCTACTGTCCATAGAGCCTTTGATGAAGCAACTGCTTTACTCGCTGGAGATGCCCTCTTAACCCACGCTTTCATACTACTAAGCCACCACTATCCTGCAGCAATTGCTCTTAACCTAGTGCGTGAACTATCGAGTGCCTCAGGCAGTGAAAAGTTAATTGGTGGACAAGTGGAGGACTTGCTTGCCGAAAAAAGAAAAGATGTTTCAAAAGCAGATTTAGAATTTATTCATCTTAATAAGACTGCTGCGATGATTGAATGCTCGCTTGTTCTTGGGGCAATCATTGCAGAAGCTTCATGCGAGGAGACTGAAAAAATACGTCATGCAGGACGTCACCTAGGTTTAGCTTTTCAAATCATTGATGATATTTTAGATGTCACTTCTGATAATGTGACCTTGGGTAAAACCGTGGGTAAAGATGCAAAGGCAGGAAAAACCACGTTTGTCTCTATGCACGGTTTAGAAAAATCTAAACTATTAGCTGAAGCATCTTCAGAGGCCGCAATTGCAGGCTTCAAATCCTTATACAAAGGGTCTGATTTTTTCACAGATTTGACAAAGAGTCTATCTCAGCGAATCACTTAATCCTTTTAAAGTAAGGATCTGGCTTAATAAAAAACCATGAGTACGAATTTTTGGAATGAACGCTACGAAACATCCACGTTCATCTACGGTACTAAGCCTAATGATTTTGTTGCAGCTGTGGCTCACAGAATACCCGCTGGCCCTACCCTTTGCTTAGCTGAAGGAGAAGGAAGAAACGCTGTTTACTTAGCTGAAAGAGGCCACGCTACAACTGCTGTAGACTTGTCTACAAAAGGACTGGCAAAAGCACAGGCTTTAGCTTCATTACGTGGAGTAAGTATCACGACTCAGGCCGTTGATTTAGCAGCTTACACGATCACACCAAATGCATGGTCAGGTATTATAGCAACATGGGCGCATTTGCCACCCGCTTTACGCAAAGTTGTTTTTTCTCAGGTTGTAAAAGGTCTAGTACCGGGAGGTGTTTTTATTCTCGAAGCCTACACTCCTGCGCAGCTTACCTTTAAAACAGGTGGGCCTAAAGACGAAACGCTGTGCATGAGCTTATCGGACTTAAAAGAGGAACTCTATGGTCTTAAGTTTCTCGTGGGCCACGAGTGCCAACGCGAAGTATTCGAGGGTACCCATCATACCGGTATGGGTGCAGTTGTTCAAGTGCTCGCGATCAAACCTGCCAGTTAAAAAATTAAGGAAGCGAACTGACATAGGCAACGATAGCAGTAATGTCATCGTCTGATAATTGACTGACAACAGGCTGCATTTGAACGTCAAGTAAGCCTTTACGCGTCCCCTGTTTCATATCATAGATTTGCCGAGCAAGATAACTCGGAGAACGCCCTGCTATACCAGGTGCATCCTTTAGTCCCATAAGATCTGGGCCATGGCATGTAGCACAGGCAACTGTTTTACCTGGGATAACTTTCGAACCAAGAAGCGTTGAACCTCCCGTTGTGACTAAGGCCTCGCCTTTTTTAAGACTGCCTTTTGGCACATAAGCAATAAAGCCCGAATGTGGATTACGCATTGCCTGAGCCTGTTCCTCATCCTCTGGAATTTCAATAATACGTCCTGCAATTGGTTCTGTAAGTTTTTTCTCAGCGGCTAAAAAAAGACTATTTTCAATATGCGTTCGAGGAACTAGGTCTGTCTCAATAACTCGAATCCAGCGTGTCCAAGGAATGGCTGCAAAGTATTCTGCCGCTTCAATCTCCTCCTGCTTAGTCATTGCCTTAGCCAAGGCAATCATCAGTGGCGTATTAGCCTTTCTGTTATCTGAGGTATATCTCAGACCTGATTTAAAATCCTGAAGTTGCCTGATAAAATATTCAACACTTTGCCCAGAAACAGGTGCATTCTCAGGACGGCCTTTACCATTAGGTAAATGACAGAAACCACACGCATAAGCGGCCTTCCCTAGTCCTTTTGAACCATGTGCTACAATATACGGCATATTGGGATGCTCGCTTGGATACCAATCCGCTACAGATCCACCATAATGAATATCAATTAAGGAATAACTCGCAGTACTACCTGGCAAATGCTGGGGTACTAATTGAACTTCTACAGATTTATCTGCTTTAGGTTTACGTGTTGGAGGAAACGTTGGATTTGCAACGTCTGTTGGTTTAGCAGGAGTTAAAAACCCGTACGCCCACAGTGGCTCAGCTAGCCCCTGTGAAATTAAACCACTCACGGATAGACTAAGAGCTACTACCCGCAGTAATTTAAGCATAAAATTAGACACCGTTTTTTGTTATAAACGCTTTAATGAGAGCTGCATTTGCAGAAATATGCGTTTTCACAATTGGTCTAAGTTTCAGAGCTTCAAGAGTCGGATCCTTAGGCTCAATTCCAGTCGCAGCTTGTATCGTATCTGGGAACTTAGCAGGACTTGCGGTTGCTAGAACAATACTGACTTTACCTACCGTATGCTCCTTAAAACCGCAGGCTGTATGCGGATCAATTACCATACCATACTGCGTGTAAACGGATTTAATAATTCTTGGAATTTCACTATCAGTACAGCGTGATGCGGAAAATTCTCCTGCTTTAAATTCTGGTAAAATAAACGATCCATTATGTTTAAACTCATCCATTGCACGGCTTACTTGGATTGGATCGCAGCCTAAGCGGTAATACAATAAGCGCTCAAAATTGGAAGCCACTTGAATATCCATTGAAGGTGCAAGACTTGGCTCTACTTGGCCTACTTTGTATTCACCGGTATTAAACAAGCGGTAAAGAATATCGTTTTGATTGGTTGCTACTTTAAAGCTGCCTATGGGCACACCCATTTGAGTAAGTAACCACCCGGCTAAAACATTTCCAAAATTTCCCGTAGGAACGACAAATTCGATGCGACTTCTGTCCTGTTCGGGAATTTGAAGCCACGCATATAAATAATATACACACTGTGCTAAGACACGGGCTAAATTGATTGAATTTACTGCTGAAAGACGATGCTTTTTTCTAAAGTCTTGATCGCCAAAAATTTCTTTTAAAGCAGCTTGTGCATCATCGAAACTACCATCGATAGCTAATGCATAAACATTAGCTGCTTGTGAGCATGCCATTTGACGCTCCTGAAGTGCAGAGACTCTGCCATTAGGATATAAGATAAAAACAGCTGTATTTGGCTTACCTAAAAGGCCGTGAATTGCAGCAGCACCAGTATCTCCTGACGTAGCTCCGAGTACATTAATAGACTCGGATTTTTGCGCACACAAATAGCTGTATAAATTACCTAGAAGCTGGAGTGCAAAATCCTTAAAGGCCAACGTTGGACCATGAAATAATTCTAAAACATACAGGTCTTTAGAGAGCTTTTTTAAAGGCGCAATCTTTGGATCACTAAAATGAATGTAAGAATCCAAAACGATCTGCTTTAGATCTGCTTCAGGAATATCCGTTGCAAAGAGTTTCATGAACTCAAAGCACAAGTCCGCATAGCCTAACTTCTCCCAAGCAACTAACTTTGTAGTAATCGTTGGGAATTTCTCAGGTAGAAACAAACCTCCATCAGGAGCTAGCCCTACTGCAACAGCCTCACTAAAGGAGTGCGCTGCAGTCTTACCGCGTGTGGAGATGTAACGCATGACTTAAACAGACAGGGCCTAGCGCTTATAGCGTATCTAACTTAAAGGCACCGTGCGCAACCCGTGATGCTTCATCTGCTTTATCTACAGCAATTGCGACAGTGATTTTAATTTCTGAAGTACTGATTAAATCAATATTCACTCCCGCTGCAGCAAGTGCTTCAAATAAAGTTGCTGCAACACCGCTGTGCGTCTTCATACCTACGCCAACAACCGAGAGTTTAGCAACCTGGCCATAGACGGCCACTTCACCACCCCCGAGAGCTTTTAAGACAGGCTCTAGAGCACGCACTGCTTTAGCGCTATCACCTTGAGGGACTGTGAACGTTAAATTAGCCACACCTTGGCGGCCTAAATTTTGGACAATCATGTCCACAATGATGTTTGCTTCGGCGAGCGAGCGAAACACTTTGCCAGCAGAACCCGGCTTATCCGGAATATTGCTCACAGTGACTTTAGCTTGGTCTTTATCAACGGCTACGCCGCGAACAACGACCTTCTCCATATAAGCGACTTCTTCTTTCACGATTGTACCTGGGTTATAATTAAATGAAGAACGGACTTCAAAAACGACTCCATATTTTTTTGCGAACTCAACAGAACGAGATTGCATGACCTTGGAACCTGAAGAAGCAAGTTCTAGCATCTCATCATAGGAAATTTCTTCTAATTTGCGTGCGTTTTTAACTACACGTGGATCAGCGGTATAGACGCCATCAACGTCAGTATAAATTTCACACTTATCAGCTTTAACTGCTGCAGCCAGAGCGATTGCTGTTAAATCAGAACCCCCACGACCTAAGGTTGTAACTTGTCCATCAACATTGACGCCCTGAAATCCAGCAACAATAACCACTTTTTTAGACTTCAAATCTTTAATGATTGGAGAAGCGTCGATACTCTGGATTTTAGCCTTTGTAAACGAGGTGTCTGTTACAATACCCGCTTGAGCACCCGTATAGCTTACGGCTTGCACGCCAATGCCTTGTAAGGCCATAGCGACTAAGGCAATCGTCTCTTGCTCACCAATGGAGAGCAGCTGATCTAGTTCACGCTCACTTGGTTCACTGCATACTGCACGAGCCCTAGCAAGTAACTCATTAGTCACACCAGCTCTAGCTGAAACAACGATAACTAATTCGTTACCGTCTTCATGCGAAGCTTTTACTCGCTCAGCGACTTTTTTGATTCTCTCGACATCTCCTACAGAGGTGCCGCCATACTTTTGAACAATACGTGCCATGTGTAATGAAAGATTAGTCTGTAAAATTTCCTATGCGTAAGACAAGAGGAGTTTCTAGAACACTATCTAAGTTAGTGAGCTGTTTTAAAGCCTGACCGATTGATTTTTCGTTACTTTCATGCGTTGTAAGGACAAGTGACGCAGCTCCTGTGTGTGCAGGATTTTGAATAACAGTTGCAATACTGACTTTATTTTTTGAAAGCACATTAGCAACATTTGCAAGTACCCCTGATTGATCCTTCACGGTGAGTCTAACGTAATAGCAGCCTATAATTCTTTCTGCAGGAGCTAACTTACAGCCCTTCTGATTTGGCTCGTAGGATTCACTGGTTAAATGAGTTCCCTTACCATGTTTAATTAATGCAACTGCATCAGCGATGTCACTTATCACTGCACTGGCTGTTGCATCCTGCCCTGCACCGCGACCAATATAATGCGTTGTGCCAACGACGTCTCCAGTAACTGCTACGGCATTAAATACGCCACCTACACTAGCAACCACACTATTGATTGGTAGCAATGTTGGATGGACTCTAACTGAAAGTTCATTCTTTTTAAAATCACGGCTAATTACTGCCAGTAGCTTAATTGTATAGCCTAGAGTTGTTGCATTGTGAAGATCCGCAGGACTTAGGCGGTTAATACCCTCAACAATCATATCCTTTGGCTGAACCCATACGCCGTGCGCTAACCAAGCTAAGACAGAAGCTTTATGTGCTGTATCCCAGCCCTCTACATCCAAGGATTCATCTGCTTCAGCGTAGCCTAGTGCCTTAGCCTCACGCAGCACTTCACTATAAGCAAGACCTCGAGTTCCCATCTGAGTTAAAATATAATTACAGGTCCCATTAAGTATTCCATAAATACGAGGGAAACGATTAGCCACTAGGCCTTCACGCAAGGCTTTAATAATTGGAATACCACCAGCGACACTAGCTTCAAAAAAGAAGTGACCTCCATGCTTGCGTGCAGCTTCAAAAATTTCTGCACCGTGATCACAGATAAGCGCCTTGTTAGCTGAGACTACAATTTTACCATTCTTAAGAGCAGCCAATGTAACTTTACGAGCAAGTGTAGTGCCACCAATTAATTCACATACAACGTGAATTGAAGGATCGTTCGCAATTTCTAGCGCATCTTCAGTTAACTTAGAAACGGGCACTTTCACGGAGCGTTTCTTCTTTAAATCTTTTACTGCTATACGGGTTACTTCGACATTAGCACCTAAGCGCGAAGTTAATTCAGCACGTGAATGCTGTAAATGTTTCCATACCCCTTGGCCCACAGTGCCAAAGCCACAAAGACCAATGTTAACAGTGAGTATTGTCTTCATGAAATTATTTCTTTTTTGCGTCCCAACGATTTTCGGTGCCGTTTACTAAACGCACAATATTTGCGCGGTGACGCACGATAATAAAGAGCGCTGAAGCAACACACATTAAAATTAAAGCTGTTTGTTGATGTGAAAAATAAGCTGCCAAAGGTAGAACTATTGCTGCTCCAATACTCGCTACAGATACATAGCGAGTGGTATAAAACAAAATTACCCATGAAAGTAATGCGAGTGCAGCCATCAGTGGCATTAATACAAAAAATCCGCCTGCGCCAGTGGCTACTCCCTTGCCTCCCTTGAATCGCGTAAAGCAGGAAAAGCTATGACCTAAGATTGCAAAAACAATCGCCATTAAACGTAAGTTTAGTACGTCACTGCCATTACTCCAAAGAATTATTGGCAGATAAGCCGCAGCAGCTCCTTTCAGTGCATCCAGTAAGAATACAAGATTTCCTGCATGCTTACCCACCGAGCGTTTTACATTGGTAGCTCCAGGGCTTTTACTACCAACTTCAAAAATATTTACTCCGTTTGCACGCGCAACAAGCCACCCAAAGGGCAAAGCCCCTAAGAGGTAGCCTAAAGCTGCTGCAATTAAAACGGAGTAATTCATATAAGCTTAGAGCTGAACAAACTTTGCTAGCTTGATTGCAGCATGACCTTTAATTTCTGCACGTGCATTTGAACTTGGTTCATTATCTACACGAACGACCATGTAAGCTGTGCCACCAGGTGTAATACGACTTAAGGACATATCAGCAATGTTGACTCCATCTTTACCTAAGATGGTACCAATAGTACCCACCATACCTGGCTTATCTAGATTTTCTAAAACGAGTAACTTACCATCCGCAGCGACTTCAACATCGCGGCCATTGATTTCAACAATGCGTGGTTCATTAGATTTTCCAGCGAGTGTGCCTACTGCTGAGAAGACAGCCCCTTCAGGACTTGTCGCTTCAACACTGACAGCTTCGCTATAAATACTATCCCCACTGGACTTCACAACTTCAGCTTGAATACCTAAGCGCTGAAGCATGAATGGAGCATTTACAAAATTTACTTCTTCTCCACTGATCCGCTTTAAGTAGCCGCGTTGAATTGAACGGGTCACTGAATTTGCATCTATATCCAGCATTTTTCCACTATATGTGATGCGCAGTTTTGCGATTTGAGCAGGAGAAATCTGTTGCACCAAGGTACCTAGTTTAGCACCGAGATCTAAATAAGGAGAAAGTACCTTAAGCGCATTTGCATCTATTGATGGCATATTAACGGCATTACGGATGACACCACCGTTTAAGACGTCAGCAATCTGCTCAGCAACTTCAAGACCAACGGCGTCTTGGGCTTCAGCTGTGGAAGCACCTAGATGGGGGGTTAAGACAACATTAGCAAGTGTGCGCAGTTCACTATTTTCTGCAAGAGGTTCATCCTCAAATACATCCAGTCCTGCAGAGCCTACATGGCCTGACTTAAGTGCTGCAATAAGAGCAGACTCTTTAATAATTCCCCCACGTGCACAGTTAAATAAACGAATCCCTTTCTTGGTTTTCGCAAGTGCTGCCTCATCGATTAAATACTTCGTATCATCAGTAAGCGGCATGTGAACTGTGATGAAGTCAGCTTGTTTTAAGAGTTCATCTAGAGTTACTGCTTCAACCTGAATTGCTTTAGCACGAGCAGGTGCTAGATACGGATCAAAAGCGAGTACACGCATACCAAACGCTTGAGCTCTTTTAGCGACTTCTCCACCAATACGACCAAGGCCAACGATACCTAGCGTTTTCTTAAAGAGTTCTACGCCTGAAAAACTTTTTCGGTCCCACTTACCTGCCTTCATTGAAGCTGCAGCTTGGGGTACTGGACGAGCACCGCACAGAATATGCGTAAAAGTAAGTTCAGCAGTAGCGACTGTATTACCAGCCGGTGTATTCATGACGATAACGCCATGCTCTGTTGCAGCATCAACATCAACGTTGTCTACACCTACCCCAGCACGACCTACCACTTTAAGTAAAGGAGCAGCTGCAAATACCTCTGCTGTAATCTTGGTTTCAGACCTTACTGCTATTGCATGAACATCACGTACCAACTCCAGAATTTTTTCTGGGGATGATCCATAAGCCTCCACAACATCTAAGCCAGGCTGCTGACGCAGATAGGCTACTCCCTTAGGTGATATTTTATCGGCAACGAGTACTTTCATAGGAGAAACTATCCAGAAAAAAGTCTGCGTGCCTTCCTAGCAAGGAAAAGCGACTAAAGTAGCTGTATATTAAGCAATTAATACTTAAAAGATTAGGTGGAAATAGAGCCTAATATACCCCATATTGGGTATTACTTTGGTTACACCCAAGGCTAGTCACCGGGATACTATTTTGGCATTCTGCGCATCCTTAGTGTTGTAACCTACGTCTACTCAATTTCATGTGGATTGTCCGCTTAGCACTACGTAAGCCCTATACCTTCACTGTGATGGCACTTGCCATCATTATTTTGGGGCTTTTGTCGGCACTAAGGATGCCAAAAGACATCTTCCCGACCATCAATATACCTGTGGTTAGTGTGGTTTGGTCTTACACAGGCCTTACTCCAGCAGAAATGGAGCAGCGTATAGTTACACAATCTGAGCGCTCCATCACGACGACTGTAAATGACATTGAGCACTTAGAGTCTCAATCATTGTTGGGTTACGGGGTTATTAAGGTTTTTTTCCAACCTGGTGCCAGTATTGACGCCGCAGTAGCTCAAATCACTGCAATTAATCAGGCTGTTTTGTCTCGTATGCCTCCAGGGATTAACCCTCCCGTTGTCATTCGTTTTAGTGCAACGAATGTACCGATTTTACAACTCGGCATCTCGAGTCCAACAATTGCGGAGCAAACGCTATTTGATTTAGGTCTCAATTCAGTGCGACTGCAGCTAGCTACAGTACAAGGCGTGGCAATCCCAATGCCAACGGGAGGTAAGGCTCGTCAAATCGATATCGATATTGATCCAAAACTCTTACAAGCAAAAGGCATAACTCCAGCCCAAGTAAGCGCAGCAATTAATGCTCAAAATCTAACACTTCCTTCCGGAACAGTCAAAATTGGTGACCGTGAATACGGTGTACTACTTAACAATAGTTCAAATTACGTTTCCGACTTAGCGAAACTTCCCATCACAGTTATAAATGGTGCTACCATCACCATTGGTGATGTAGCCCAAGTGCGCGACGGCTTTCAGCCCCAAACAAATATTGTAAGACAAAACGGACATCGCGGTGTTTTACTAACAATTATGAAAAACGGAGAGGCTTCAACCTTAGCCGTTATTGCCCGCATAAGAGCTACCCTTCCTCGCATTCTGAGCACAATCCCAGAAAACGTAAATTTAGTGCCTCAATTCGATCAATCTATTTTCGTACGAGCAGCCTTAAACGGTGTACTTCGTGAAGGTGTGTTAGCGGCTTTACTGACTGCTACAATGATCCTTTTGTTTTTAGGTTCATGGCGTAACACCTTAGTTGTAGCGCTATCAATACCACTGTCCATTTTTTGTTCTATCATTTGTCTAGCGGCACTTGGTCAGACCATTAATGCTATGACACTTGGAGGGTTAGCACTTGCGGTAGGAATTCTTGTGGATGACGCAACAGTAACGATTGAAAATATTGAGAGAAACTTAGCTCAAAAGAAAACACTCATTGGTGCCATACTAGACGGAGCTGAGCAAATTGCAGTTCCTGCGTTTGTATCAACACTATGTATTTGTATCGTTTTTATCCCCATCTTCTTTCTAAGCGGAGTGGCTAAATTTTTATTTTCCCCATTAGCACTTGCGGTAATTTTTGCGATGTTAGCATCTTATCTTTTATCGCGAACCATTGTTCCAACCTTTGTTCATTTTCTTCTTAAAGGTCATGCTGGCAAAGGGCATGAAGAAACTCCGTCAGGCTTCATTTGGGAAATCCACTCACGTTTCAATTCGAAATATGAGCAATTTAGGACACATTATCTTTCTCTACTTAAGTGGTGCTTAAACCACACAAAACGCGTTATTATAATAATGGCTTCAATAGTAGCCATATCTGGGGTCTTAGCTAGTTTCATTGGCAGAGATTTTTTCCCAAAAGTAGATGCAGGATCATTTAAGTTACATGTACGAGTCCCACCTGGAACACGTATCGAAGAAACTGAACGTGTATTCAGTAAAGTAGAGGCAGTGATTAAAGACTTAATACCTGCAGAACAATTAGTAGCGATTGTAGATAACATAGGCCTTCCCAATAGCGGTATCAATATTGCTAATAGCGATCTAGCTACCGTGGGCACTGCAGACGGAGATATTTTAGTTTCTTTAAATCCAGATAAACACGATTCAACGTTTAAATATCTTTCGGCCATTCGATCACGTCTGATACGCGAGTTCCCCGACTGCCAATTTTTCTCTCAAAGTTCTGATATTGTAGGACAAATCCTAAACTTTGGTTTACCTGCTCCAATAGATTTACAAATCGCAGGTAAAGATTCAGAAAATAATTACGCTATCGCTCAATCACTTACCCGTCGCATCGCTCAAATACCTGGTGCCATCGATGTTCACGTACACCAAGTCGTTAACGCTCCAGCACTTCATATTGAGGTAGATCGCACAAAAGCTGAAGGCTTAGGCTTTGGCCTAAATACCGTTGCAAGTAATCTCCTTATTTCACTTTCAGGTTCAGGTGTTACCGCTCCCAATTTTTGGGTAAGTCCAGAAAACGGAGTTCAGTACTCAGTTGTGACACAATCCCCTCAGTACAAAATGAACTCTCTAGATAGCCTACTGAATATACCAATCAGTGGTAGATCTGACACCCTCATGCCTCAGACTTTGCGAAACGTTGCAAAAATTACACGTACGCAGAGTCCATCGGTAGTAAGTCACTACAACATACAACCTGTTTTTGACATCTATGCAAATGTAGAGGGTAAAGATCTAGGATCTGTAGCATCAAGAGTACGTGCTTTACTCCCTGAATTTAGCGCTAAATTAAAACGCGGCAGCTTTATTACTTTAAGAGGCCAAGTCCAAAGTATGGACGATGCATTTCTAGGGCTTGGAATCGGTATCCTATTTGCAATTATCTTAGTATACCTTGTGATGGTGGTGAACTTTCAGTCATGGATTGATCCACTGATAATCATCATGGCTTTACCCGGTGCGCTATGCGGAATTGTGTGGGCCTTACTATTAACGCATACAACACTCAGTGTGCCTTCCATGATGGGAGCAATCATGAGTATTGGTGTAGCTACAGCGAATTCCATTTTGATTGTCACATTTGCAAACGATATGCGCAAAGAAGGTAAAAATGCCAGAGAAGCAGCAATTGAGGCAGGCTCGACACGCCTTCGCCCAGTACTTATGACTGCGCTTGCAATGTTAATTGGTATGCTTCCTATGGCCTTAGGCATGGGAGAAGGTGGCGAGCAAAATGCACCATTAGGACGCGCAGTTATTGGAGGACTAGCTCTTGCTACAGTAGCCACCCTATTGTTTGTACCTGTTATTTATGCGCTTCTAAGAAAACATAGCGTCCATAGACCAGAAGATGAAATTTTAGAAGAACTTAGCGAGACCGCTACAGATAATCCTCCCCACTCTTAATTGCATTTATGAAAGCTTTTTCTCTACTTTTTTATTCTCGCTTTGCCCTAAGTGGACTTCTTTGTATGGCAGTACTCAAAGCAGCTGAAGAATCAAGTAACCAGATCTCTGTCACAGTAACACTGACACAAAAAGCAAAACGCTCCCAAGAGATCACTCTTCCTGGAGCATTGATGGCAATCAAAGACACAGCAATAAGAGCACGTACTAATGGCTACATTGGAAGTTACGCTGTAGATATAGGCGATCATGTAACGGAAGGCCAACTACTCGCCACCATTGAATCTCCTGAAGTTGATCAAGACTTAAACCAAGCTCTAGCAAACTACGATCAAGCAAAAGCAAATCTCGAATTAGCTCAAATAGCGGCTAAAAGGTGGAAGAATCTCGGCGAAAAAAATGCCGTCTCTCAACAAGAAGTAGACCAAAAAGAAGCAGACTATCTATCAAGAAAAGCGGATTTAAACGTAGCTAAAGCACACGTTAAAAAATACGAAGACCTAAAAAAATACGAACAAGTTGTAGCACCCTTTAGCGGGAGTATATCTGTACGTAATATTGATATTGGCTCGCTAATCAATGCAGGCACTGGACCTGAACTTTTTCACATAACCCAAAGTGATATGCTTAGAGCTTATGTGAACCTTCCGCAAAGCGCAGTACGTAGTATAAAAATTGGCCAAACTGTAGAGGTTCTTATCTCTGAATACCCACACACATTGTTTCCTGCGCATATTACACGGATTTCCAGTGCACTTGACGCTCCATCTCGAACATTACTTACCGAGGTACTAGTTCCAAATCATGAAGGTAAACTACTGCCAGGAATGTATTGCCAGGTTCGTTTGACTTTAACCCAACCAGAGCCGGCAATCGTGATACCCTCCAATAACGCAATAATAAGAGCCGATGGAACCTGGGTTGCCACTCTAAATGCAGAAAATAAAATCCATATTACTAAAGTACTACTAGGGCGTGATTTTGGTACTGAGATTGAAGTTTTAGATGGGCTTATCGAAGGTGTACGTACTATAAATAATCCCAGTGATACACTTCAAGAGGGTCAATTGGTAGAAATACATAATTCGCAGACTAAGTAAGTACTATGTCGCGATATCTTTATACTAGCTTAGTTATTGTTCTACTTTCCGCAGGCTGCGCGGTAGGACCAGACTATGTTAAGCCTACACTGGTAACTGTTTTATCTTACTCAGAAAAAAACCCTTGGAAAGTAGTCGCACCCAAAGATAACTTACCTAAAGAGGGCTGGTGGCTCGTATTTAATGATACAACATTAAACCAACTTGAAAAACAAGCTGTAGCTAGCAATGCATCACTTGAGGCAGCATACGCTAGGCTTATGCAAGCAAGAGCTATAGCTAGAGTAAGCGCCGCTAATCTCGGACCATCTCTTAGTATACAAAGTTCAGGTGGTAAAACAAGTTACTCAGCTAATCGTCAAGTCCCTCCTAGATCAACAGCCTATTCATATACAACTAATAGCTATGATCTTCCCTTAGACTTTAGCTATGAAGTCGATTTATTTGGGAAAGTAAGGCGAAGCGTAGAGAGTTCGCAAGCGTTAGCAGAAGCAACCGAAGCCTCGTATAATAATTTCCTGTTAAGTTTAGAAGCTGAAGTAGCTGAAAATTATTATAGCCTTAGATCCTATGAAACTGAGAAAAAACTACTTCAGTCAGCAGTGGAAGATCGTAGGCAGGAATTAAATCTCATTGAGATACGTAAAGAAGGCGGAGCAAGTACTGACCTAGAGCTTTATCAAGCAAGAATCCAACTCGATACTGCACTAGCCGCACAAATTACACTCAATCAGCATAGTGCAATCCTACGTCATGCACTAGCAACACTCGTTAATAAAACAGCGGATAGTTTTACTATTGAAATAGCACCCCTAACTCAGGAACCGCCTGCAATTCCTGTAGGACTATCTAGCGAATTAATTGAACGACGCCCAGATCTAGCACAAACTGAAAGGCAACTCGCTTCTGCCTCAGCTCAAATCGGTGTAGCTAAAGCAGCCTTTTTTCCAGCTATCAAACTAACAGCTTCTGCTGGATACAACAGTGCAGCGTTTTCAAATCTGCTAAAAAATAGCAGCCAAGAAAGCTCTCTTATACCCTTCATATCTCTGCCCGTTTTTAACGAAGGTCAAAATAGAGCAAACTATGAAAGCTCAAAACAAGCCTACAACGAAGCACGTGCATCGTATAAACAAAAATTACTGACTGCATTTGAGGACGTTGAAAATAGCCTCTCAGATATAAGATATTTAAGTGAGCAATCTAGTATCTTACGTGACAGTGTTGATGCATCCCGGAAAGCTGCTGAACTCTCGCTACTTCGGTATAAAGAGGGCGTAGCAAACTACTTTGAAGTTGTTGATGCAGATCGCACTACCCTTCAAAATCAAATGACTGATACTCAGCTAGAAGGACAGCGCTTTATAGCAAGCATTCATCTCATCAAAGCTCTTGGCGGTGGATGGTAATTGGTTTAATTAACCATATGACCTAATGATCAAGTGTGACTGCTAATATAAAAAGAGATTTACGCTTTGATTCATTACGTGGCCTTTTGATTATTTGCATGACTGCAAATCATCTACCCACTCGTCTACGAGTTCTAACAGATGAATCGCTTGGATTGTTTTCTGCAGCAGAAGGCTTTGTCTTTTTATCGGGCCTCATGGCAGGTTGGATTTACACACGAAAATTAAGAGAATCAAGTGTTGATACCCTTTACGTACAATGCAGAGAAAGAACGCGTACGATTTATCTCTGGCATATTGCATCTTTTACCACGTGTCTGACTTTAATATACCTTTCTAGCCTTATTTTTGGTTTTGCATCGTTAAATACGCCGCGGCTATTTTACCAAAATCCACTACTCGCATTATCCTTAGGTGCTATTTTCCTGCATCAACCAGGACTTCTAGATATTTTACCTATGTACTGCGTGATGTATGCCCTGCTACCTGTTGTACTTACTTGGATTGAAACAGGGCACCGGCTTAAAGTACTTATAGGCAGCTTTCTTATTTGGCTTGTTACTCAATTTGCACCGCAAATTGACACCATCTCTTTTTTCCCAGTTGTACTGGGTTCTTTTAATTTATTTGCATGGCAATTTATTTTTATCCTTGGAGTACTCGCTGGCCATAGCCGTCTAGAATCAAAAAATCAGCACGTACGACCCCATTTAAGTCTACTACTTGGTTCGGCCTTAGTCATTATAGCCTGTTATTCAATTCAACATCTTGGATGGCGCCCTTTTTGGACAGACGACTTTTTTGGAATATCCCTTAATAAGCCAGCACTCGGGTTTATGCGCTTAACGGATTTTGCCTGTGTAGCCTATCTAGTTACTCTAATTGGGAGCGCTATCCCACGTCTTATAACCTGGCCCGCAATTGCCTTTCTTGGACGTCATTCTATAGCTGTATTTGCAGCGCAAAGTGTCACCGCCATGGTGCTACTGCAATTCCCTCGCTTTTTTAATTCATTACAAGGCGATATCCTATGCACCTCAGGTTCGATTGCCCTACTCTATCTTGCTGCATTTCTGCATAGCAAATGGCAGAATAGAGCACCTAGTAATACAGTCTAACTAACTGCATGCTCGCAATATAGGCTCTAGCGTATTAATTCTTGGAGATGATATCAGAAAGGCTAAAAAGCCAGATAAACTTCATTTTAGAAGTAGATAAATTAAAAGAAATTTTTCGGCAGACCATTAATACACAAAGCAAGCGCGCTGAAAACGATGCTGAACATTCATGGCATTTGTGTCTCACCACGATCGTACTCGCTGAACACGCTAGCATACCCAATCTCGATGTCTTAAGAGTACTTAAAATGCTTATTATACACGATTTAGTTGAAATCGATGCGGGTGATACTTTTGCTTACGACACGGCTCGTATGGTTGATCAGCATGCCCGCGAAGCCATTGCAGCAGACCGAATATTTGGAATACTTCCCAATGATCAGGGTAAAGAATTTAGAGCTTTATGGGATGAATTTGAGGAAAGAAAAACTCCGGAAGCTCGTTTCGCTTTAGCGATGGACCGTTTCCAACCTATGCTACTTAACTGCGCTACAGAAGGTGCGGCGTGGAAAAAACACGGTATTACTGAAGACCGAGTACTTGCTCGCAATGCGGCTATAGGCGACGGATGTCTACCCTTATGGGAATATGCAGTGGATATGGTACGCAAGGTTGTTGCTTCAGGACACTTACCTCCAGCACCACCTATCACTTAGGACAGATCCCTAAAAGATCCAAATTGAGGATCAAATAAGCGCCGATAAGTATGAACAATCATACCGTCAGTTAATCCTGCCAGCCAGTCACAAATCCTGCGAGCCTTCATGGCCTCTGTTTTCTCATTATCAATGAGACGTCCTACCTGTGGAGGTAAAACACGTATTGTACGACCCTGCTTCACCACATAGTTTTTCCATGCAGTATCCCAAAGTTCAAATAAAACAATACGTGCTTTGTGTTCCATTTGCTGGAGCTGTGGACTTTCAAAAATAATATCATTTGCAATCCGTTTATAAACTGAAGCCTCGAGTTGAGCGGCCTCAGCTACAATTAACTGATAGCGAAACCGGTTTGTTTTATCAGCCAAAAATCCATCTCGTTTAGCAAGGCTGCATGCCTTGATGAAATAACCGATTTTTTGAGAAAATACATTTTCTATCCGGTCATCATTAATTGCTGCCAATAGGTCTTTAATGACAGGATTTTTTTCGGGTTTAAATCCGTTCTGCTCTGCCCACACAAGTATTCGCTCAGGTGTTAGAAAGCCTGCTTTTACTCCATCGACAATATCATTGAGCGAATAGGCTGCATCATCTGCCCAGTCCATAATTTGGCATTCTACACTCTTAAACGCATTAAGCTTTTCTGCTTTATGTAATGCAGCTGGTATTTTTGATCCTCCCGTTACAAATAAGCGTATATTTTTTTGAGAGTCATACAGAAAATGATTTTCAGGACGTTTTAAAAATTCACTGAAAAGTTTTTTGTACTTTAATACGCCGTCAAGTAAAGCACGCGTAGGCTGCATACCATGCACACCCTGGCTGGTTTGATACATAGTATCCGTTAATAGATGTAGGGTTTGAGCATTACCCTCAAATCCACCGTAAGCTTTCATTAACTCCTGAAGCGTTCTTTCCCCAGAATGACCAAAAGGAGGATGACCCAAGTCATGGGCCAAACATACCGCCTCAACTAAATCACTATCGATATGAAATGTAGCGCTGAGTGGCTCAGCACAGCTGAGTAAATAATTACAAATAGAGCGTCCAATTTGAGCTGCCTCAATAGAATGCGTTAAGCGTGTACGGTAGAAATCGTATTCACCGGATAAGAACACTTGAGTCTTCGACTGCAGCTTGCGAAAGGCATGTGCGTGTATAATTCTGTCACGATCAATTTGAAAAGCACTGCGGTAATCTGTTTTACGCACAGCACCATAAGTCTCGTAGTCAAATGCGGTATAGAATCGGTTAGTCATACAGTCGATGCGTGAACCATAACTGTATTAGCTTTTGAACCTGAATTCAAGCTTTGCAAAGACTCCTGCTCCATTAAGCATTGTCTGAGACTCAAAATTGAAGGATACTTATTTATCTAATCACTAAGCCATGTCTACAAATCCTCTTTCTTTGAAACTTTTGAAAAAACTTGAGATTGCAGCACGACGTGCTTCCACCAAGGCATACGCCCCTTACTCAAAATTTAAAGTTGGAGCAGCGCTACTTACAGAATCAGGAAAAATCATTACAGGATGTAATGTAGAAAATGCATCATACGGTCTTTGCATGTGTGCTGAGCGTAACGCGATTAATACCATGGTTACTTCAGGCGAACGTCATGTCCGCTATGTTATTGTTTACACCCCAACAACAAAACCAACTGCTCCGTGTGGTGCATGCAGACAAGTAATCAGTGAATTTGGTCCAGCAGCACGCGTGATCAGCGTTTGTAAATCTAAGAAGCGTATTGAATATTCGATACGCACACTACTTCCTGAAGCGTTTGGTCCAAGCGACTTAAAGTAAGCTAATCGAAACGATTACTTACTAAAAAATTCACGCACCGTAGATTCTAGCTCACTTCTGGCTATCTCTTCTTCAGAGCGCACAGCCATATCGCGAATTTTTACACTACCCTTTGCGACTTCATCACTACCAAAGATGAGAGCTAGTTTCGCACCTGACTCAGCAGCTGCTTTAAACTGTCTTCCAAAGCCTAAATCCTTAAAAGGATAATCAACACTGTAACCTAGTGCTCTTAAGCTACTGATCGCACCAAAGGCTACTTTTCTCTCTAATTCACCACCGATAACGACATAGATATCAGGAGCTTTTACTATGGTCGGCATAAGACCGCGCTCTTCTAACAGTAAACCAAAGGTCATATCTCCAATAGCAAATCCCACTGCAGGTAAATCAGGACCTCCTAATTTTTTAACTAAATTATCATACCTACCTCCACCAGCAAGTGCGCGTAGTTCACCCTTACGATCAAAGGCTTCAAAAACAAATCCCGTATAATATGCAAGTCCACGCACAACACCTAAATCTACTGAAACAAATTCAGATAAACCCATAGCATCAAGTCCACCGAGAACTTTTTCCCAGTCAGCTAAGCGAGCCGTTAACTTTTCAGACGATGCCTGTTCTGCAATTAAAGCCTTTAAAGCAGGAAGAGAATTAATTTTTAGAAAACTAAGTACTTTAGCTTTTAGTCCTTCATCAAGACTTCCGAATTCTGTGATATACGCCTTAAACGCATCATCAGCATACTTCTCGTACTTATCTACAGCACTAAGCATAGCGCTAGTCTTAGCGTCATTGAGCCCAAGACTTGCTAAGTAATAGACCCATAAATTGCGGTCACTTAAACGAACATAAAAATCTGCAGATGTAAGACCAAAACCACGCATGCATTGAATTAAAAGCCCTATTAATTCAATTTCAGCCTCAGGGCCGCTCTCACCAAAAATATCCGCATTAAATTGAGAGAAACAGCGGCCACGGCCTTTCTGCATACGCTCGTAACGATAAAATTCTGCAATGCTATACCACTTAATAGGTCTCTTAAGAGAACCAGCTCTCTCTCCTACTAAACGACACACCGTTGGTGTCATTTCTGGTCTAAGCGCTACTTCGCGTCCGCCCTTATCTGTGAACGAAAAAAGTTGTCCTTCAATTTCTTCTCCTGATTTAGCGCGGTATAAATCCAGTGGTTCAAGAACCGGCGCGTCATACTCGGCAAAGCCGTATGCGTTAGCTGCCTGACGCCACAAGCGAAACACATGGTTTCTGCGTGCTAAATCTTCAGGATAAAATTCTCTAAAACCGGGAAGCGTCTGGAACTCAGGCATGGAAAACTTAAAAGTGTAAACAGTTCCAGATAAGAGCGAATTTAAAAATTCGCTTTTAAAACCTATCCAAATACTACGGAGTCAAAATTAGACTCCTTAATATTATTCGGTTGGTTTAGCTGGTTGTATTTGAGTTAAATCCAATTTCTTAAGCTGTTGTTTAAGAATCTTACCGGATTTAAATTTTACAACTGCACGCTGAGGGATAACGACTTCTGCTTCTGGCTTGTTAGGATTACGTCCAACACGCTGCTTGCGCACTTGAACTTCTAAGACACCAAAGTTTCTTAATTCAACATTGCGGCCTTCGGAAAGAGCCTTCTGGACAATATCCAGTGTCTGTTGCACAGTATCCACTATCTGCTTCTGCGGGAATCCTGTCTTCCGGTAGATTTCCAGCACGACTTCACGTTTCGTTAGGTTCGTAGACATTAAATTTCCCTTTGTTTCGGCGTTAGTAGATTCGTATAAATTATTTGCAGGAATCGAATTACGTCAATAATAATGGGATTAGTACGTATAAATAATGATCAAACCTGAATCAGCAGCAGTAAATTCCATGTTTTCGCGCATTGCAGCGCGTTATGATGTTGCTAATAGGCTACTTAGCTTTGGGTTAGATATCCACTGGCGTAACCGCCTTGTTAGAGATCTAAAATTACATAAACCTCTGACTGTTTTAGATTTAGCTACAGGAAGCGGTGACGTTGCATTCACTTTAGCTCAAAAGTTACCCAGGGATGTTACTATTACTGGTATGGACTTTTGCGAACCCATGCTCGCTGAGGCCAGAACTAAGAAAAAAGGCATACCAACTGCCCAAAACATCGAATTCGTGCAAGGTGATGGGCTAAATTTGCCCCTAGTTGATGCTTCTTATGATGCAGTGACCATCTCGTTTGGCCTGCGTAATATGTCAGACAGGGCCCTGTCCTTAACAGAAATGAGGCGCGTTCTTAAGCCAATGGGCCACCTATTCGTCTTAGAATTCTCTCAGCCTTATGCGTGGTTCAAGCCCTTCTATTTTATTTATTTAAGATATATATTGCCGCTTATTGCTGGAGTAGTAACGAAAGATCGTGAGGCCTATGTGTATTTAAATAAAACAATAGAAGCTTTCCCTAACCGTTTTGCTTTAGGAAAAGAAATCGAGGCAGCTGGATTTTCGAGCGTTAAATCAACGCCTCTTTTATTTGGAGCGGTAGCACTACACGAGGCTACACGCTAGAGTCTTGCGTAGAAAAAATCAGTTTTAATTAAACGATTTTCCGCAGCCGCAGGTACTTTTTGCATTGGGATTTTTAATTTCAAATCCCTTACCATGCAGACCGTCATCAAAATCAATACTGCAGCCCTTAAGAAATGAGGCGCTTGTTGGATCCATTACAATGGGAACTCCCTCACTCTCTAAAGTTACATCGTCGGGCTTTGCCTCTTCAAAGGACATACCATACTGCATTCCAGAGCAGCCCCCATTTTCGACAAGCAAACGTAATGGTGCATTGGGTGCACTAGAATTGGTCCGTAATTCACGAACTTGAGCTGCTGCGCGTGGCGAAAGGGAAATCATTTATAATTAAGCCCTACGTTTTAAGTAGAACATGTCGTTAAGGTACTCGTTTTATCTGTATGCGCAAGGCCTGCTAATCGCTATTTAGGTCGCTGCACGAGTCAACGAAATATAGACAGCATTTTTCGAGCCAGATCTGCATCATTGCTTGCTCAGAGCTTACTTCAGCTGTTTAATACAGCTACGTGATAGCCTTAGCCCATAGTATTAACCTAAGCCGAAAAAGGAGTATTTCCCTATGAGCGGAACCTCCTTTGGCCACGGTTTACAGCAGCGCCAAAGCCAGTCCTTGGTTCTTGCGCCGCAATTAAGACAATCACTTAAGATATTGCAGGTAGCTGCTTTAGACCTGCGAACAGTCATACAAGCAGAGCTTCAAAGTAATCCAACTATTGAAGAACTTCCCATGGAAGGCATTAGTCTTGAAGAGCCATCGAAAGACACTCAAGTCGATGAAGAATCAGCACAACTAGACACCTTAGGTGAGAGAGATAGTTCGAAAAATGATGAAATGGATTTCTCTAAAGAATTTCAGATTTTAGAAAAATTTGATGATGACTGGCGAGACACGCCAGGTATTACCTCAAAAACGCATACCGCTGAGGATGCCGAAAAACGCCAACATTTCTTCGATTCCTTAGTTAGTAAGACGTCTCTTCAAGATCACCTCATGCAACAAGCTGATGTGTCTAACCTAAGTGAAGACGTACGCCTTGCTATGAGCCACTTGATAGGAAGTTTAAATGAACAAGGCCTACTTACACAAAAACTTGCTGACATTGCGCTGCAAACAGGCCTCCCATTAAGTGCGGTACAAGAAGCATCAAAATTGTTAAAAACATTTGATCCACTTGGTATTGGCTGCAGTAGCTTAGCTGAATGTTTAATCGCTCAGCTTGCAGCAAAAGGCAGAGCTGAGTCTCTGCCAGGTCGCATACTTAGAGATCATTTCGAGTTGCTTACTCGAAGACGAATTCCAGAAATTGCACGCAAATGTGGAATCGCTCAAGACGATGTCCAAGAGGCAATCGAAGAAATTGGCCGCCTAGACCCTGCCCCAGGTAGACAATTTGCAGAAGACAACAACCGCGTAGTTGTTGCTGATGTAACTGTAGAAAATGATGACGGAGAATGGAAAATTCATCTCAATAGTGACTATATTCCAAAATTAAGAATCTCAAATACGTACCGTGAAATGATAGCACGGGGAAAATTAAATAAACAAGAAGGCGATTATTTACGTGAAAGAATTAGAGCTGGAAAATTTCTGATTGATTCAATTGAACAGCGTCAAAGAACAATTGAGCGAATTACCCGTGAAATTCTTAAAAATCAAAATGACTTTTTTGAAAAAGGAGTAGCTCATCTCAAGCCACTCACGATGACTGTCATAGCAGATATTGTTGGGGTACATGAAACAACGGTGAGTCGCGCAATTGCCAATAAATATATTAAAACACCCCACGGAGTTTTTGATTTTAAATACTTTTTCACACCTGGTTACCAAGCTGATAGCGGCGCTTCTGTTTCTAATACAAGTGTCAAAGAAATGATCGCTGATTTAATTAATATAGAAGACAAATCATCCCCCTTAAGCGACCAAGAGCTTGTTGCTAAACTTCTAGGTAAAGGAATTAAAATTGCCCGTAGAACAGTAGCAAAATACCGAGAAGAACTAGGTGTACTTCCAAGTAATTTAAGACGCGATTACCGCTAATTCTAAAGTCCTAAACCAGGTTCAATTTTTAGGTCAAAACCGCCCGCCATTACACGCGCAGTATCAACAAAGCCAGCAAAGGCGATCATTGCTGCATTATCTCCTGTGTGTTCAGGACGTGCTGCAAAAAAAGGGATTTGTTTTCTATGTGCCTCCAAACCCATCGTTTTTCTAAGTAAGCCATTATTAGCAACCCCTCCTGATAGCCCAAGACTACGGTAATTTCCAAGCTGCAGTGCTGCACGACTTTTTCTAGCTAAGGCATCCACCACGGCCTGCTGATAACTTGCACACAAATCACTCATTTGCACTTCGACTGCTGTTTTTTCCATCGCTTCAAGCGTGTAACGTAAACTTGTTTTAAGTCCTGAAAAACTAAATTCTAATTCACTTTTCCTTCCAAGACCTCGAGGAAAATCAAACGCATTTACATTTCCCCCTACTGCTAACTTCTCTATTAATGGACCTCCTGGATATCCAAGTCCAAGTAGCTTTGCTCCTTTATCTAAGGCCTCACCAGCAGCGTCGTCCCGTGTTGAGGACAAAAAGTCTATAGTTCTATCCTTATTAATACGGCATAAAATAGTATGCCCACCTGAAGCAATAAGCGATAAGTGAGGTAATACTTTATCTAATGCATCATCGAAATGACTTGGGTCAGCACGGTGTGTATCAATAAAGACTGACCATACATGCCCACGTAAATGATTTACTCCTTTAACAGGAATATTAAGTGCCAAGGCAAGCGCCTTTGCTGCGGCCACACCAAGCGCTAAGCAAGGAGCAAGCCCAGGACCGTAGGTCACGGCAATCGACTCTAATTGGCCACTACTCCACTTACTTTTACTTAATTGAATTAAGGGTCCAAGCTCCTTTACGTGCTCTCTTGAAGCAAGATCAGGAACGACTCCACCATGCTTTCCATGTAGTGCAATTTGGCTACGTATCCATTCGCCTTGGATGCCTATCTTTGGATCAAAGACAGCGATAGCTGTTTCATCACATGAACTTTCTATTCCTAAAATCATTACGAAGAGTGCCCTTCGGGTATCCCACTAAACTTACTGTGAGAATGACCTGCTACTTTTTTTATAAAAATCAATTTAGGTGCAGGCAATAAAGCAGTAGGCGTATCTTTTACTTTTTCAATCATACCCTGTAAATCAAAGAGCTGAACACCTTTAAGTAAATCCAAGGCGGTTTTAAGCTGAATATCCACAATAGGTTCAAATCCAAAGTGTTCTTTAAATTCTTTGGGATCAGTAATGTCTGATCTACTAATCTGACGACTTACCTTAGAGTCATCCTCACTACTGAGCACGACCTCAACGTGTGGAGAAATTCCCTTCTGGTGAATAATCGCTCCACTAGGTGTATAGTAGTGAGCTGTAGTTAAACGTAAGGCTTCGCCACGGTTAAGTTTAATGATGGTTTGCACAGAGCCCTTACCAAAAGATCTCTCACCAACCACAACTGCTTTACCGGTATCTTTCATAGCGCCTGTAACAATTTCTGCAGCACTTGCAGTGCCTTCATTAATTAAAATAGCAACCGGCAAACTGAGCGGCTCCCCTTCTGATTCAGACAAAAACTGTTCTTTATCAGACTCTTTTCTACCCTGGGTATATAAAATCATCTCCCCTTTTTTAAAAAAGGGCTCAGCTACCTCAACAGCTGAATCTAAGAGGCCTCCTGGGTTATCTCTTAAGTCAATGACAAGACTTTCAATATTTTTTTCTAAAAGTTTATTTAGCGTTTTCCAAAACTGCTCTCCCGTATTTTCAGAAAATTCAGTCACTCTTAAATAGCCAATATTTTGGTCTAAAATTTTAGCATCTGTAACACTCTCTACTTTTATAATTTCCCGAGTAATCGTTAAACTTAGGGCCTTATTTAATTTAGGTCTAAAAATAGTAACAGCTACGTTTGTCTTAGGCTTACCTCTTAAGCGCCCCACCGCTTCCTGCATTTTAGCTGAGCCTTCAATTGTGTAACCATCAATTGAGGTAATGTAGTCACCACGCTGAAGACCTGCTTTAGAACTAGGAGCGTTAGGTGTTACTGCCACAATAATTAAATGCCCAGCGTGAAGTTCTACCTCGATACCCACCCCACCAAACTGACCATCTAAATCTTCTTCAAATGCTTTATTATCCTTAGATTCAAGAAATTCAGAATGCGGATCCAACGTCTCTACCATACCATGGATCGAATTATGTGCGAGTTGCTCATACGTTACTTTCTGTGGATCGACGTAATTTTCATTCACCAATTTAAGCACATCTCTAACCGATGAAGATGCTTTCTCAAATTCACGACCCGGGAAAAGTCCCCATAGCAGTGCAATCGGAGCAAAACCAAGAACCATCCCTATACTGAGTAATTTCACAGATGAACCTGTGAAGAAGCCTTTTTGCATATTTAGCAGTGTGACACTCCTTGAAGGATTGTAAATAACTGGCCACTTAGTTTATGTAAGTTTGTTGTGCCCGATTCCTTAACTACACACCACGCCGCTTTAGACATACTTCGTGTCTTAAAAACAGAAACAACCGAAGGTCCAATCTCTTTCGAGCGTTTCATGCAGGTGTGTTTATATCACCCGAATTTCGGCTATTACATAAAATCGCGCAAACGTGTTGGGTACGGCGAGGGCACTGATTTTTATACAGCTAGTACCTCACCCCTGTTTGCAGAACTTATCATCGCGGCCTGCACAAGTCTTCTAAAAGGAAAACAATTATCCGATTTTACCTTTGTTGAACTTGGGGCTGAACCAAACCTAGAAAATCCCGAAAAATCAGGTGGTATTTTAAGTGCAATTAAACATCCCTTCAAAGCCTCTGTAGCCTTAGGCAGCAAAGATCTGATTAAACTTACAGGGCCTTTAATTGTATTTTCGAACGAACTTTTTGATGCACAGCCCTTCAAGCGGTATCGTTTTTCTAAAGGTCAGTGGAAAGAACTCGGTGTTACTTTTACTGGCAATACACTAGCTGAAGTAGAGCTTACCTCAACTCTACCTGATTACTTACCTCATGAAGCAGAGGAAGGTTACCTAATCGATAGTCCTGAACGATCTGTTAGTCTGCTAGAAACCCTTGTTAGCCAACCCTGGACAGGACTTTTTATAGCCTGCGATTATGGCAAATCCTGGGAAGTACTTAGCCACGAGACTCCCCAAGGAACAGCACGAGCCTATTACCAGCATACCCAGTCAAACGACCTTTTAGCTCAACCTGGTGACCAAGACCTGACCTGCCACCTTTGCTGGGACTGGCTTGAAACTGTCTTGAAGAGGGCCAATTTCAGCTCAATTTCTCTTCAAAACCAGGAAGCTTTCTTTGTAAACCACAGTTCTGAGTGGATAAGTGCTGAAATAAGTAGAGAAGCCGGGTCTTTTAGCCCTCGAAAACGCTCCTTAATGCAACTCATACACCCAGCTCATCTAGGAGCTAAATTCCAGATCCTCAACGCTTCCCGCATTTAAATCGTCTAAAAGGCAATCTTTGCCCTTGCCAGAGGCTAAACCAAACTTTTACATTAACCCTTTTAACAACAGGAAACCACCATGGCTAGAGTCTGCGCAATCACAGGTCGTCGCCCCGTCAAGGGCAACATCATCAACCGCAAGGGACAAACTAAGAAGAGCGGAGGCATCGGCACGCACGTGACGAGCATCACTCGTCGTAAGTTCCGTCCTAACCTTCAAAAGGTTAAGGTAAGGCTCGCTAATGGCGGCACCAAGCGCATTTGGGTATCCGTAAAGGCACTCAAAGCTGGTTTAGTACAGAAAGCCTAAGCTTTCTTAAAGCAATCGCACAATTTTTGAGCTAAGTGAGGAAATCCCTCGTTAGCTCAAAGTGCTTTAAATACTGCAGCGGCATTTTGACCGCCAAAGCCTAAGTTGTTACTGAGTACTGTACGTACTTTAGATTCGCGAGCTACGTGAGGGACATAGTCCAAATCACAATCTGGATCAGGCTCGTTTAAATTAATTGTCGGCGCAATACGGCCTGTTTGTAGGGTTTTAACTGCGATTACCGATTCAATGCCGCCTGCAGCTCCAAGTAAGTGACCTGTCATCGATTTAGTTGAACTAATTGCAACTTTACTTGAGTGCTCACCAAACACTTTCTTAATCGCTAAAGTTTCGAAGCGGTCGTTGTAAGGAGTCGATGTACCATGCGCATTAATGTAATCCACATCACTTGGATTTACACTGGCAGTATCAAGTGCTCTACGCATTGCTAAAGATAAACCGCGGCCTTCAGGATCAGGCATGGTGATATGATGTGCATCACAAGTCGCTGCGTAGCCTGCAAATTCACAATAAATTTTTGCTCCACGTTTTTGCGCGTGTTCAAGCGATTCAAGCACTAATACGCCAGCGCCCTCTCCCATCACAAATCCGTCACGTCCTTTATCAAAAGGACGACTCGAAGTCTGGGGATTATCGTTGCGCGTACTCATTGCTTTCATAGCGCAAAAACTTGCGTACGCAAAAGGCGTGATCGCTGCCTCAGCTCCACCTGCAATCATCACATCGACTTCACCACGTCGAATACAGTGAGCCGCTTCACCCAAGGCATGTGTTCCAGAAGCACAGGCAGAAACAACACCAAAATTAGGGCCACGAGCTCCGTACTTAATTGCGACTAATCCAGAGCACATATTTACAATAAGTGCGGGTATCGTAAAAGGAGAAATCTTTCGCGGTCCTTTTTCAGCGAGTACCTTGAGTTGTGACTCATACGTATACATACCGCCAATACCGGAGCCAATCATGACACCTACTCTATCACCATCCTCAGTCTCAAAATTTATTCCTGAATCATGTGCAGCCTGAGTTGCAGCAACATAACCAAAATGTGTGTAGCGGTCATTACGTCTGACTTCTTTAGGATCCATCACACTAGCTGGATCCCAATCTTTTACTTCCGCTCCAATATGACTAGCATAGGGAGTTGGATCAAAAAGAGAGACGCGATTAATCCCACATTTTCCTGCAAGTAAACTCGCCCAGAAAGTATCTACATCATGACCTAGGGACGTAACAACGCCCAAGCCCGTGACGACTACTGTGCGATTAGAAATCGGAGACTGCATGATCCTAGCCGACGTGATGTGGCTAGAAACGCCTCATTAGGCCTGACCAGCCTTAGCCTTGATATAATCAATGACTTGGCCGACTGTTTGAAGCTTCTCGGCATCAGACTCAGGAATTTCTCCCTTAATCTCATCCTTGAATTCTTCTTCAAAAGCCATAATCAGCTCGACTGTGTCGAGTGAATCTGCGCCTAGATCATTAAGAAATGATGCTGTCGGTGTGATCTGGTCCTCGTTAACATTCAATTGGTTAACGATGATCTCTTTGACGCGTTGTTCGATGGATTTTTGGTCGGCCATTTTGAAGGGATCTTGTAGACACAGAGCCTTCACATAGCCATGCCGCCGTCAACGGCAAAAACTTGACCTGTAATATATCCTGCCTCTTCTGAGCACAAATAAGCGGTCATATTGGCAATGTCTGCGGCCTCGCCAAATCTCTTAAGTGGCACAGCTTCAAGGACTTTTGCAGCTATTTCAGGCTGATTAACGAATTCTGTGGTCATATCAGTCTTAATAAAGCCTGGGGCGACCGCATTTACAGTAATATTTCGAGAAGCAAACTCCTTAGCCAAGGTTTTGGTTAAACCAATCATACCTGCCTTAGCTGCCGAATAGTTAGCTTGGCCAGCATTACCCATAACACCACTTACTGAGGCCATATTTACAATACGTCCCCACCTAGCGCGTGTCATCGGACGAGCTAAATGTTTAGTCCAATGAAAACAGCTGGTTAAATTTGTTGTTATTACATCTGACCAATCCGTTTCACTCATACGGAATAAGAGTCCGTCCCGAGTAATACCGGCGTTATTGACCAAGATATCAATAGCGGGAAATTCCTTAAGCAAATTCTCGCATGCTTCTGCAACGGCTGTTCCATTAGCAACATCAACAGCTAAGGCTTTTGCTTTCCCGCCTGATGCATTGATTGAAGCCGCAACAGCTCCACACGACTCAGCAGACTTAGAGACACAAATTACTGTGACTCCTTGCTTAGCGAGTGTTTCAGCAATGGCTTTACCGATACCACGTCCCGCACCAGTTACAAGGGCAGTCCTATTATTAAAAGTGAGCATGTTGATTAAATTTTTAGTATGAGTGTCTTAATGCCTGAAAGCCTATGACGTCAATAAACGTCGCGTTGATATCTGCGGTCTTTTTTAAGCTGTTTTACAAAGGCTATTGCTTCCTCAGTACTCATAGAACCTTCTTTAGCGATAATTTCGTGCAATGCTTGATCGACATCTTTCGCCATTTTTTTTGCATCTCCGCAGACATAAAAATAAGCCCCAGAGTTTATCCACTGCCATACCTCTTTGGAAGCTTCGCGCAAGCGATCTTGTACGTAAATTTTATTTTCCTGGTCTCTAGAAAATGCAGTATCTAAGCGTGTAAGTACTCCAGATTTTAAATACTCTACCCACTCTTCTTCATACAGAAAATCGGTTTTACTATGTTGATCGCCGAAGAATAACCAGGCTTTCCCTGATCCTGCTTTAGCAGCTAATTCTTGAGCAAAAGCCCTAAAAGGTGCGATGCCTGTTCCAGGTCCAATCATGATCACATCCTTTGTGCGATCTTCGGGTAATTTAAAGTGAGAATCGGTAATGAAAACAGGAACCTCTGTTACTCCCAATTCAACACGGTCTGCTAAGAATGTAGAACATACACCGTAACGTTTTTTATTATTTGTAGTGTAACGTACAACTGCAACGGTGAGGTGAATCTGGGTTGGACTTTTAAGTGGTGAAGAAGCAATCGAATAAAGACGCGGCATAAGCCTTCTCATATTATCGACTAATTCTTGTGCGCTAAGTTTCGCACTCGGAAAACTCTGTAGTAAATCCACAAATTCACGGTCATCTAAATACTCAAGGGCCTTAGGTTTTACTTCTACTGTGAGTAAAGACTCTAGCTGCGCTTTCTCTTCGGGATTTGTTGCCTTAGCTGCGAGTACCCCTAAAAATTTAAGTGTTGGTCCAGCAAGCGCAAGACGTGCTGTAAGAGCCTCCTTAATAGAAATAGGTGCTGCAAGTTTAGGCAGTGAAACAAGTTCACTTCCCGTAAGAGCCAAGGCCTTCAGTATTTCATGCACCTCTTCACTACGATTTGTAGGATAAATGCCTATAGAATCCCCTGAACGATAAGTTAAATCACTGCCCTTTAAATCCACTACAAAGTGTCTAGTCTCCTTAAAAGAGCCTGGTTTATTCAGCATTCTTGCTTCGGAAATCCGAGCTAGGAATGGGTTATCTTTTGTAAAAAGCGGTGCAGATGTGCTTTCAGACATGAAGTGCAAATATAATCGAAATGCGCGAGATGGGGCAAGCGCCAAGCAAATCCCTTTTATTAAGCTCTTTAGGTCAGCAAAGCTTGCGCCGAGACTACTTTTTGAGTGCTCTTAAGGCACATGGATTCTTCTGAAATACGGGTGCAAAAATTAATCGCAGATGCCGGAGTATGCTCCAGGCGGGCTGCGGATGCCCTGATCACACAAGGTGAAGTCTGGATAAACGGCAAAATTGCTGTCTTAGGCCAAAAAGTTAATCCCTTGGTGGACAAAATTACGGTTGCTGGAAAACCCCTTCGCTCTACAGCACAGCCTAAAATTACGCTTGCTGTAAATAAGCCGCGAGGACTCATCTGCTCAAACGATGATCCTTATAATCCAGAAACAGTATTTAGTGTGCTCCCTAAAGAACTGCGCAAATACCGTTTTTTCTGTGCAGGCAGATTAGATAAAGACAGTGAGGGGCTTCTAATTTTAACTACCGATGGAGAATTAGCTAACCGCTTAATGCATCCATCCAATCATGTGGTAAAACGTTACCATGTGAGCTTATCAGATCCATATCCAGCGGAACATTTACCGAAACTCATTCGCGGTGTAGTCGTTGAAGGTGAACGCTTAAAAGTTGAACGCGCTACCTTAATTGGTGCAGGACCAAGTAAAGCCTCCACCCAACTTGATGTTCATATGCATCATGGTAAGAAACGTGAAATTCGCCAACTTTTCACCGTATTTCGATATGAAGTAAAACGCCTAAGACGTTACCAGATTGGTTCAATACGTCTGCAAGGAATCCCATTGCGCGGAGGCAAACAACTCTCTACAAAAGATATTGAATTATTATTCAAATCACCACGGACACCTCGTGGGGAACATACTGTATCTTCAGACACTCATACCTAAGTCTATGAACAAGCGTATTTGTTTTATTTTCTCTGCCCTTCTCTTAGTAGCAGGTATTGCTCGCGCTACACCTGTCATGCAGACAACGGCTATCATGTCGAAGCCCGACAGTTCTTCAGCACCTCTGGGTGTTGTTACTGCAGGAACAGAACCTGAGGCAGCTATCGGTGAAACAGCACCTGAAGGCTGGTTGGCTGTTAAAGTAGCAGGTCCTTTTGACCTCTACATAGAAAATAAAGATTTATCCAAAGGCTTGGACCCTAAAGCAGGAAGCCCTCTACGTCTTGAGCCAAAGCCAGAAGCTCCTGTAGTTATTATATCACAAAAAGGAGATCCTCTTACGATCACTGGCTTACGCGGTAAATGGACACGCCTTAAACTTACTAAAGACTTAGTAGGATATATTCAGACAACAGTACCTGCAAATACCTCAGCTCCTCAAACCGGTGTGATTGCAGTAGCAACTCAAGTTCCTGTTTCGATTGCTCCTGGTAAAGCTGCAGATTCCTCAGCTACAGATTCCAAGGCTGCACAGCCTCGCTATTTTGAAGGCAAGATGGTCTCTAGTCACCACACCTTTGCATTACGCAATTCAATTTTCGCTTGGGAGATCCAAGACAGCACAGGAGCACGTATTGCATACCTTGATTTAGAAAAGATTATGCAAACTGAGCAGATCGAAAGCTATGTAGATCACCAAATTCAAGTTTACGGAATTCCACGCCTTGAGGTTGGTTCAGACGCTATAGTTGTTTCCGTTGAAAGCTTGCAGGCTAAATAAGTTATTATGCAATTAATCGACGGCAATAAGATCGCTGCCGATATTATCTCTGAATTAAAAGCAGAGGTAGCAGAGTTTAGCGGTCGCAAACCATGCCTTGCACTTGTGCGCGTAGGCGAAGATCCAGCTTCAGTTTCCTACGTAAGAAAAAAAGAGAAAACAGCAGAAGAAATCGGAATCGATGGTAAAATTATTTTACCTCCTATAACCATTTCTCAGCAAGAATTAGAATCACTGATAGAATCCCTTAATGCGGATCCTTCTGTAGATGGCATCTTAGTGCAATCCCCTCTGCCCTCTCCTTTGGATGAGAAATCTGCATTTAAAAAAATAAGCCCAGATAAAGACGTAGATGGTTTTCATCCCATTAACATCGGTAAAATTGCTCAAGAAGATGAGTCAGGTTTTATTTCCTGCACACCTGCTGGCATTATGGAGCTACTTAAGCGCAGTAACGTAAACCTTAAAGGTAAACACGTAGTTGTGCTAGGACGTTCTTTAATTGTGGGTAAACCTGTAGCCTTACTGGCTCTGCAAAAGAAGGCAGGTGCAAATGCAACGGTCACTATTTGCCACTCAGGTACTGAGAATCTTTCTACAATTACTAAGCAAGCAGACGTTCTAATCGCTGCGATTGGAAAATCAGAATTTGTCACACGCGATATGGTTAAACCTGGGTGTGTAGTAATCGACGTAGGAATTAACCGCGTTGCTGATCCAAGTAAAAAAACAGGTTTTCGTTTAACTGGAGATGTTCATTTCCCAAGTGTCTCAGAAATTGTCTCACATATAACACCAGTGCCAGGTGGCGTAGGCCCAATGACTGTTGCGATGTTAATGAAAAATACCGTAAAAGCATACAAGATGCGGACTGAGAAAAAGTAAATGAACTCCATTGCATTTATAGGCGCAGGCAACATGGCAGCAGCCATGATTGAAGGACTTCTTTCTAAAAAACTTATTTCAGCAGATAAAATTACCTGTCTAGGTGGAGCTGGCATTTCGGCCCAGAAGCTAGCTGATAAAACAGGTGTAAAACGAGTCACCACAGCTGATGAACTACTCGCTTCAGCAGACACCTTAGTAGTCGCCTTTAAACCACAGCACTTGGCCCAGACAAATAACACTTACACAGAAACAACTAAAGGCCTACTAGTTGTATCTGTCTTAGCTGGGAAACGACTTGAAACTTTATCGAGCATTTTTCCTCAAGCACGAAACATTGTGCGCTGCATGCCTAATACCCCTGGTAAAATTGGTGCAGGAATTACCGGTTGGTGTTCAAAGGCAACATTGACTACCTCAGATCATCAAATAGTGACCGCCCTATTAGGTGCATTAGGTAAGGCAGTAGAAGTGAGTGAAAACCAAATGGACGCTTTAACCGGTGTCAGTGGAAGTGGACCTGCCTATGTCTTTGAATTTGCTGCAGCGCTTAGAGATGCAGGCATTAAAGCCGGTCTCAATGCTGAAACTGCAAATACACTCGCTGTTGAAACACTTCTGGGTGCAGCAAAATTACTTGCAAGTGAGAATAAACCTGCAGAAATTTTACGAGATCAAGTTACCTCACCCAACGGAACAACCTTTGCTGGATTAAATCGTCTTAAAGAAGGTAATTTTAGGGAATTAATTGCCGCTACTGTACAAGCAGCGAAAGCTAGATCAGAAGAACTTTCTAAATCATGAGTGCTCTCGACGGAAAAATTTTAGTTACCGGTGGAGCCGGTTTTATCGGAAGTGCCTTAATTTGGGCCCTTAACGAACGTGGTCATAAAGATATAATCGTTACTGATTTTTTAGGCTCGGACGAAAAATGGCGTAATTTAACGCCATTAAAATTTAGTGATTACGTAGAAGCAGGTACATTTAGATCTACCCTAGCAGGAAATCCAAAGGCATATGGAAAATTCTCTGCCGTTTTCCATTTAGGTGCTTGTTCTGCTACAACGGAGCGTAATGCCAGTTACCTAGTAGATAATAATTTTGCAGTGACTAAAGAACTAGCTTCCTGGTCACTTGCTCAAGGCTCCCGGTTTATATATGCCTCCTCCGCTGCAACCTATGGCGATGGAAACCAAGGCATGGATGATAAGAATCCAAATATTGAATCCTTTAGACCACTCAACATGTACGGCTATTCAAAACAGATGTTTGATGTTTATGCTAAACATCACGGGTGGCTAGATCAGATTGTAGGCTTAAAATACTTTAATATCTTTGGACCAAACGAGGACCACAAAGCAGATATGCGATCAGTGGTTCATAAAGCGTTTCAACAAATTAAGACGACTAGTTGTGCTCAACTCTTCAAGAGTTACCACCCTGACTATAAAGATGGAGAACAAAAGCGTGACTTTTTGTATGTCAAAGATGCTATAGCAATGACGCTTCATTTTGCAGAAAAAGGTTTAGGTAAGTCTGGTCTCTACAATATCGGATCAGGTGAAGCCAACACCTGGCTTTCACTCACGAACGCTATTTTTGCCGCCTTAGACATGAAGCCGCAAATCAACTTCATCGACATGCCTGAGATTCTTAAAGAAAAATACCAATACTTTACTCAGGCTGATACAAGTAAGCTTAAATCTAGCGGTTATACGCATTCTGCAACACCTCTAGTAGATTCGGTGAAGGATTACGTACAAAACTACCTCGCAAAAGATAAGCGTCTTGGTGCTTAGAGATATCAAATAATCAACTATTAAATAACAATTCTAAGTGTTTTAACTTTTGAACGTGTAAATTCGATGTCATTTATTTTGGACATACTAAATAAAATTTAACCAAAGTTAAGTTTGCGATCTAGTGATACATAATGTGATGAAAGTTTACTTTTATTAGAAATCATATTTCTTACAGATACAGAAAGAGAAGTTAGTAATTTTGCGTTTTTTATAAAAAAATTAACTCATATAATCAATTATCGAGCCTTTAATTTGTACCCATTTAATCACGAAAGTGAATTTACCCACTATGAAAATCGACTTACCCCTTACGCTTATTGCTTTAACAGCCTGCAGTCTTTTGCACGGTCAGCCAGTTGTTCCAGAAAATGAAAAATCAATATGGGACACCGAATATAAATGGACTCAGGCCAGTCTTAAAGGTGATGCAAAACTAAGATCTGAGATCGAGCTTAAAGGATATAGCTTAACAGAGCTAAACGGTGACGTTAGAACACGTGAGGATGAAATCGAGGAACTCACATCAGGACGCATCGTTTACAAAAGCTTTAGTAGTCATGAACTCAGTTTAAAGAACTTCGAAAATACAGCTATAATTACAGGCAGAATTGCAGCACAGCTCGTTGTAGATGGAAAACCACTGGAAGGCATTTTTGCTTTCACAGATACACTCATTAAAACAAATGGTGTTTGGAAAAAAGCAGCGACTCACTTATCTCAGATTGGTACTTCTGCAAAA
>Ga0007801_10000025_pt1 | contig 38317 bp, 27 predicted proteins | sample CryBogmetaGMA2M_FD_60372 | JGI IMG/M metagenome (GOLD analysis project Ga0007801, IMG submission 60372) | Freshwater microbial communities from Crystal Bog, Wisconsin, USA - MA2M | ecosystem: Environmental > Aquatic > Freshwater > Lake | place: Crystal Bog, Wisconsin, USA | collected 2009-07-06
ACCCACCCCTGGCCCTACGCGGCGACCGGCATCGTGGTCATTCTGGCGCTGTTGGTCTGGCTCAAGCCCTTGCCAGTAGCGTCAAGCCTGGTCTCAGCGGCCCCGGCGGCCACGGGCGCTGCCGGTCTGCCCGGTGGTCCCATCAGCTACAAAACCCTGCAGCCGATTTTGGAGCAGCGCTGCTATCTGTGCCACGGCCCCCTGGTGCAGATGAAAAACGTGCGCCTAGATTCAGCCCAGGGCGTGGCCAGCCATGCGCAAATGCTGTACCAGCAGGCAGTGGTCACGCGCATCATGCCCATGAACAATGCCACCGGCATCAGCGAGGCCGAGCGCGCGTTGATCAAGCAGTGGTTTGAGTCTGGCGCGCACACCGAGTGAGCCGGAAAAAGCACACTCATGCCCAGTGCGCACCTGCGATGTAGCGCATGGCCCAGGCAATGCACTGGTCGGCGGGCATGGGGCGGGCGATGCCGTAGCCTTGCACCGTGTCGCAGCCCAGGCGCTGCAGCAGCAAACCCTGCCTTTGCGACTCCACTCCCTCGGCCACCACTTCCAGTCGGAACAGCTTGGCGATGTTGATAATCGACTCGACCAGGGCCAGGTCGTCCGGGTCTTCCAGCATGTCGCGCACAAACGACTGGTCAATCTTCAGCGTTTGCACCGCAATGCGTTTGAGGTAACTGAGCGAGGAGTAGCCGGTGCCAAAGTCGTCGAGCGAGAAGCTGATGCCCAGATTGCGGCAACTTTCAATCAGCGCGTTCATGGCGTGGATGTCGCCCAGCGCCACCGACTCCAGAATTTCAAACTCCAGCAGCGCGGGTGACACTTCCGGATGCCGCGCCAGCAGAGCCACCAGCCGCTCCAGAAAATCTGCTCCCTGAAAGTGTCTGGCGGCGATATTGACGCTGATCGGCCAGACATGGCCCAGGGCCTTCCAGCGCACAATTTGCTGCAGCGCCTGCTCAATCACCCATTCACCGATTTCCACAATCACCTCGGTTTGCTCCACCAAGGGCAAAAAGCTTAATGGTGGAATCATGCCGTCCTGCGGATGCTGCCAGCGCAGCAAGGCCTCGAAGCCAGCCACCGCGCCGGTGCGCAAATTGACCTTGGGCTGGTAATGCAATCGCAATTCATTCTGAGTTACCGCTTGGCGCACACGTTGCAGGGTCTGATGGGTGGACTCGCGCTCCAGGTCTTGGCGCACGTCAAACAGGTGATAGCGGTTGCGCCCGGTTTGCTTGGCCACATACATGGCCTGGTCGGCGTGGCGCAGCAGCGCATCGGAGTCCGAGTTGTCGATGGGAAATATCGATAGGCCAATGCTGGCGGTCACGCTCAGGCTGAAGCCGCCGATGGTGAAGGGCTCCGAGAGTATCTGCAGCAGGCGCTGCATCAACGCATCCACGTCCTCGATCTGGTCCAGATCTTCCAGCAGAATCACGAACTCGTCGCCACCCAGGCGCGACAGGGTATCGACTTCGCGCAGTTGCTGGTTCAGGCGCGTCACCACCTCCATCAGCAGTTTGTCGCCGGTATCGTGGCCGTGGGTGTCGTTGATCGGTTTGAAGTGGTCCAGGTCCAGCAAACAGACCACCAGCTTGCTGCCATTGCGTTTGGCCTTGTCCAGCGCGCGGTCGAAGCGGTCCGCCAGCAGCGCTCGGTTGGGCAGCCCGGTGAGCTCGTCGTGGCCAGCCTGCCATTGCAGCCGGTCCTGAATCTTGTAGTTCTCTGACACGTCACGCGCCACCAGCACGCAGCCGATCAGCGTGCCATTCACCGACCAGATCGGAGAGGCCAGGCTTTCTACCGGAACGGTGATGCCCTGCGGCGTTAGCAAGCCGCCATGGAATTCGGCACCGGCCTCGGGCAGCTGCTTGAGCACCGCTAGCACCGGGTTGTTCAGCGGCAGTTGGGTGCCCAGGCCCACCAGTGGGAAGACCTCCGATACCGACCTACCTACCGCCTCGGCGTGCCGCATGCCGGTGAGGCTGCAGGCCGAAGCGTTCATAAAGGTCACCGCGCCCGATGGGTCGGTGGTGATGACGGCGTCGCCAATGGACGCCAGCGTCACCTGGGCCAGCTCCTTTTCCTCCTGTAAGGCGGCCTTGAGGGCCTGCTCATCCTGGGTGCGTGCGGCCAGGGAATTGAGCATGAAGTTAAAGGCGCGGCCCAGATGGCTGAGCTCGTCGCGGCCGCTGACCTGGGCGCGGCTATCCAGCCCGCCGGAGCGCACGGCGTCGGCCACCCGGACCAGTGCCTGAAGCCGGCGCGTCAGGCGTTTGGCCAGCAACCAGGCCAGCAGGATGCCCACCACGATGGCTGCGGTGGTGTAGAACAGGCCGGTTTGCACAATGGCGGCGAGCCTGGAGGCGGTCTCGTCCTGGGAGACGCCCAGGCGCACCCAGCCTATGCGCTTGCCATGGATAGCAATGGCATTCACCACGTCGGCCTGGGCGGCATTCCGCAACAGAATTTGCTGCGGCTGTATCAGCTCGGCAAAGCGTGAAAAATCTGCCAGATATTTGCCGCGCAGGTCCGGCTCACCATGGGCCAAGATTTTGCCGTCAGGTCCAAGCACCATGGCATGCACCACGCCCGGGTAGCGACTGATGGCCAGTGTCAGCTCCTGCAAGCCCGCCAGGTCCGATGACAGCAGGGGCGTGGTGGCAATCAGGCTCAGGTTCTTGGCCAGGCTGAGGGCCTGGCTGGTCTGGCTTTCAATCAGGAACTCTTTCTGGCGCTGGGACAGGTCGCACACAAACAGCGTCATCATGACGGCATGCACCAGTGCCACACCCCAGATCAGTTGCCGCTGTACCGATCCGTTAAACAGGCCAGTGAGCTTTTTTAGCCAGTTGTTCATGGTTGCTTTAGCACCGAGCTCTTGTATTCCTTCAGGAAGCGGCGCACCACCTCATAGTCCTGGTTGCTGGCAGCTACAAAGTTTTGCGTATCAATGCCCGCCAGCAGTTCTCTTCCTTGCGCGGAATGTTCCAGCGTGGTCAGCAATTCCAGTACCCGCGTGCCGATCGCCTGCGGCAACTCATTGCGCACGATGATGGCATTTTGTATCAGGGTCGGGGTCTCCCAAATCACCCGCAGTTCTGCGGCCTCGCCCGGATTGGATTGCTGAAATGCCTTCCAGGCCGTCGGCCAAGTGGCGCTGGCGGCGCTCTGCTTCAGGTAGGCATTCATGATCGACGAGTTGTGTGTGCCTACATAAATGTTGTGGATGTCGGTCTGCACATCCACCCCATGCTTTTGCAGATACAGCTGCGGCATCATGGCTGCGGCCAAAGCGGTGGGGGCGGGGTAGGCCACGACCTTGCCCTTGAGGTCGCTGGGCTGTTGGACGGGGCTGTCGTTGCGCACAATGAAGATACCCTTGAAGACACTGTCATCGCCCATTTTTGCGATCACGTGGTAGCCCCAGTCCTGCGCCAGGGTGGCGTGGTAGGGGTTGGGCAAGGCCAGGTCCGCGCTGTGCTGCTTCAGTTTGCGCTCAAAGTCGGCGTAATCATTGGCGGTTTCCAGGTCAAACAGATTGCCCGGCATCTGGCTATCCAGGTACTCCATCAGCGGCTCAAACTTTTGCTGCAGCAACTGGGGGTTGTAGAGCGGATGCACCAGGAAGACCCAATGCGTTTTGCCGTCCACGGCGGCGGCCTTGCTGTCGTAGCGGATGGCGGGCGCCGGGCTTTCCTTGCCGCAACCCGCCATCAGGGCCAGTGCCGACCAAGTCAGCAACACGCAGCACCGCATGGTCCAGCCGGACCAGAACGAAGAATCTCTTGCCTGCATGCTTGCACTCCTCGAGATTGATTTTGACCTATAACAAGGTTAGCCACCCGAGTGTAGTGCGAAGCGAAGGCGTTTCAGAACCACATATACTGAAATCCGCTTCGCCAACAGGGGTCCGCATGTCCAGCTTCAAGATCAATCAGCACGAGGCCATCTACTCGCTGTCGGATGCGCTGGATCTGGTGGGCGTCACCCACATTCACCATGGCAAACGCGTGGCCTATATTGCCGCCGAAATTGCCAAGCGGGCTGGGTGGTCACGGGTGCGTACGGATGAACTGTTTCAGGCGGCCATCCTGCACGACTGCGGTGTGTCCAAGACCCTGGTGCATGCCAGGCTGGCCCAGTTTGAATGGGAAAATGAAGCCGAGCACTGTGCGCAGGGCGCCGAACTGATGAACTCCTGCGCACTGCTGAGCCCGCTCTCCGACCTGGTACGCCACCACCACACGCATTGGAATTCCGTGGATGCCGTGCACCTTCCTAGGGAGCGCAGGCTGGCGGCTAATTGCATTTACCTGGCCGATCGCGTCGACATTTCCTGCCTCAGCATGCGCGGGACCTCCGGCAACCTGCTGCTTTCGAGGGACGCGGTGCGTGCGCAAATTTTTGAAAAGCGTGGCGAGTGGTTTGAGCCCGGCCTGGTGGACTGTTTTATGGAAGTCTCAGCCTCCGAGGGCTTCTGGTTCACGCTTGAAAATGAGCACGTGAGCGGCTATGTGTCACGCTGGATATTCGAGTCGGCTGAGGTGGAGATTGATTTTCTGGAACTCCGAAGCCTGGTGCGGGTGTTTTCCCGAATCGTGGATGCCAAAAGTGCCTTCACACGCGAGCACTCCGAGGGCGTGGCGTCCCTGGCGCGTTTCCTGGGCGAGCAGTTCGGACTACCCGAGCGAAGCTGCGAAATGCTGGAGCTGGCCGGCCTGCTACACGACCTGGGCAAACTCCGAATTCCGGATGAGCTGCTGGAAAAAAATGGCAAGCTGACGCCGCCGGAATATGCCAGCGTGCAGCGCCACAGTTTCGATACCTATAACATCCTGCGCAACATCCACGGCCTGGAAGAGGTGGCTTTATGGGCCGGGCAGCACCACGAGCGGGTGGACGGCAGTGGTTACCCGTATCACCACGCGGGTGCAGATATTTCGTTTGAGAGCCGGATTGTGGCAGCAGCCGATGTGTTTCAGGCCCTGGCGCAGACCCGTCCCTATCGGGGCCCCTTGCCGCCCTTGGAGATTTTGGCCATCTTGCAGGAGCAGGCACGATCAGAAAAGCTGGATGCCTCCATCGTGCAAAAAATCGAATCGTTGCTGGATACCTGCCACCGCGTCGCACTGGCGCACTGAATCGGTGAGCGGCTCAGGCCGCGCCTGCCAACTGCAGCGCCAGGCGGTTGTGGCGCTCGATCAGCGGCCCCAGATCCAGCGTCGTCAATTGGCCCCGGCGCACCACGACCCGGCCGTTGACGATGCTGGTGTCCACTTGCGGACTGCCGCACAGCAGCAGCGCACCGACCGGATCATGCACGGCACCCCCGGCAAAGCTCAGGGTGTTCAGATCAAACAGCACCAGGTCGGCGCACATGCCCACGACAATCTGGCCGATGTCGCTGCGGCCCAGCACCTGGGCACCGCCGCGGGTGGCCATATGCAGCACGTCGCGCGCCGTCATTTCGGCCGGACCCAGGTCGCAACCAAAAAAGGTTTTGCGCTCGCCATTGGGGAGTATGCGGTCCTCGGTCGGCTGTAGGGCGCGGCCAACACGGGCCAGCAGCAGGGCCTGGCGCGCCTCGTTGACCATGTGGGCGGCGTCATTGCTGGCGCTGCCGTCCACGCCCAGGCCCACCGGCACACCGGCATCCAGCATGCGGCGAATCGGTGCAATGCCGCTGGCCAGGCGCATATTGCTGCAGGGGCAGTGCGCCACTCCGGTCTTGCTGGCGGCAAACAGGCTGATGCCCGCGTCGTCGAGCTTGACGCAGTGGGCGTGCCACACATCGGGCCCCAGCCAGCCCAGGTCTTGGGCATATTGCGTCGGTGTACAGCCAAACTTTTCGCGTGAATAGGCCAGGTCGTGGTCGTTCTCGGCCAGGTGGGTGTGCAGGCGCACGCCCTGGCTGCGCGCTAGTTCGGCCGACAGGCGCATCAGCTCGCGGCTGACGCTAAAAGGCGAGCAGGGCGCCACCGCCACCTGGGTCATCGCGCCAAAGCTGGCGTCATGGAAGTTTTCGATGACGCGCTGTGTGTCCTTCAGGATGAAGGCTTCGTTTTCCACCACGCTATCGGGTGGCAGGCCGCCCTGGCTCTGGCCCATGCTCATGCTGCCGCGCGTGGCCGTGAAGCGCATGCCGATTTGTTGCGCAGCAAAGATGCTGTCATCCAGGCGCACGCCGTTGGGGTAGAGGTAGAGGTGGTCGCTGCTGGTGGTGCAGCCCGATAGCAGCAGCTCGGCCATGGCCACCTGGGTCGAGACCTGCACCATCTCGGGCGTGAGACCGGCCCAGATCGGGTACAGGCCGCGCAGCCAGCCAAACAGCTCGGCGTTCTGCACCGCTGGAATGGCCCGGGTCAGGCTCTGGTACATGTGGTGGTGGGTGTTGACCAGGCCAGGTGTCACCAGATGGTGGCTGGCGTCAATCACCGCGTCGGCCTGCAAGGCCTCGGGCGGCAGTTCGTCTGCCGGACCGATGAAGGCGATGGTGTTGTCGCAAATAAAGACGGATGCGTTGCGCAACTCGGTGCGCGCGTCGTCCTGAGTTGCAATGGTATGGGCGTTGTGAATCAGCAGCGTGTGCATAGGGTCGAACTCAATCGTTTGGAGGTCCAAATCATCGAGGCCGAATCCCGCTGAAACGATGGAGTTTCCAGAGGCGAGCGCCGCGTTGCCGTGCGTACCGGGCTGTGCAGCGCCATCATAGCCGCTCATGCCGCAATGTTTGATCTTCCTCAAAGTGAAAATGAGGGCCAGGCGGCAAAGTGCCCTCCATGTTAGTCAGTCAATATGCATTCATCGCCGCGTACCCTAGTCAAACCGTGTTGTCCGGAACGGTGCTGCTGCAACGCGCAGTACCTGCGGGTACGGCTGTATTTGTTGAGTCCGGTCGCGTGGTCCTGGGCATTGCCGCACCGGCCTTGGTTTCTGAGGCCGGTGTTGCTGGTCAGGCCACCAAATCCATGGAACACCAGCTCGGTGTAGTGATTGGTCCGGCCTGGCTGGAGGCCAATGCATCGGTGCTGGAGCTACCCAGCGCCATGGACGCGGTGGCCGAGACCGATGTGGTGTTGCGCCGGGTTCCACTGGCCGATTTCAAGGCCTCGCTGTGCGGCAGTTCGCTGGTAGCTCTGGCTGTTTTGAATGATGTGGCGCGTGCCCATCGCCAGCAAACCGAGCTGGCGGTCAGCCGCCTGGCCAAGGATGCCGAGGCACGCTGTGCCGAGTGGCTGTTGCGCCACGCCGAGTCCAGCGACAAGGGCGTGTGCTCGGTCAAGCTGCAGCAACGCAAGCGCCTGATTGCCGCACAACTGGGCATTGCCCCGGAAACCCTGTCGCGGGTGCTGCGTCACCTGCGTGAGCGCAGCCTGATCAGTGGCTCGGGCCGGGTGGTCAATCTGGTGGATCCGGGCGGTCTGCGCTCACTCGCTGGCGTCTAGAGCCATGCTGCGCGGCGTGAAATTGTTATACCTGGGCCGCTTGTAGAAGTTCCAGTGCGGCGCCAAAGTCATACGCCTCCAGAGCCTGCTCCATGTCCCCAAAGCACGAGGGATACGCGAATCTCAATAAGGCCGCGTTGTCGTTGAACAGGTCCAGCGCGGCCACGTCATCGTCCTTCATCAGCTGTTCCAGCCGGTCCAGCAGCTTTCGCAACTTGGCAAGATCCGCGCCCGAGGCCACTGGCGGCGCGCTCGCTTCTGGCAGGCTGACGGCCAGCGCGTCCAATAAGGCCAATAAGGATTGCCCAGCGGCCTCGCTCAGGGCCTCGATGCGCTCGGAGGGCAGGCCTTGGTGGATGGCCTGTTCCAGTGCATCCGCGTCCAATTGCACCCGGCTTGCGCCTATATTGCCGGCCACCCCCTTGAGCGTGTGTGCGGCGCGTTCTGCTGTGGCCAAGTCGCCTTGCGCCAGTGCGTCGTGCACGCGGTCCATGGCGTCGCTCTGTCCGCGCACGAAAGAGCGCAGCAGCTCCTGGTAGAGCGACTCCCGTCCCATCGCGCGCCGCAGGCCCTGCGCCATGTCGAGCCCCGAAATGGCTTGCGGCAAGACCGCAGCTTGGTATGACAGGGGCCGTGGAATATCCAGGACGGCTGGGCTCGCTGTGCGGGGCGCAATCCATTGGATTAATTTGGCCCAGAGCTCGTCGGGCTCTATGGGTTTGGTCACAAAGTCTTGCATGCCGGCCTGCAAACAGGTGTCGCGGTGTTGCTGCATGGCATTGGCGGTCATGGCCACAATCACCGGAAAATCCACGCCCAAAGTGCGGCGGATTTCCTGGGTGGCGGCGACGCCGTCCAGCACCGGCATTTGCATGTCCATCAGCACCAGGTCCCAGTGGCTGGGCGTCTGCAGAATGCGATCGACGGCGACGCGCCCGTTTTCGGCAATGTCCACCTCCAGACCGGCCGCACTCAGCAGTTCGCTGGCTACCAGCTGGTTGAGGTCATTGTCTTCCACCAGCAACACGCGCGCACCGGCAATCGCCGCCAGCTGCTGCGCCCGAACCTCGGGTGCCGCTGTCCGTTCGGCGCTGCTGGCGCCGCTGCGGCCCTTGGCAAAAGGCGCGCTGAACCAAAAGGTGGAGCCGCGGCCGAGTTGCGACTCGACGCCCACGCTACCGTTCATCAGGTTGGCCAGGTTTTTGCAGATGGCCAAGCCCAGACCGGTGCCGCCGTACTTGCGGGTGGTGGAGCTGTCGGCCTGCTGAAAGCTCTGGAACAGCTTGTCCATTTGCTCCTGGCTCAGGCCTATGCCGGTGTCGCGCACCTCAAAGCGCAGCGTCACCTGCTGGCTCTGTTCGGCCACGGGAAACACGGCCACACAGATTTCACCGCCGGGGGTGAACTTGATGGCGTTATTGGTAAAGTTGATCAGGATCTGGCCCAGGCGCAGGGCATCGCCGTTCAGTCGCTCCGGCACGCCCGGCTGGATGTCAAACACCAGCCGCAGGCCCTTGGCCCGGGCCTTGTCGCCCATCAGGTTGGTGAGCTTGTCCAGTACCTGGCCTAGGTCAAAGTCGCGGTGCTCCACGGTCAGCTTGCCGGCCTCCATTTTGGAGAAGTCCAGGATGTCGTTGATGACGCCCAGCAGGTGCTTGCCCGAGTCCTGAATCTTGCCCAGAAAGTCACGCTGGGTGCGGGTCAACTCCGTCTGCAACACCAGGTGCGAGAGGCCGACGATGGCATTCATGGGGGTGCGGATTTCGTGGCTCATATTGGCCAGAAAGTCGGCCTTGATGCGCGTTGCGTCCTCTGCCGCCAGCTTGGCGTTGAGCAACTCGGCCTGGGCCTGTTTTTGCAGACTGATGTCCTGGCAGATCAGCAGATGCCCATCCTGCAGGTCGAACTGCATGGGCGTGACCACCATATCGGCGACAAACGGTGTCTTGCCATGGCGCAATAACACCCACTCGAATTTGACCGAGCCTCGTACCACGCGCAGCGCGATGCCCTCGGGCGGCAGCAGCGCCTTGTCCTCGCTGCGCGCCGAGGCATAGGCCAGAATTTGACCGAATAGCGCTGCGCTGCACTGGCCGTTGGGCTGCAGCGCGGGCGAGAAGCTGTTGTCTCCGGTGCAGTGGCCCAGCAATTGTTCGGGTCCATCCAGACCAAAGAGTTCCAGTGCCGGGGCGTTGCTGGAGAGAATGCCCTTGGGGCCGCGAAACAAGTAGGTGTCGGGCGACTTTTCCCACAGAGTTTTGAATTGCAAGGTGGCTAGTTCCTTGTCTTCCTCAATCCTTTTGCGCCGACTGATGTCCTCCAGATAACCGTTCCAGATACTGCGTCCATCGACCCGCTGCCCACCGTATACGGCGGCCACGCGCAACCAGCGCACCTCGCCATGGACGCTGGCGCGCACCGCTAGCGAATACGAAGCGTCGAGCTGGCCCTGGCGCACCCGCTCTTGCGCCTGCGCCGCCAGGCCCCCGAATGTACGCCCGTCTTCGGGCTCCAGTGCCGCGGTAAATTGATTCGGATCGGCCAGGATCACGCTGGCTTCTAGGCCCAGCAGCTCCTGCACACGCGCACTAAAAAAAGTGTAGCGCACAAGGCCGGAGCTATCGCCCTCGGCCTGGAAGATGGCCAGCGGCAGCGTATTGGACATATCGAGCAGGTCGTGTTGAAAACGTTCGCTTTTGATCCTGGCCTCTTCTTGCGCCTGCTCCTTTCGCTTGCGCAGGCTGACGTCGCGCACGCCCAGGCAGACCCGTGGCGTCTGCGTGCCGATTCCAGGCATGCACGCCAGGGTGACCTCCACGGCCAGGGTGTTGCCGCTGGCGTTTTGCACCCAATAACTGTTTGCCTCATGTGCCTCACTCGGCGCCACAGGGGACAGCACCGCGTCCAGGGCCTCGCCTATGGCCGGCAGCAAAAAACTGACCGGTACGCCGGCCAGGTCGGCGGCGCTGAAACCAAACAGGTGTACCAGTCGGTCATTGACCGCCAAGATGCTGCCATCACCCTGCGCCACGATGACCCCGTCGGGTGAGAGTTCTAACAGCCCGCGGTAGTCAAGTTGGGAGGTCATGGCAAAGGTTTTATGGTTTGGGAAGGTGCAGGCTGACCGTGGTGCCGCTGGTGGCGGTCTGCAATGCCAGGGATGCGCCCAGTGCATCGCGCGCCACGCTTTTTGCAATGTAAGCGCCAATGCCGATGTGCCCCTGATTGAGTTTACTGGTAAAAAATGGATCGAAGAAATGTTCCACTTGCTCGGTCACGAAACCTGCACCTGAGTCGCTCACGCTGATGCGTATTTCGGTAGCACTTTCGGTGGCGCTCAGCAGCAAGGATGTCTCGCCATTGGCTGCGCGGCCATGGGCGCGAGCGTTGTCCAGCAGCTCGCCCAGCACGGTGGCCAGGGCGTTGCGGTCCAGAATCAGCGAAAGGCCCACGGGGCAAGCGCAACGAATGTCCAGGTCCGGGTAGCCTTGAGCAATCAGCTCCAGCTCTTCGATCAGCGGCGTGGCGAGTGGCGCACTGGGCGCCGTCGCTGCGGAAATCTGCTTCAGGCGTTGGACCATTTTGGCGGCGCGGCGTGCCTGCTGGTCGATCAGGACGACGGTTTCCTGGATGTCCTGTGCAAATTCCTGCGCCTAGCCGCTGTCTGCCACCATGGCGGCTAGCGCATCGCAGCAGGCAATCTGCACGCCCAGCGGGGTGTTGAGCTCATGCGCCACACCGTTGACCAGGCGTCCCATGATGGCGGCCTGGCGCTGCTCCAGCAGCTGTTGCTGTGCCTGCATCAGGTCCCTAGTCAGGCTTTGCTCTGTGAGTATGGCGACCATGCGAGTGGCCATCGCGCTGGCCACCAGGGCGTTGAATTTGCGGTCCAGATTGTCAAACGGCTTCTCAAAGCTCAGCACGCTGACGATGCCGATGGTGGCCAGACCCTGCTGCACCGGCAGAATGCTCAAGCCCACGCCGCGCAAATCGGCTAGCTCAGACGGCAGGCTGGCGCGCTCGGCCTCCAAGCCTTGTGCCGACAGATGGCGCGGCAGGCGCCGGGTCCACATCAGGGCATCAAAGTCCTGCAACTGGTCCAGCTCCAGTTCGCTGACCTCGACCGCCTGCCCCTGCGCCACCACCAGCGCGCAGCGTTGCTGGAATACGCACAGCAGGCGCCAGTGCTGGACGCTGGAGCAGTGTTTCCAGCGCCCGGCCACGGCCCTGGCAACCTCTTCAATAGACCGGCGGCGCTGCACTTCCTCAATCAGCTGCAGCAAGCCGTCAAAGCGCACCGCCCGGTGCGCGTCCAGCGCGCGTCTCTCCGGGCTGCTGCCTACGAGAGGCGTGAAACAGTCGCCCGGTGTGGAAGTTGTCATGGCTCCACAAGCGCCTTGTATTGCGGATCCAGCGGCAAGCGCATGCCGCTGGTATAGCAATTGAACATCATGGCCAGGTCAATCACGCCCAACAGTTCCTTGATTTCACTGTCGCTAAAGCCGGCGGCCTGCAGTGCTTCGAAGTCTTCATCGGTGACGGAGTTGGCGTCGTAGGTCATTTTCTCAGCGAATTGCAAGGCCGCTCGGTGCGATGCGGGCATGGGCACGCTGCTGGCCGGGTCGAGTATGGTGACCAGGTCCTGGTAGCTCAGGGTGGGGTCCATCTGCAGCGCCGCGTGGGCGTGGCAGGCGCTGCAATACGCCGCACCATTGATGCGCGACACCACAAACACCACGATTTCCTTGAAGGCCACGGGCAACTCGCCCTCCAGCAGACAGCCCCGGGTTTTTTCCCAATAGGCCCGGATCAGGGTCGGGTTGTGGCCCAGGCTGGTCATCCAGACCGGCGGTTCGGACGCGCCACTCAGACGCAGAAATTCGTCGTATACCGCGCGGGTGCCGGCTTCGGCCTGTTCGTAAGAGGTCAGTGTGTATCGTTGCATGCGCTCTCCTGGGTGGTTAAAAATCCGAAATAGCTCAGCAAGGGGCTTCTATGCTGATGTGTACGCCCTTGGCTGCGCGGTGTATGTCGATGTGGCCGCCCAGCTTGTGCCGCACCAAGTTGCGCACGATTCCCATGCCCAGACCGCTGCCGCCCTGTTCGCTGCGGGTGCTGTAGCCGTCATCAAATAAACGGGCGTAGGCCTCTTCGCTCAGGCCCATGCCATCGTCGTAGTAGTGCACCAGCACGTGATTGCCCGGCAGCAGCGTGCCGACCAGGTGGATGACGCCCTGGCCGCGGCCGTCAAAGCCATGCAGCATCGAGTTGGCCACCAGGTTGCCGATCACCTGTTGCCAGACCGCGCTGTCCGCGCGCACCAGCAGGTCTTGCGCAAAATGTACCTGGCAAGTCAGCCGCAGCTGCGGTCGCCGCGTTGCCTGCAGCTTGACTGCGGCTTGCAGTGTGGCCGCCAGGTCGATCAGCGGCAGCGTGCAGACGGATGCCGCTGGGCTGGTACTGCGAGTCAGAATTTGCACGCTCAGTTGCAGGCTGGACTGCAACAGTGCCACCGTCTCGCGCCATTCCTCCAGCTGAGCCATGGCCTTGTGCAGGGAGGCGGCGTCCAGTTCGGCCAGGATGGCGTCGATTTGGGCCGGCAGCATGGATGTGGCCATGGCGCAGACACCGACCGGTGTGTTGAGCTCGTGCACCAGTCGGCGCAGGGCCAGATCGGATGGGGCGGTGCTGTCGGGCATGCTCGGCCTCCTCGTTCAGTGGGCCGGGGCCCAATGCGCCAACGCGGCGCCGGCACTGCCCAGCCACAGCTTCAGCATGTGCAGCTCAGGGCCTGCCAGCGCTTGCGACGCCGACATGCAAAGCGTCAGCGCCTGGCCCTTGGCCAGCGTCAGCGACACGGCAACCAGCGCATCCTCGGTCATCAAGGTTCCCGGTTTTTCCAGTGCCTTTAGCAGCATGCTGTGCCAGGCTTGCGCGCTGCCAGGGGCCGTGCTGGCGACGACACCGCCGTCGGTACTGCAGTGGATGTCGCTAAACAGCTGCAAGTCGCCAAGCTGCGCCACCAGCGCCTGGGCCAGGGCGCTTCTGTCTCTGGCTGCAAACACCGCAGCGTTGAGGCGGCCCAACACCTCCAGGGCGCGCCGGCTGCTCTCCATGGACTGCAGGTGGCTGAAGGTGCGTATGCTGGCCATGACTGTGGTGAACAGCTTGGCGGCGGTGAGCTCGGTCTTTTCCTTGTAGTCGTTGATGTCGTAGTCCACCATCACCTGGCGCTCGGGCGCCTGGCCCGGCTGGCCGGTTCGCAAAATGATGCGCACCAAGGGATTGTTGGCTCGCTCGCGGACGTGTTGTATGAATTCCAGGCCGGCGACTTCGGTTTCCATCACCACGTCGAGCAGGATGACGGCAATGTCTGGATGTTTTTCGAGTTGCTCGCGTGCGTCCTTGGCCGACAAGGCATTGATCAGTTGGCTGGGCCTGCCCAGCACCGACAAATTGCGAAGCGCCAGTCTGGTGACCTGGTGAATGGCAGGTTCGTCGTCAACCACCAGAATCTTCCAGGCCGCGTGGTCCGGATGCGCGGCTTGCGCAACAGCAACTTCTGCCATAAAACCCACCCCGAAGTCGTTTATTGAAATGTATGAATAAGGCGACTATATGTCAGTTGAAGCGGCTTGGCAAAGTGTCGCCATGGCGGCGGTGCGGCACGTCTATCTCTGCCTCTGTGCCCCACCTAGAGAAAACGGAAATAGCCAAATTCAGCTCAGCAGAGGGAGCTGACTTACAACGATTCAGATTGGTCGCCCGCACCTTGGCTGACGGCGCTTCCATCGCCGGGTCGCAAGGCCCAGAACGACAGAGACGATAGCAGCGTGATGGCGCCCAACAGCAGGAATGCGTGGTGCAGTGCCTGGGTTACAGCGAATCTGTTCGTTTGTGGAATGTCCCCCAGATACCAGGCCGTCACCAGCGTGCCACAGGCCAAACCAAAGCTCATGGACAGCTGCTGCATGGAACTTCCGATGGTGCTTGCCATGCTGGAATCTTGGGCTTCAATGTCCGAATACGCCATGGAGTTCATGCTGGTGAACTGCAGGGAATTGAAGAAACCCTGGACCAGACTCAAACCGACGATCAGCCACAGGGGCGTGTTGGCTGCGACCAAAGAAAACAGGCTGATCGTCAGGCCAATCAACACGGTGTTGACGACCAGAACCCTGCGATAGCCGAACCGCGCCAAAATCCTGGTCGCAACCAGTTTCATGAACATGGCCGCTGCGGCAACCGGCATCATCAGCAATCCGGATTGCCAGGACGTCATGCCAAGCCCGACTTGGTACAGCAGCGGCAGCAAAAACGGTATTCCGCCCAGGCCCAGTCGCGTGACAAATCCCCCGAGAACCGAAATGCGAAAGGTGCGTACCTGGAACAGCGATAGGCGCAGCAACGGGGACGGGGTGCGTCCGGCATGGAAGCCATAGCCCAGCAGGAGCAGAATCGCAATGGCGCACAAGACAGACGCCATAGTTCCATCTATCCGGTGCTCACCAAAGACCTCCAGCAGCCAGGACAACAGTGCGGTACCGGTGCCAAAGAGAACGAATCCCACCAAGTCAAATGAACGCTGCGACTCGCCCCGGTAATCGGGCATATGGCGGTGTATCAGCCACTGCGCGGCAATACCAACCGGAATGTTGACGAAGAAGATGTCGCGCCAGGAAAGCCAGTGAACAATCAGCCCGCCTATGGTGGGGCCGAGCAAGGGGCCAATCAGTGCGGGAATGATCACAAAATTCATCGCCACCAGCAGTTCCGACTTCGGATAGGTGCGGATGATGCTCAGCCTTCCAACCGGCATCATCATGGCGGCACCTATACCCTGCAATATCCGCGCGCCCACCAGCATGGGCACATTGACCGACAGACCACACAGCACGGATGAAAACGTGAATAGGGCCACGGCCCAGGCAAACACGCGTCGGGTCCCAAACCGGTCTGCCATCCATCCGCTCACCGGTATGCCAACGGCCAGACTCAGGATGTAACTGGCCACGACACCCTTCAGACTGAGCGGAGAAACGTTCAGGCTGGCAGCCATGGCCGGCACCGCCGTATTGACAATGGTCGAGTCCAGCTGCTCCATGAAAAGCGCTGTCGCCACGACCCAGGGCAGGTAGCGCTTTACGGTGCTTTGTTCCATGGACCCGGCCTGAGCTTGCTTTTTGACATGCCTGCGAGCTTACGCCTTCACCGCCCTGATCGGGCAGGGCTTGCTAACAGCTTTCGGTGTTGAGTTGGCGGATTTTCTATCAGCGATGGATGGCCGCCAATACGTTCTCTGCCGTTGCGGGCGCCGTCAGCTGCACCGGTGTTGCGTCAGCGCGTGCGGCTTCAACGGCATCGCGCAGCGCCTCATAGACGCTGATGGCCAGCATGAAGGGCGGCTCGCCCACGGCCTTGCTGCCAAACACGTTGTCCTCGCGATTGGGCTCGGGCCACAGCGCCACCTTGAGGTGCTGCGGCACATCACCGGCCGTGGGAATCTTGTAGGTGCTGGGCGCGTGGGTGGATAAAACGCCCTTATCGTTCCACACCAGTTGCTCGGTGGTCAGCCAGCCCATGCCCTGCACAAAGCCGCCCTCGATCTGGCCGATGTCGATGGCCGGGTTGATGCTGTGCCCGACGTCGTGCAGTATGTCGACCTTGAGCACCTTGCTTTCGCCGGTGAGCGTGTCGATCGCCACCTCGGTGCAGGCAGCGCCATAGGCGAAGTAGTAGAAGGGCCGCCCGGACAGCGTCGTCTTGTCGTAGTGGATCTTGGGCGTGCGGTAAAAGCCGTCGCTCCAGAGCTGGATGCGGTTGGCATATGCCATGGCCACCACCTCCTCAAAGCTGCGCGTGACTGTGGGTGACGCGACCTGGCCGCCTTCAAAGCGGATGGCCCCGGCACCGCAGCCGTCCAGACCACCGACAAAGGCGGCCAGGTTGTCGCGCACATGGCGTGCGGCATATTGCGCGGCGCGGCCGTTCAGGTCGGTGCCAGCGGAGGCGGCGGTGGCCGAGGCGTTGGCCACCTTGCTGGTGTCGCTGGCCGTGGCCAGCACGCGCTCGAATGCAATGCCCAGCTCGTCGGCGACGATTTGCGAGACCTTGGTGTGCAGTCCCTGGCCCATCTCGGTGCCACCGTGGTTCACCTGCACGCTGCCATCGGTGTAGACATGGACCAGGGCACCGGCCTGGTTGAATAGGGTGGCGGTAAAGCTGATGCCGAACTTCACCGGCGTGAGCGCAATGCCGCGTTTGAGCACCGCGCTCTTAGCATTCCAGGATTCGATTTCCGCGCGGCGCATGCGGTAGCTGCTGCTGGCTTCGAGCGCGCTGATCAGCGGCTGAAGGATGTTGTCTTCCACCCGCATCTGGTAATGCGTGGTGTCGCGTTTGCCTGTGCCATCGGTAAGCGGCTCTTCGCTGTAGAGATTGCGCAGGCGCACATCGAGCGGGTCCAGTTTCAGCCGACGCGCGATGTCGCCCATGATGGCCTCGATCAGGATGACGCCCTGTGGGCCGCCAAAGCCGCGAAAGGCGGTGTGGCTTTGCGTGTGGGTCTTGCAGCGGTAGGAGGCAATCTCCACATGCTCCAGGTAATAGGCGTTGTCGCTGTGGAAGATGGCGCGGTCCGCCACCGGGCCGGACAGGTCGGCGCTCCAGCCGCAGTTGGCGGCCATCATCAGTTGCAGGGCGGTGAGGCGCCCGCTGTCGTCAAAACCTGCGGTGTACTGGTATTCAAACGGATGGCGCTTGCCGGTGATCATGAAGTCGTCGTCGCGGTCCAGCCGCAGTTTGATGGCGCAGCCGAGTTTTTTGGCTGCCACGGCCGCCCATACCGCCAGATGGCCGGCCTGGGTTTCCTTGCCACCAAAACCGCCGCCCATGCGGCGACATTCGACGCGCACCGCGTGGTTGTCGATTCCCAGCGCGTGCGCCACCCAATGCTGCACCTCGCCGGGATGCTGGGTGCTGCTGTACACCGTCCACTGGTTCTGCTCCAGGGGCATCACATAGGCAATCTGGCCCTCCAGATAAAAATGCTCCTGGCCGCCGACCTCCAGCGTGCCGGTGAGCTGGTGCTTGGCATTGTGCATGGCAGCCGCTGCATCGCCGCGTCGCACATGGACCGGCGCCAGCACATAGCTCTTCGTTGCCAAGGCTTGCTTGACGCTCAGGATGGCGGGAAGCGACTCAATGTCCAGCAACACCCGGCGCGCCGCGTGCCTGGCCTGCAGGGCAGTGCGGGCAATCACGAGGCCGATGACCTGACCGACATACTGCACCGTATCCGTTGCAAACACCGGCTCGTCACCGGCAAAGGCGGCCAGCTGAGGGTCGCCGGGAATGTCCCGGGCCAGGATGACATCCACCACGCCGGGCATTGCCAGAGCGATGCGGGCGTCCACGCCCTTGAGGCGGCCATGGGCCACCGTGGAAAGAATCGGTGCGGCGTGCAGGGTGCCGCGCAGCTCGGGCAGGTCGTCGATGTAATGCACGGCACCTGCCACCTGGGCGGCTGCGCTTTCATGGTGCACCGAGACGCCCGCAGCGGGGGAGGTGGCTTGCGTTGTGGAGTAGGGTGCTTGGCTCATGCGGCATCTCCCTCAAGCACCAAGGTTTCCAATGAGCTGTTTGCTGCGCCCTGGCTTTCCAGCCAGTAGCGCTGCAGCAGATTGCCCAGCACCTCGCTGCGGTAGGCGGCGCTGGCGCGCATGTCGCTGATGGGGCTGAATTCGGCACGCAGCACTTGCGCCGCCGCCTGTACCGTTGCCGGGTTCCAGGGCTGGCCCAAGAGCGCGGCCTGCGTTTTGATGGCTCGCACCGGCGTGGCAGCCACACCGCCCACGCCGATAGAGGCCCGTGCCACCATGCCGTCGGTGATGTGCAGATTCAGCGCCAGGCAGACGGCCGAGATGTCGTCCTCCAAGCGCTTGGAAATCTTGTAGACGCGGCTGAACTCCTGCGGCGCCGCGCGGGGCACCTTGATCCAAGCCAGCACCTCGCCTTTGGCCATCACATTCTTGCGGTAGCCGGTGTACAGGTCTTCCAGCTTCAATTCGCGGTGGCCTCTTGCGCTCATCAACACCACATTGGCACCCAGCGCAATCAGCAGCGGCATGGAGTCGCCAATCGGAGAGCCATTGGCCACATTGCCACCCAGGGTGCCGGAGTTGCGCACCGGCAGTCCGGCAAAACGGTGGGCAAAGCTAGCCAGCTGCGGCCGGTCTGCCACCAGGGCGGCAAAGGCATCAGTGAGCTTGACGGCAGCACCGATGGCGATGTGGTGCTTGTATTGCTCCACACGGCGCAGCTCCTTCACCCTTGTCAGATCCAGGATGCGCGCAAACTGCATGTGCATCTTCGTGACCCACAGACCGACGTCGGTGCAACCGGCCACCAACTGGGCTTGCGGGTGCTGGGCGCGCAGGCTAAGCAAGTCCTTCAAGGTCTTTGGGCTAAGGTAGCTGGCATCGGGCGCTGCGATGGCCGTGTTTGCTTGCTGGCGCTCCGGCTTGGCGAGTTGGCGCAAACCGGCCAGCACGGCATCCTGATCCACCCGCATGGCTGGCAGATCCTGCATGGCTTGTGCCGCATCCAGAATGGGCCGGTAGCCGGTGCAGCGGCACAGATTGCCGGACAGCGCGCCCTGGGCCTGCAGGCGCGAGATCGGGCCGCTGGCCCGGCTTTCGTACAGCGCAAACAGGCTCATGACAAAGCCTGGGGTGCAAAAACCGCATTGCGAGCCGTGGCACTCCACCATGGCTTCTTGTGCCGGGTGATTTTTAAGATCCTCCACCGTCCACAGCGCCATGCCGTCGATGGAGTGCGCCAGGCGTATGCAGCTGTTGATGGCCTTTAGCTCGAGTTTGCCTTGCTTTTCCTCGCCAACCACCACGGTGCAGGCGCCACAGTCGCCCTCGCCGCAGCCTTCCTTGGTGCCGCTGCAATGCAGGTCTTCACGCAGCAGATCCAAAAGGGTGCGGTTGGTCGCCACACCACTCAGGGTGACGACCTGGCCGCATCGGAAAAAACGCAGGGCTTGGGTATTCATTCGGGTTTCCTCGTACGGGAGGGTAAATCGGGATTCGGCGCTCGGCCATACGCATTAGCATAGGGCAGACAACAAGTCCCCGTAGGAGTACCCCCACATTTTGACAAGATTGATTTTGATCGGATGGCCCTGGAGCCGCTTTTGGTGCGCTGTGGCGTCGCCAATGTGGCATCAAGCTTGCTGGTGTTTCCCACAATGATGCACCACAAGCCAAGTCAGGAGCGCAGCCACAGTCCGGAGTCCATCCTCTGGCTGCGTGAGCGTGTAAAGTCCGGCGCTGCTTCGTTGAAAAAATTGAACGGAATCCCGACACGATGACACTGCCTCGATTGCAACTGACCGGCATCACCAAGGCCTACCCCGGCGTGGTGGCCAACAGCGATGTGTCGCTGACCGTGATGCCCGGTGAAACCCATGCCGTGCTGGGTGAAAACGGCGCTGGCAAGTCCACGCTGATGAAGATCATCTACGGCTCCATCAAGCCCGACGCCGGCGAGATGCGGCTCAACGGCCAGCCGATCGTCATTCACAACCCCAAAGAGGCGCGCGCCAACGGCATCAGCATGGTGTTCCAGCACTTCAACCTGTTTGACACCATGACCGTGGCCGAAAACGTCTGGCTGGGCCTGGCGCGCGAGTCTCTGGAGCAGGTAACGGCCAGCATCATTGCCAAGGCCAATGAATACGGCCTGGACATAGACCCGGCGCGCCCGGTCCATACCTTGAGCGTGGGTGAAATGCAGCGCGTGGAGATCATCCGTGCGCTCTTGACCCGGCCCGAGCTTCTGATCCTGGACGAGCCGACCTCGGTGCTGACCCCGCAGGCGGTGGAAAAACTATTCGTCGTCCTGAAGAAGCTGGCCTCGGAAGGCTGCAGCATTCTCTACATCTCGCACAAGCTGCATGAAATCCGCGAACTGTGTACCGCCTGCACCGTGCTGCGCGGCGGCAAGGTCACCGGCGTCTGCAACCCGCAGGAAGAGTCCAATGCGTCGCTGTCGCGCCTGATGATTGGCGCCGAGCCACCGCAACTGGAGCACCGGCCCCGCAAGCCCGGCGAGCGCCGTATGCAGGTTTCCAACCTGAGCCTGGAGCGAGAAGACCAGTTTGGCGTCGATCTGGAGGGCATCAGCCTGGATGTGCGCGCCGGGGAAGTGGTGGGAATTGCCGGGGTCTCGGGCAATGGCCAGAAAGAACTGCTCTACGCGCTGTCGGGTGAAGACTGCCGCGCGCCTGTCGGCAGCATCCGCATGGGCGACAAGGACGTCTCCAAACTGCACCCCGGCGCCAGGCGCAGCTTGGGTCTGCACTTTGTGCCGGAGGAGCGCCTGGGGCGCGGAGCCGTGCCCACGCTGAGCCTGGCGCACAACCTCTTGCTGACGCGCACCGGCGCCATCAAGCATCCCGGCTTTGCCGGTGGCTGGATCCAGGTAAATAAGCTCGAAGACCATGCGGCCGAGATCATTAAGGCCTTTAACGTCAAGGCCGGTGGCCCGCAGGCGCTGGCCAAATCCCTGTCCGGCGGTAATTTGCAGAAATTCATCGTCGGCCGCGAGATCGACGCGCATCCCACGCTGTTTATCGTCTCGCAGCCCACCTGGGGTGTGGACGTGGGGGCCGCCGCGCAGATTCGTGGCGAGATTCTGGCCCTGCGCGATGCCGGTTGCGCCGTGCTGGTGGTCAGCGAGGAGCTGGAAGAATTGTTCGAGGTCAGCGACCGCCTGCATGTGATTGCGCGCGGCAAGCTTTCGCCCTCGGTGCCGATAGCGCAGGCGACGGTGGAAAAGATTGGCGAGTGGATGAGCGGCTTGTGGTCAGTAGAGGAGGGTCCCGACGCCGGGGCTGCGACCCGCGCAGCGGCGCAGCATGGGGGGCATCATCATGCTTAAGCTCGAAGCGCGTCAACAACCTTCCCGCATCTGGGTTTATGGTTCGCCGCTCTTGGCGTTGCTGATCACCGTGCTGGTCGGTGTGCTGCTGTTTGTGGCGCTGGGCAAGGACCCGCTGCGTGGCCTGGAAATGTTTTTCTGGCAGCCCATTAGAAGCAGCTACGCCCTGGGCGAACTGATGGTCAAGGCGACGCCGCTTTTGATCATTGCGCTAGGCCTGTCGGTCTGCTTTCGCTCCAATGTGATGAACATCGGCGCCGAGGGCCAGTATGTGATCGGCGCCATCTTCGCCTCGGGCGTGGCCCTGCTGGCCGACAAGAGCACCGGCGGCTGGATCGTGGTGCCCATTTTGCTGGCCGGTATTGCCGGGGGCATGGCCTGGGCGGCGCTGACGGCGCTGCTGCGCGATCTGTTTAACGCCAACGAAATTCTGGTCAGCCTGATGCTGGTCTACGTGGCGCTGCAGGTGCTGAGTTACCTGGTGGGCGGTCCCTGGATGGACCCGCAGGGCTTCAACTTTCCGCAGACCAAGCTGTTTGAAGCGGCCACGCATATTCCGCGTCTGCTCCAGGGCTCGCGCATGACCATTGGCGTGCTGATTGCCGCGCTGGGTTCGGCCGCACTCTGGGTGTTTCTGTTTCGCACCCGCGCCGGTTTCGCCCTGCAGGTGGGTGGCATTGCACCGGCGGCGGCGCGCTACGCCGGTTTCTCCTCGCGCCGTGCGCTGTGGACCGCGCTGATGATTTCGGGCGGTGCGGCCGGCCTGGCCGGTGCGCTGGAAGTGGCCGGGCCGATCGGGCAGCTTTCGAGCTTTCTGCCTGCGGGCTACGGCTTTGCCGCCATCATCGTGGTCTATGTGGGGCGGCTGCACCCCATAGGCATGGTGTTCTCGGCCATACTGATGAGCATGTTCTATATTGGCGGTGAGATGGCGCAGTCGCGATTGGGGCTGACCAAGTCTCTCACCGGCGTGTTCCAGGGCCTGCTGTTGTTCAGCCTGCTGGCCTGCGACACGCTGGTCAACTATTCCGTCAAATTCAGGAGGAACACCTAATGGATTCCTATGCGCTCTTGCTGGCCGCCACGCTGAATGCGGGCACCGTGCTGGCTCTGGCCTCGCTGGGCCTGCTGGTCAACGAGAAGGTGGGCATTGTCAACTTGGGTGCCGAGGGCATGATGCTGTGCGCAGCGATCGCCGGTTTTGCCACCGCCGTGCATACCGGCAGCGACGTGATGGGCTTTAGCGTCGGCATTCTGGTCGGCGCCTTGCTGGCTGCGGTGTTCGGCGTGCTGGTGATCTGGCTGAACACCAACCAGTTCGCCACCGGCCTGGCCTTGTCGCTGTTTGGCACCGGTCTGTCGGCCTTTGTCGGCACCGCCTATGTGCAGGAAAAGCTGGTGGACCGAGCTAGCTTTGCCATTCCCTACCTCTCCGATATCCCCTGGCTGGGCGTGGCCCTGTTTCGCCAGCATCCGCTGGTCTATATCACCATGGCGCTGACCGGCGCGATGATCTGGTTTATGTACAAAACCCGTGCCGGCCTGGTGCTGCGCAGCGTCGGCGAGAGCCCGGAGTCGGCCCATGCGCTGGGCTATCCGGTACGCTTTATCCGCCTGGGCGCGGTGGTGGCCGGTGGCGCGCTGTGCGGCCTGGCCGGTGCCTATATCTCGCTGATTTACACACCGCTATGGGCCGAAGGCATGGTGGCCGGCAAGGGCTGGATCGCGCTGGCCCTGACCACCTTTGCCACCTGGCGTCCGGGCCGCGTGCTGCTGGGCGCCTATTTGTTTGGCGGCGTCACCATGCTGCAGCTGCATTTGCAGGCGCTGGGGGTGCAGATTCCCAGCCAGTTGCTCAACAGCCTGCCCTATGTGGCGACGGTGGTGGTGCTGGCCGTCATCTCGCGCAACCCACAATGGATTCGCATCAATATGCCGGCCTCCATTGGCAAGCCGTTCTATCCGGGCTCCTGAGTTTCCCCGCCATAATCTCCGTTCACGCTTTCTCACCTCGTTACATAAAGGACTAGACATGACAGATCTGCAAAAACGTTCGCTGCTCAAGATCGCGGCCCTGACCGCGGTCGCTTCCGCGGCCCTGGTTGGCTGTGGCAAGAAGGAAGAGCCGGCGCCCGTTGCCGCACCGGCACCCGCTGCCTCGGCACCGGCGCCCAAGCCCGAACCCCTGAAGATCGCCTTTGCCTACGTCGGCCCTGTGGGTGACGGCGGCTGGACCTTTGCCCATGACAACGCCCGCAAGGCGCTGGAAAAGGAATTCGGCGACAAGATCTCCACCTCGTTTGTGGAAAACGTGCCCGAGTCGGCCGACGCAGAACGCGTGATCCGCGACATGGCGTCCCAAGGCAATAAGCTGATTTTTGGCACCACCTTTGGTTACATGGACCCGATGCTCAAAGTGGCGGCCGACACCAAGGGCGTGTATTTTGAACATGCCACCGGCTACAAGCAGTCGGAAAACATGCGCACCTACGACACCCGCACGTATGAGGGCGCGTACATGGCAGGCGTGATCGCCGGCAAGATGACCAAGAGCAATGTGCTGGGCGTGGTGGCTTCCGTGGCCATCCCCGAGGTGCTGCGCAACATCAACGCATTCACCCTGGGCGCTCAGTCCAGCAACGCCAAGATCAAGACCAAGGTGGTGTGGATTGGCGAGTGGTTCAACCCACCCAAAGAAACCGAAGCGGCCACCAGCCTGATCAACGGCGGCGCCGACATCCTGTTCCAGAACACCGACTCTCCCGCCGTGCTGAAGACGGCGCAGGAAAAGGGCAAGCGCGCCTTCGGTTGGGACTCCGACATGTCGGCCTATGCACCCAAGGCCCACCTGGCCTCCAGCGCCATCAACTGGGCACCGTACTACATCAAGGCCACCCATGAGGTCATGGACGGCACCTGGAAGGGCGGCGGCAATAGCTGGTGGGGTGTGAAGGAAGGCGCGATTGACCTGGTGTCCATCGCCGATGACGTGCCAGCTGAAACCAAGGCCAAGATCGACGAAGTCAAGGCCGGTCTGAAGGACGGCAGCTTTGCCATCTGGAAGGGCCCCATTGTGGACAACACCGGCAAGGTGCAGATCAAGAAGGACGAAGTCGCCGACGACAAGTTCCTGGGAGGTCTGGGCTTCTACGTCAAGGGCGTGGAAGGCAAAGTTCCTAACGGCAAGTAATTAGCTGCAAGTAAAAAAGGTCGCCCCCGGGTGGCCTTTTTTTTGCCCAAAACACCATGAACCACGAACAATCCCTGCGCCATCTGCGCCGTGCCAACGCGGTGGCACAACGCGCCGCATCCCTGGGACGACACCCTTTTGGTGCCTTGTTGGTGGCACCCGACGGCGAGACCGTGCTGGCCGAGCAGGGCAATATCGACACCGTGCACCACGCCGAGGCCACGCTGGCGCGCACCGCTTCGCTCAATTATTCGCGCGACTACCTGGGGCACTGCACCCTGGTCACCACCTTCGAGCCCTGCGCCATGTGCGCGGCCACCGCCTACTGGGCCAACATTGGCCATATCGTCTACGGTGCCAGCGAAGAGGCGCTGCTGGAACTCACCGGCAACTCCGATGAGAACCCGACGCTGAACCTGCCTTGCCGAACGGTGATCGCCGCTGGACAAAAAGCCATCACCGTAGCGGGTCCATTCTCTGAACTGGCCGACGAACTGATCGAGATACACCGCGATTTCTGGCACAGTCCTACCCCATGAACAAACGCCAACGCCCCGTCGCCCCCGAACGCATGCCCGAACTGTTGCGGCTGATGCCCAAGGCCGAGCTGCACATGCACATTGAGGGCTCGCTGGAGCCCGAGCAGATGTTTGCCTTGGCCCAGCGCAACAGCGTGCCGCTGGCCTATGCGTCGGCCCAGGCGGTGCGCGAGGCCTATGTGTTTGACAACCTGCAGAGCTTTCTGGACATCTACCACGCCGGCACACTGGTGCTCAAGACCGAGCAGGACTTTTACGATATGGCCTGCGCCTACCTGGCAAGAGCCCAGGCCGACAACGTCACCCACACCGAGCTGTTTTTCGACACCCAGACCCACACCGGCCACGGCCTGGACGCCCAGATGGTGGTCAAGGGCCTGCACCGCGCCTGCATGGACGCGCCTGCCCAATTCGGCATGACGGCCTCGCTGATCCTGTGCTTTCTGCGCCACCTGAGCGAGGAGGAGGCCTTTGAATGCCTGGAGCAGGTCATGCCGGTGCGCGACATGATCGTTGGCATTGGCCTGGCCAGCAGCGAGCTGGGCCATCCGCCGGAGAAGTTTGCCAAAGTGTTCGCGCGCGCCAGGCAGCTGGGCTTTAGACTGGTGGCCCACGCCGGCGAGGAGGGGCCAGCGGCCTACATCTGGAGCGCGCTCGATGTGCTCAAGGTCGAGCGCATAGACCACGGTGTGCAAAGCATGAACGACCCGGACCTGATCAAGCGACTGGTGCAGGATCGCATACCGCTCACCGTCTGCCCGCTGTCGAACCTGAAGCTGCGCGTCTATCCCTCTCTCACGCAACACACCATCGGCCGCATGTTGGAGGCGGGCATGGTGGCCACCATCAACTCGGACGACCCGGCCTACTTCGGCGGCTACATCAACGAGAACTTCACGCAGACCTTTGCTGCCCTGCAGCTGGGCAGTCAACACGCCTACCAGCTGGCACTCAACAGCTTCATGGCCAGCTTTATCGACGCCTCGGAACGCAAGCGCCACATTGAAAAATTGGATGCAGTGTTCGATACCTTCTAATATCGTAAGTGCATTTATAAATCCAACTATGTATCGTACCGTACATATGCGATGATGGGGCTTGCTGCAATGGTGTGACTTGCACCGCCGGCAGCGTGGTTCGCTTTTTGGGGGGGGGCTGCGCAAATTAGAGGTCAGAAATGACTTACATACATGGCAATCCAGCCGGCAGCGCGATCGCGTTGCTGGCCTTTGGCGCGGCTGCGCCCCACAGGACCTGGTCGGGCGCAAAGCCGGTCCAAACCCCGCGTCTGACAAGCGCCATGGGGAGAGCAAGCGCATGAAACTCAGCTTCAAAATGGTGCTGGCCTTGATTGTTGCGGGGCTGTTGCTGAGCATGGGCATTGCGCTCAGTTTCCGGACCTACCAGCAAATTGCCGATACCGCCGATGCGCGCAAACACGCGGCCCAGGTGATCAGCAGCGCGGATGAATTTTTGTCGGCCTTGAAGGATGCCGAGACTGGTGAGCGGGGATTTTTGCTGACAGGCAACGAGGCTTTTCTGCAGCCCTATCTGGCGGTGCGCGATGGCGTGATGGTGCAGTTACAGGCGCTTCAGCAGAAGACCCAGCTGGCATCTGCGAAAAGCCAACTCGATGCACTGGCGCCCCTGGTGCAGCGCAGGATGGCCGATCTCGCCCATGCCATTGAACTCGGGCGTGCACACAACACGGCGGAAATACTCAGGCTGGTCAACATCGGCCAGGGCAAGCAGCAAATGGATACGATTCGCACCCAGATACATACATTCGTGCAAATGGAGGAGGCCGGACTGGCCGAGCGCGAAGCCGCGTACCAGGCCAGCCTGCGCAGCCTATTTGGCGTGATCGTGGCTGCCAGTGCCTTGGGCTTGCTGGCGGCACTGGGTTTTGCCTACCTGATTTACCGCCAGGGCTTGCAGCGCTTGAATCAGCAGGTTCTGGAGGAAACCCGGTATTTGCTGGAGCAGCAGGAGGTCTTGAACCAGCAATTGCAGCACAGCAACCAGGCTCTGCAAATCAGCGAGGAGCAGTTGGCCGTGACGCTGAACTCGATTGGCGATGGCGTGATTACCACCGATGCCCAGGCCCGCGTCACCAGCCTCAACCCGCTGGCAGAAAGGCTTACTGGCTGGAACGAGGAGGCGGCACGTGGTCAGCCGATTGAAGACGTCTTGCATATCGTCAACAAAAGCAGCCGCGAGCCGGTGGTCATACCGGTGATGGCCGCCCTGCTGCATGGTTCGGTGCAGGCGCTGGCCAACCATACCGTGCTGCTGTCGCGGGATGGCCGTGAGTACGACATTGCCGACAGCTGTGCCCCGATCCGGGCGCGCGACGAGCAGGTGATTGGCTCGGTGCTGGTGTTCCGAGACGTGACCGAGGAATATGCCCTGCAGCAGGCCACGCGCGACAGCGGCGTGTTGATGCAAACCGTTTTGAACACTGTGGCCGACGGCATTCTCACCCTGCATGGCGAGGGCTTTCTGCTGGAGACCGTCAATCCGGCGATTGAAGAGATGTTCGGCTATGCCGCGTCGGACATGGTAGGCCGGGATATCCGGCTGCTGATTCCTGGATTTTCATCTGTGCCCGTGGCAGTCGACGATGCGGACATGCAAGGGCATGCGCTGCTGCCTGCCGCAAAGTCGGCGCGTGAGGCACAGGGGCGTCGCCAGGATGGTAGCCTGTTTACCCTGGAGATTGCGCTCAATGAAATGTGGCTAGGTGGTGAACTTCACTACACCGGCGTGTTGCGCGACTACACCACACGCAAGCTGGCCGAAGAGGCCTTGCTCAAGGCCGGAGCGCTGCAAAAGGCGATTTTTGATAGCGCCAATTTTTCCAGCATTGCCACCGATGCCAGAGGTGTGATCCAGATTTTCAATGTCGGCGCCGAACGCATGTTGGGTTACACCGCGCTGGAGGTGATGAACAAGAACACCCCGGCCGATATCTCCGACCCGCAGGAGCTGATTGCACGGGCCCAGGCCTTGAGTGCCGAGCTGGAGACGCCGATTGCGCCGGGCTTTGAGGCCCTGGTGTTCAAGGCCTCGCGCGGCATTGAAGATATTTACGAGCTGACCTATATCCGCAAGGATGGCAGCCGCTTTCCGGCGGTGGTGTCGGTCACGGCCCTGCGCGACGACGAGGCCGCTATCATTGGTTATCTGTTGATTGGCACGGACAACACCGCGCGCAAGCAAATCGAAGAGGAGCGCAAGAAGCTGGACCAGCGCCTGCGCGACCAGCAGTTCTACACGCGCTCGCTGATCGAGGCCAATATCGACGCCATCATGACCACCGATCCGGTGGGCATCATCACCGACGTCAACAAGCAGATGGAGTCGCTCACCGATTGCACGCGCGACGAGCTGATTGGTGCGCCGTTCAAAAAATACTTTACCGACCCCGAGCGCGCCGAGGCCGCCATCAACCTGGCGCTCAATGACAAGAAGGTGACAAATTACGAGCTCACCGCCCGCACCCGGGGTGGGCTGGAAACCGTGGTGTCCTACAACGCCACCACCTTTTATGACCGCGACCGCAACCTGCAAGGCGTGTTTGCGGCGGCGCGCGATGTGACCGAGCGCAAGCGACTGGACGGCGTACTGGAAGACAAAAATGTGGAGCTGGAGGCGGCCCGTGCGCTGGCCGAAAAGGCCAATCTGGCCAAGTCGGACTTTTTATCGAGCATGAGCCACGAGCTGCGCAGCCCGCTCAACGCGATTCTCGGCTTTGCCCAGCTGATGGAGTCAGAGTCGCCCGCGCCCAGCAGCTCCCAGCAGGAAAGCATTGGGCAAATCCTGCGTGCCGGTTGGCATTTGCTCAAGCTGATCAACGAGATTTTGGACCTGACCAAGATCGAGTCGCGCCAGATTCCGCTGTCCAAGGAGCCGGTGCTGCTGGGCGAAATCCTGATGGAATGCCAGGGCATGTTTGAGCCACAGGCGCAGCAGCGCGGCATTGTCATGCGCTTCCCCAAGCACGATGCCGCCCTGTATGTGCTGGCCGACCACACCCGGCTCAAGCAGGTGTTCATCAACCTGCTGACGAATGCCATCAAGTACAACACGCTGCAAGGAACGGTGGAGGTGAACTGCACGCAGGAGGCGCATAGACGCATTCGGGTCAGTATTCGAGACACCGGAATCGGATTGCGGCCCGACCAGCAGGCGCAGCTGTTCCAGGCCTTTAACCGGCTTGGTCAGGAGGCCGGCGGCGTGGAGGGAACCGGCATCGGCCTGGTGGTGGCCAAGCAATTGGTTGAGCTGATGGGCGGCACCATAGGTGTGCAGAGCACGGTGGGCGTGGGCAGCGTGTTCTGGTTTGAACTGGACGCGGTGGATGCACCGGTGCTGGCTATGGACCGCAACCACGTGGCACTGAGCCTGCCACTGGTTTCGCGGCCCACTACCGAGCGCACGCTGTTGTACGTAGAGGACAACCCGGCCAATATGAAGCTGGTGCAAAAAATTATTGAGCGCCACCCCGAGCTGCGCCTGCTGATGGCCAGCAACGGGCTGGCCGGCATTGAACTGGCCCGATCGGCATTGCCGGATGTAATTCTGCTGGACATCAATCTGCCCGGCATCAATGGCTTTGAGACCCTCAAACTGTTGCGCGAAGATGCGCTGACGGCCCATATACCGGCCCTGGCCATCAGCGCCAATGCCATGGCCAGCGATGTCAAAAAGGGCCAGGAGGCCGGCTTTATGCGCTACCTGACCAAGCCCATAAAGGTCGATGAATTCATGCTGGCGCTGAATGTGGCGCTGGAATTTTCAGAAAGAAACAAGCCATGAGCCTGATCCCGGAGCCAGGCGCGGCGCGCATTCTGGTGGTGGACGATACGCCCGCCAATGTGCAACTGCTGGTCCGCATGCTGACGGCCAAGGCCTATGGGGTGCGGGCGGTAGCCAGCGGGGAAGAGGCTCTGCAAGCGGTGCGTGATGCTCCGCCCGACCTGATTCTGCTGGACATCAACATGCCGTTGATGAATGGTTACGAGGTCTGCGAGCGCCTGAAGTCCCAGCCCGACTGGGCTGCCATCCCGGTCATTTTCATCAGTGCGTTGCAGGACACGACCGACAAGATGCGTGCCTTTGCGCTGGGCGCAGTGGACTATGTGACCAAGCCCTTCCAACTTGAAGAGGTTTATGCGCGGGTCGACACCCATCTCAGGCTGCGGCAATTGCAGCGGCAACTGGCCGCGCATAACCAGCAACTCGAACACCAGGTGGCACAGCGCATGGCGGAGCTGGCGGCCTCCTATAAGCGTGTGCAGGAGCTGAGTCGGCTCAAGGGTGAGTTCTTGACCATGATTTCGCATGAGATGCGCACCCCCGCCCACGGCCTGCTGGGCTTGGGTGAGCTGCTGATTCGCCTATGTCCACCGTCCGACAAGCTGAGCCGCTACGTCGCTCTGTTTGAGCAGAGTGCGCTGCGCTTGACCGGTCTGTTCGACGATGTGTCGCTGATTTCCCAAGCCGACCGTATGGCACCCAGCGCCGGGGTGGGCAGCGATTTGGCGCAGCTGCTGGAGCGGGCGCGCGTCGCATTGCCGCAACTGCAGATTGCCCTGGATGCAGCGGATGCGCTGGCTATCGCACCCCTGAAAGGAACTCCGGAGCTGCTGCTGCGGGCCTTGAAAACCTTGCTGCTGATGGGTGCAGCGTTTTCCGCCAAGGGTGTGCATTTGCGGCTGCAGGCACAGGCCAGGGAACAGGCTCTGTGCCTGCGCCTGGACCTCAACCAACTGATTCTGTCGGAGCCACAGGCGCATGGCTTTTTTGACATTGGATCGTCCGCGCGGGCGGTGTCGAGTGCGGAGCCACTGGGACTTTCACCGGTTGTGGCGCGGCATATCTTGCGCGCCTTTGGCGGCGACCTGAAGTTGGTGAAGCAGGATGGCGACAGCGGCTATTTGGAGTTCAGCTTGCGGCGCGCAGCGAAGGTGCTGGCATGAATATTCCGCAAGACATTCTGAACGGCAAGATCCTGATTGTGGACGACATGTCCAGCAACATTCTGCTGCTGGAGCGCATGCTGGCCGCTGCCGGTTACACCGCGCTGATGTCGACCACCTTTTCCGCCGACGTCTGCCCCCTGCATGCCCAACACGGATATGACCTGATCCTGCTGGACCTGAAAATGCCCGACATGGATGGTTTTCAGGTGATGGAAGGCCTCAAAGAGATTGAGGTCGACGGCTATCTTCCGGTGCTGGTGATCACCGCGCAACCCGAGCACAAGTTGCGCGCCCTGCGCGCCGGTGCCAAGGACTTCATCAGCAAGCCCTTTGACATGGCCGAAGTTCTGGCACGCGTGCGCAATATGTTGGAGGTGCGGCTCTTGCACAAGTCCTTGCGCCATTTCAATGATGCGCTGGAAACCAGGGTGCGCGAACGCACCGCCGATTTGCACGATGGCTATGTTGAAACCATTTTCACCATGACCCGTGCGGCCGAGCACAAGGACGAAGACACCGGTGCCCATGTGAAGCGCATCAGCTTTTATTGCCGCGATCTGGCCCTGATGATGGGCATGGACGCTGAGTTTGTGGAAAGCATTTTCATCGCCAGCCCCATGCACGACATAGGAAAAATTGGCATCCACGACAGCATTCTGCTCAAGCCCGGCGGCTTCACTCCGCAGGAATGGGCGGTGATGCAAACCCATGCGGCCATGGGGGCCGAGATTTTGGGTGATAGCAAATCGCCTTACCTGAGGCTGGGTGCCGAAATCGCGCTCGATCACCACGAACGCTGGGATGGCTCGGGTTATCCCAATGGCAAACGCGGCGAGGCCATTTCGCTGGCGGCGCGCATCATGAATATCTGCGACATTTACGACGCCTTGCGCAGTGTGCGCCCCTACAAGCCGGCCTTTAGCCACCAGCGGGCGGTGGATATTATTACCGTCGGTGACGGGCGCACCCACCCCGGCCATTTTGACCCGGCGGTGCTTGCTGCATTCACGGCCAACCATGCGCTGTTTGAGCAGATCTATGCCAGCCTGACGCCCTGACCCAGGCTGTGCCGCTTGCCGGCGGCAGGCTTGCTAAAATGCGCACAAGGCCCGTCTGCTCCGGCGGGCCTTGTTTCTTTTTGGAGCCATGTAGAGGACCACCATGATTAAAAACCTCGCAGCCACAGCCGTGGCCGCTTGTTGCATAACGCTCGCACCCCTGGGTGCTTTTTCCCAAACCACCAGCAAGAGCCCAGACGCTGCCAAGCCGCTGAAAATCGGCTTTGTCTATGTCGCGCCGCTGTCTGACGCAGGCTGGGTGCGCCAGCATGAGGAAGGGCGCAAGGAGTTGCAGGCCGCCCTGGGCAGCCGCGTGCAAACCAGTTATGTGGAGGACGTGGCCGAAGGGCCGGACGCCGAGCGCGTGATCCGCGATCTGGCGCAGCAGGGCAATACGCTCATCTTTACTCCCAGCTTTGGCTATATGGAGCCCACGCTCAAGGTGGCGCAGGAGTTCCCGAACGTGAAGTTCGAGTCCATCACCGGCTACAAGACTGCCGCCAATGTGGCGGTGGCCAACGCGCGCTACTACGAGGGCCGCTACCTGTCGGGCATCGTCGCCGGGCGCATGAGCAAGACCCACCTGGCCGGTTATGTGGCGGGCTTTCCCATTCCCGAGGTGCTGCAGGGCATCAATGCCTTCACCCTGGGCATGCGCTCGGTCGATCCCCGGGCGGAGGTCAAGGTAATCTGGCTCAATGCCTGGTTTGACCCCACGCGTGAGCATGACGCGGCCATGACGCTGTTTAACCAGAATGTGGACGTGGTCAGCTTTCACACTGGCTCCAGCGCCGTGATGGCCGCGGCCCAGGAGCGCGGCAAGATGGCGATTGCCTACCATTCCGACATGCGCAGCGTGGCACCCGATGCCCAGATTGCGGCCGTGACGCACCGCTGGGGCGACTACTACACGGCGCGCGCAAGGGCCGTGCTGGATGGCAGCTGGAAGCCGGGCAATGTCTGGGGCGGTGTCAAGGAAGGCATGATCCGCGTCGGCGATTTTGGCCCCAAGGTGCCGCAGGCGGTGCGGGCCGAGGTGCTGAGCGCGCAAAAAGCCATGGCACAGGGCAAGTTGAATGCCTTCCACGCTGTGGATCCGGTGCGCGACAACGAGGGCCATGTGGTGATTGCCAAGGGCGAGACCCTCAGCGACGAAAAAATTCTGGGCATGAACTGGCTGGTGGCCGGCGTGCAGGGCAAGATCAGCCATTAAGCTCGGACACATGAAAGCCTACCGCGCCTCCCTGCTCTGGTTTGCCCCGCACCACGAGGGCCCGCCCCAGGCCTTGTATGAGGAAGACGGCCTGCTGCTGGTCGGCCCGAATGCGGCGGGCCTGCAGGTGGTGCAGGCCATTGGCAGCTGGCGCGAACTGTACGCGCAGTGTGCCCAGGTGCCGGTGGAACACCTGCCGGGGCGCATCATCGCGCCGGGCTTTGTCGATTTGCATGTGCATTTTCCGCAGACCAATATCATTGGCTCGCCCGCCAGCGGCCTCTTGCCCTGGCTGGAAAACTACACCTTTCCCGAAGAAAAGCGCTTCGCTTCCATGGATTACGCGGCCGAGGCAGCCGGCTTCTTTGTCGACGAGTTGCTACGCAATGGCGTCACCACCACACTGGCCTTTGCCAGCTCGCACAGCACCTCGGTCAACGCCTTGTTTGCTGAGGCCCAGAAGCGCAGCCTGCGCCTGATCACCGGCCTGTGCCTGATGGACCGCAACGCCCCGGCCGATCTGCTCAATCAGCCTGGCAGCCAGGTGGACGCCACTCTGCAAAGCCTGCTCGACAGCGAGGCCCTGATCCAGCAATGGCATGGCAAGGGCCGCCTGGGCTACGCCATCACGCCGCGCTTTGCCCCGACCAGCACCGACGCCCAACTGCGCGGCGCCGGCGAGCTGGCCGAGCGTTATCCCGATGTCTGGATCCAGTCCCATGTGGCCGAGAATTTGCACGAAATTGCCTGGGCGCGCGAGCTGTTTCCCGCGTCGCGCAGCTACCTGTCCACCTATGACGACTTTGGCCTGATGCGCGAGCGTGCAGTCTATGCGCACTGCATTCACTTCGACGACGCCGACCGCGCCCTGATGCGCGAGAGTGGCGCCAGTGCCGCCATCAGCCCGACCAGCAATCTGTTTCTGGGCAGCGGCTTTTTTGACTACGAGGGAGCCGACCGCATCGGCTTTGGCTACGGTCTGGCCAGCGATGTGGGCGGTGGAACGAGCTTCAGCCCCTTTCACACCATGCTGGCGGCCTACAACGTGGGGCGCGAAGGGCAGACCAAGGCCGGCTTATCGCTGTCGCCCCAGCATCTGTGGTGGCAGCACACGGCAGGGGCAGGGCGGGTGCTTGGTGTTAAGGGCACGGACGGCCAGCCGCTGGTGGGCAATTTGCTGCCGGGTTGCGAGGCCGACTTTGTGGTGCTCAATCCCAAGGCCACACCGCTGTTGGCGCGCAAGACGGCCCTGGCCTCCAACCTCGATGAGTTGCTGTTCTCAATGATTGTGTTGGGCGACGACCGCCTGATTGAGCGCACGGTGATTTCGCAGGCTTAAACGGTATGCACGGTTATTTACGGGCAGGCGCCTGCTTACAATCGACTCCACTTTAGGAGTTGACCCGATGAGCATCAAGAGCGACAAGTGGATTCGCCACATGGCCGAAACCACTGGAATGATCGAACCGTTCGAGCCGGGACAAATCCGCCAGCGCGACGGTCAGAAAATCATCTCCTACGGCACCAGCAGCTATGGCTATGACATCCGCTGCGCCCCCGAATTCAAGGTCTTCACCAATATTCACAGCACCGTGGTGGACCCCAAGAACTTTGACGAAAAAAGCTTTGTCGACTTCAACGACGACGTCTGCATCATCCCGCCCAACAGCTTTGCCCTGGCCCGCACGCTGGAATACTTTCGCATTCCGCGCAATGTGCTGACCATCTGCCTGGGCAAAAGCACCTATGCGCGCTGCGGCATCATCGTCAATGTGACGCCGTTTGAGCCCGAGTGGGAGGGCTATGTGACGCTGGAATTTTCCAACACGACGCCGCTCCCGGCCAAGATCTACGCCGGTGAGGGCTGCGCCCAGGTGCTGTTCTTTGAGAGCGACAAGGACGATGTCTGCGAGGTCTCGTACAAGGACCGCGGCGGCAAATACCAGGGCCAGGTCGGCGTGACGTTGCCCAGGGCCTAAAGCTATGCGCAGGTTTCACCCGCGAAACCGGCACATAGAGGATAATGCGGGTTTGCCCCAGTGCCGTGGGGCGCCCTGCTATCGGATGGATAGCACAACTTTTGGCTATGCCTTACCGACTTGAATACCGAACTGAATTCCCCTGAGATGAGCGCAACCCCCGCAGCAGCATCCGCCCCCGAGACCGCCACCACCGTGACCCAGGAAACCCCGGTGATGGCCTTTGCCCAGCTGCAACTCGCGGCGCCCCTCGCCCGCGCCGTGGCCGAAATGGGCTACGAGTCCATGACGCCGATCCAGGCGCAGGCCATTCCCGTGGTGCTGCAAGGCCGTGACGTGATGGGCGCGGCCCAGACCGGCACCGGCAAAACCGCTGCCTTTGCCCTGCCCCTGTTGCAGCGCATGATGAAGCACGAGAACCCCTCCACCTCGCCCGCTCGCCATCCGGTGCGCGCCCTGGTGCTGCTGCCCACGCGCGAACTGGCCGATCAGGTGGCGCAACAGGTCAAGCTCTACGCCAAGTACACCAACCTGCGCAGCGCGGTGGTGTTCGGCGGCATGGACATGAAGCCGCAAACCCTTGAGCTGAAAGCCGGTGTCGAGGTGCTGGTGGCCACCCCCGGCCGCCTGCTGGACCATATTGAAGCCAAGACCGCTGTCCTGAATCAGGTCGAATACGTGGTGCTGGACGAGGCCGACCGCATGTTGGACATCGGCTTTTTGCCCGACCTGCAGCGCATCCTGTCCTACCTGCCCAAGCAGCGCATCACGCTCTTGTTCTCGGCCACCTTCTCGCCTGAAATCAAGCGCCTGGCCAGCAGCTACCTGCAAAACCCGGTCACGATTGAAGTGGCGCGTTCCAATGCCACGGCGTCCACGGTCGAGCAGCATTTTTACAGCGTCAACGAGGACGGCAAGCGCCACGCGCTGCATCAGATCCTCAAGACCCGCGGCATGAAGCAGGCCTTTGTGTTCGTCAACAGCAAGCTGGGCTGCGCCCGGCTAGCTCGTTCGCTGGAACGCGAAGGCCTGAAGACCACCGCCCTGCATGGCGACAAAAGCCAGGACGAACGCCTGAAGGCCCTGGATTCTTTCAAGAAGGGCGAGGTCGATCTGCTGGTGTGTACCGATGTGGCAGCTCGCGGTCTGGACATCAAGGACGTGCCGGCGGTGTTCAACTTCGACATTCCATTCAATGCCGAAGATTATGTGCACCGCATTGGCCGCACTGGACGCGCCGGCGCTGCCGGTCTGGCCGTGAGCTTTGTCGGTGGCGGCAACGATGCGCGCCTGGTGGCCGACATCGAGAAGCTGATCAAGTCCAAGATCGAGATCGAGGCGCTGGAGTTTGACGAAGACCAGCCCGACATCCGCAAACAGGGCCGCATCAACGACGGCCGTCGCATGTACCACGAAGATGGTGGCGGCGACAATGGCCGCAGCGAGCCGCGTGGTGGCACACGCAACGAACCGCGCGGTGATTCCCGCAGCAGTGGTCGTGGTGACGGTCGCCGCGAAGGCGGCTTTGAGGGTCGGCGTGAATATGCGCGCCCACCCCAGCAGTCACGCGATCCCTTCTTTGACAAGCCTTATGAGCCCAGTGCTGCTGCCGATGCCGCACCGTCCTGGGAGGCAGCAGCCCGGCCTGCAGCGCGCAGCGTGTCCGCCAACATCAAGCCCAAACGCAAAGTGGCCGCACTCTTCAAGTCGGAATAAGGGCGAGCGTGGGGGCTACTCCCCCGGCTTTTGCGCCTGTTCGCACTGCACCTGAATCAGTTCGCTGTCCCAGCCGACGGCCAGTGGCACAATTTTCAGCGCGCTCAGGCAACCGCCCCAGACGCAGCCGGTGTCCAGGGACAGCACGTCGCTGCGGTTCAACCAACCCAAGGTGGACCAGTGACCAAAGGCCACCGTGGTATCGGCGCTTAGCCGTCCCGGCACTTCAAACCAGGGCAGGTAACCGGTTGGCGCCGAGCCAGGGTCGCCGCTATAGGCAAACTCCATGCGCCCATCGGCGGTGCAGATCCGCATGCGGGTCAGCGCATTGACAATCACGCGCAGGCGCTCCGGCCCCTGCAGATTCTCGCTCCAGGCTTCGGGCGTATTGCCATACATGGTGGCAAAGAAGTCGGCCACATGGCTGGCGCGCAGTGCAGCTTCCACCTCGCGCGCCAGTTGCAGGGTTTTTTCGGCGCTCCAGGCGGGCAGCACACCGGCATGGACCATCAGCAAATCCTGCTTGCCCCAGCGTTCCAGCAGCGCCAGGTTCTGGTGGCGCAGCCACTCCAACATGGCGTGCCGGTCGGGCGCATTCAAAATGCCCTGCAGGGTGTCCTTGCGGCCGGGCTTGCGCACGCCGTAGGACACGGCCAGCAGGTGTAGATCGTGGTTGCCCAGCAGGCAGCGGGCCGCTGATCCATAGCCCATCAGGCGGCGCAGCACCGCCTCGGATGACGGCCCACGGTTGACCAGATCGCCCAGCAGGTAAAGGGTATCGCGGCTGGGGCTGAAGGCGATTTTTTCCAGCAAAGCTTGCAATGCGGCATCGCAGCCCTGCAGATCGCCGATAAGGTAAAGTGACATGACTTTATTTTCGCTCAAGGCTGCATGGACTTTTTGCTTATTCTGGTGCTGACCCTGCTCAATGGGGGCTTTGCCATGTCGGAGCTGGCGCTCACAGCCAGCCGCAAGGTACGCCTGCAGGCGATGGCCGATGAGGGCGACCGGGGGGCGCAGGCGGCGCTGGACCTGCTGGACAATCCGACCCAATTTTTGTCGGTGGTGCAGGTTGGCATTACCGGCATCGGCATGCTCAACGCCGTGGTCGGCGAGGCGGCCTTTGGCGACGGTATGGCGGCCTGGCTGGAGCGCAGCTTCACGCTCTCGCACAAGGCGGCCGGAGTGACTTCCACGGTGCTGGTGGTCACCCTGATCACCTTCATCA
>Ga0007801_10000029_pt1 | contig 36554 bp, 34 predicted proteins | sample CryBogmetaGMA2M_FD_60372 | JGI IMG/M metagenome (GOLD analysis project Ga0007801, IMG submission 60372) | Freshwater microbial communities from Crystal Bog, Wisconsin, USA - MA2M | ecosystem: Environmental > Aquatic > Freshwater > Lake | place: Crystal Bog, Wisconsin, USA | collected 2009-07-06
AGGTAGATAAACCAATAATGCCGTTCATGGGAGTGCGAATCTCATGGCTCATGGTGGCTAAGAAGCGACTTTTGGCGAGATTGGCTACTTCGGCGGCTTGTTGCGACTCCATCATTTTTGCTTCTGCATTTTTCTGAGCGCTAATGTCAATAAACACCCAAATTGACTCAGTGGGATCATTTCCATACTGAGTTCCCGCAGCACTAAACCAAACAAATTTTCCAGACTTTGACTTTAATCTCAATTCAGCGCGATAAATATTTCCAGAATTGATAATGGGATAGGCATCAAGGCCAAAATTGGTAAATGAATCATCATCCGGATAAAGAAGGCGGCCAGAGCTGCCAATCACTTCATGGACTTCATAGCCCAGAAGACCTACGAAATAATCGTTTACCCACTGGTAGACGCGATTTTGCAACCTAGCAATACCAATTAAATTACTTTGCAAAATAGCGCTCTGCTCTTCTAGAACTTCTAACAAAGCGAATTCAGTTTTTTTCTGATCAGTAATGTCATGAATAAAACCATGCCATAAAGTACTGCCATCACTGAGTCGTTCGGGATTTGAGCGCCCTGAAACCCAGAGAGGACCTTTTTCTGGATGATTAACCCGATACTCCACTGACCACTCTTCTAGTGTTTTGGCTGATTCCTGAATGGATACCGCAATCATTTCTAAATCATCGGGATGAATGTTCGTAAAGACGGCTGAAGCATCTAACTTCACTTGCTCTGGGGTTACGCCATAAATATCTCTAATTCGTGAGCTAGCATATGGAAAGCAAGACCTTCCATCATCAAAAAGCTGATACTGGTAGGCAACGCCAGGTGCATATTGCATCAATTTACTAATTTGTGCCTGATTTTCAGCCAAAGATCTTTGATAAAGCTTGCGCTCGGTATTGTCAATAATGACGTGGGAACGAAACAAGGGTAATCCATCTGTACCAAAAATAATCGATGAAAAAGAATGGGTCCAAATAACTTTTCCGCCTTTCCCAAGATAGCGCTCTTCCACCTCCATCTTGTCAATTTCACCTTCAAATAACTGATTACGCACAGGTGCATTAATAACAAGATCTTTAGGATGGGTGATATCTATATAGGTAAGCTGCAGTAACTCTTCCTCGGTGTATCCGAGCAACTTGCATAAATGTGGGCTCACTTCAATCCAGCGACCAGCAGCATCAGACTTTCCATAGCCTACAGCGACACTTTCAAAAAGAGCTTGATGACTATCAGCTGAAGGACTTATGTTGGTTTGAGAAGCCAAGTGATTTTGTGCCGCTTCGATCGGCGCTCTATTAGAAAGTTTTTGGTCAATATTCTCTTGTGCAAAATTAAAGCCTTGAAAATAGTTACCAAAAAAACCCAACCCGCCCAATGGGGCATCGCCCTTTTGATTTTTAAGGGAGTTATTTTCAGAATCCTCCTGAGGTGACTGATCAGGATTTGTAGGTTTTTGTGGCATTAGTAATTAGTGGTCAAGCAAGAGTAAACAATCAGAATTAAAGCAATTCATAAAATATTTGATTCATTCAATATATAGACGTCTATGTAAAGATGAAGCAATAAATAAAACTATTTTATGGGCTTACTTTTGAAAATGTTATAAAAATCTGCGCAAAAACATCGATTTATAGGATATTAATTGCATCACCGAGATCCTAAATATGCGCTTGTAAGACAAACACCTACAATTTTCAACGCCATAGTCCTCACAAAAAATAACGGCTAGATCTGACGACATTTATGGGGTATGACTCATTTAGAGAATTGTCCAAAAGAACAAAACTATCACTACTGCGAAATTAAGTCGCAATTGATAAACGAAAGAGGCCAATATGAAAATGATCGAACAAACACAAGAAGACATCATGATGGAAATTCGTGATACCAACTTAAACTATTTAATGCTTGCGCAACAGATGATTCGCTCAGATAAGACATCTGCAATTTATCGCCTTGGAGTAAGTCAAGATATCGCAGACTTGCTCGAGGGCCTTAGCAACTCTCAACTCATCAAACTCGCAAGTGCAAATATGATGCTTGCGCGCTTTAGGTTCGATGATAAAGCACTTCTTGGAATGTTAACTAGCCACACCAAGGGATATGCACAAGCACTAGCGCACAGCTCTATTCTGATGGCCGGTCAATCTGTAGAAGCCATTTGTTAAATATTTGAATTGGACTAAGCCATGAAGGCAAAGAGCGTTGTTAATGAATCAGAGCAGCTTCAATTAGCTATCCAGCTCATTAAATTGGGGGCTCGACTGCAGTTACTCGAATCCCAGACAAGTCTATCTAGAGAAAAATTAACCAAGCTCTATAAGGAGTTGAGAGGCATATCGCCCCCCAAAGGAATGCTTCCATTCTCAACCGATTGGTTCTTAACGTGGCAACCCAATATTCATTCTTCTATTTTTATGAATATTTATTTCTTCCTTAGGAAAAATACAAATGTCACAGGTATTGATGCCCTCACTAAATCCTACCAGCTGTACCTAGAGCAGTCTCATAGCCTCGATTTAACAGACGAGCAACCTGCGGGTGATGAGCCAGTGCTTAGCCTGATTCGTGCGTGGACTTTAGTTCGCTTCGTAGAGCAAAAATTATTAAAAATGGAGTCTTGCACGACTTGCAATGGCAGCTTTGTAGTCAATAGCTACGATTTGCATCAAAACTACCGCTGCAATCTTTGCCATATTCCATCTCGTGCAGGCAAGTATCAAAAAGATAAAAAGTCTTCCACTAAAGACAAGATGGCGTTAGACGAAGCTAGGTAGGACAGGTAAATAGGCAAACTTATTTTGACCATCAGCGCCCCATTGCTTGCGAAAGGCAAGATTAAGCCCATTCCACCCGTTTTAGTCGCCTCGTGCATTCAATTTCTTGCTTTTATTATTAGCATCGTATTTCAAGAGATTTCCTATGTCTGGGTCTCTTTTTATACACCACTTTCACTGTTTTATGCATGTCAGGGCTTCATAGCTGCGACGCTGACAATAGCGATTGGCATGGCCCCTTGGTGGCGATACATCCAACTCATTTTCCCTCTAGCAATATTGTTAACCAGATCATGGGGAATTCCGAGCCATCTTTATTTGCTTGCCTTTCTATTTAGCACAAGCCTTTTCTGGAGCACCTTTCGAACACAGGTGCCGTTTTACCCATCCCGTTCACGCACCTGGGATTTGGTTGCCAACAGATTGCCCGATCATCAAAATCTCAAGGTAATGGAAATAGGAAGCGGTCTAGGCGATTTTTCAATGAGAATGGCGCAGCTCAAACCCAATTTCATCATCAGCGGTATCGAAATCGCCCCACTCCCTTGGTGTATTAGCTATTTGCGGGGCAAATTTAAGAAGTCCAAAGCAAAATTTACGATGGGCGATTACCAGAAAATTAATTTTTCTGATTTTGATGTCATTTTTGCTTACCTCTCGCCTGCAGCTATGCCAGGCTTATGGGATAAAGTCTCAAAGGAAATGCGCCCAAGCTCTTTATTAATTAGCCACGAGTTTGATATTCCGGATATTAAGCCATCTGAAATCCTTGGCCAATCATCTCATGGGCCCGTGTCCTACCTGTATCAAATCATCCCATAAAACCCGCTTAAACAAAGAAAGGGATCCTAAACGTCCCTTATTCCGAGGATTAAAAAGGCCCTGTGATTGATATTCTCTGAGTCACTTGAGATGAAAGAGGAAATTGGGTGTTCGTAATTATTGGCTACATCGTTGTTTGTGCGAGCGTATTCGGTGGCTTTGCAATGGCCGGCGGACATTTGGCTGCATTATTTCAACCGCTCGAACTCCTCATGATTGGTGGAGCTGCTTTAGGTGCATTTTTTGTCGGCAATGACATGAAATCAATCAAAGCAACTGCAGCAGCCTTCCCTACTCTCTTTAAAGGTTCTAAGTTCACTAAAAAACTGTATTTAGATTTATTGGCCATGATGTTCGATCTGCTAACAAAGATCCGTAAAGATGGAATGATGGCAATTGAAAAGGATGTTGAAGATCCAGAGGAGAGCACCATCTTCACTAAATATCCCGAACTCTTAAATGATCACCACCTGATTGACTTTATTTGCGACTACTTGCGTCTTATGCTCTCTGGCAATATGGATGCATTTCAAATAGAAAACCTAATGGATAACGAAATTGAAACGCATCACAATGAAGGTCACGTTCCAGTTCATTGCATCGCACGGTTAGGAGACGGCTTACCCGCCTTCGGCATCGTGGCAGCAGTCATGGGCGTTGTGCATACCATGGAATCTATTGGCGTTCCGCCTGCTGAGCTCGGACTTTTAATTGCACATGCATTGGTCGGAACCTTTTTAGGTATTTTGCTGGCTTATGGCTTTGTAGGTCCACTGTCATCACTGTGCGAGCAAAAGCTCAATGAATCTACCAAGATGTACCAGACCGTCAAAGTGATTTTGTTAGCCAGTCTTAATGGTTACAACCCGACGATCGCCATTGAATTTGGTCGCAAAGTTCTTTACTCGACAGAACGTCCTGGCTTCATTGAGCTTGAAGATCACATCAAACAAAACAAATCAAAGTAAGCACTATTAGCTGTTCTTAAAAATTAGCGATGGCAAAAGAAGACGAAAAACCTACGATCGTTGTAAAAAAGATCAAAAAAATCGCTGCCGGCCACCACGGTGGCGCCTGGAAGATTGCGTATGCTGACTTCGTCACAGCAATGATGGCCTTCTTTTTACTCATGTGGCTACTAGGATCAACCGCCCAAGGCGACTTACAAGGAATTGCTGAATACTTTAAAACCCCTCTCAAAGTAGCTTTGTCTGGCGGTTCTGGCGCAGGCTCGGCCGAGAGCATCATCAATGGCGGCGGAAAAGACCTTACCAGGAAAGATGGTCAAGTTAATAAAAATTCAGAGGTGTTGCTTCAAAAAACAAATCTCAACATCAGCAAAGCCCAGCAAGCCAAAGATGAGGCTGAAATATTAAAACAATTGAAGGCCAGAATTCAGGCAACGATTGATGCAGATCCTAAGTTAAATAAATTTAGGAACCAATTACTGCTCGATATCACACAAGATGGCCTAAGAATTCAGATTGTTGATGAGAAAAATCGCCCTATGTTTGATAAATCAAAAGCTGAACTTCAGCCCTACGCAAGAGATTTATTGCGTTTGATTGGCAAAACCTTGAATGGCGTTAATAACAAAATTAGTCTTTCAGGCCACACAGACGCCCTACCTTATCCCAATGGAGAAAAATCCTATAGTAATTGGGAGTTATCGGCTGATAGAGCTAATGCCTCACGTAGAGAGCTAGTTTATGGCGGCATGGACGAAAGCAAGATTTTGCAAGTTCTAGGGCTTTCATCAGCAATTCCTTTAGATAAAAAAGATCCTCTCAACCCCATCAACCGCCGCATCTCCATCATTGTTATGAATAAGAATGCCGAAGAACGTGTGGAGAAGAATGGCGCAATCACTGAGGCATCAACAGTCGAAGAAGTCCACGAAGCTGCTAAATCTGTTGATAAATCAGCAAAAAAGGGAAATTAAGACTGACTATGACCTCTATTCCATCAATTGATATAGGCCTAACTGCGATATTTTCTAGGGGTGTAAATCGATTAGCGCTAATGAGTAATCCATGCCAAAAATAATCTTAGCTGTAGATGATTCAACCTCAATGAGACAGATGGTTTCATTTACCCTTGCTGCGTCTGGATACACCGTAATTCAGGCCATTGACGGTCAGGATGGATTAGATAAAGCAAAAGCACAGCAAATGGATCTGGTGCTCACTGATCAAAACATGCCAATCATGGACGGCCTAACCCTTATCCAGAAACTTCGGGATTTAGAGGCCTATCAAAACACTCCAATACTCATGCTAACAACCGAATCTGGCGAAGATATGAAATTAAAAGGAAAAAGGGCTGGAGCAACAGGCTGGCTAATTAAGCCCTTTGATCCCAAGCGCCTCGTCGAGGTTGTTGAAAAGTTAATAGTAAATACCTAAGAAATCCAGAGCTATGACTATCGACATGAAACAGTTCTATCAAGCCTTCTTTGAGGAAGCTGGGGACTTACTCGCTCAAGCAGAGCAAATATTAGTCTCAATCAATATCGAATATCCAGATTCAGAAGATCTCAATGCAATATTTAGATCGGTGCATTCCATTAAGGGTGGTGCAACTACATTTGGGTTTAATGACATGACGGAATTTACTCATGTTCTTGAAAATCTGCTTGATCGCATTCGCAACAATGAAATTATCATCACTCAAGAGCATGTAGACATGATTCTTGTAGCGAAAGACGTGATTCAGTCCCAGTTAGATGGATATCGAACTGGATCATTTGTTGATCAGGAGCAAGAGGCACAGATCAAAAAACAACTTCAGTCTTTTGCTGACCAAAAAAGCAGTGCTTCTCAAGATCTGTCAAATGCGAACACAAGAGTTGTTAAGCCTGCAGCGAGCCCGGCGAAGGTCAATGAAGCCAGTATGCGATTTTATCGCATTGAATTACCTACCGTTAAAGAGAGTGATGTTGAAAATTTGCGCTCTGAGCTAGGATTATTGGGCAAGGCAAGCTATGCCAAAATGGAAAATGGGAGCGCGGTAATTTCGCTTGATACCGAAGATACTCCAGAAAGCATTATCTCCATCTGCTCGTTCATCATAGAGCCAGAAGACCTTATTATTACTGAAACGGTTCGAGAAATCGCCCAGGATGATGACTTTGGTTTGTTTGATGTACCTCTCAATTTAAAGCCTGCTCCAACAGATCAAGCCGAGACAGAAAAGAAAGCGGAGCATAAGCAACCATTAGCGCAAGAAGCGGCATCGATTCGAGTCGGGATTGAAAAAGTGGATCAGCTCATCAATCTCATTGGTGAATTAGTTATTACTCAGGCAATGATTGAGCAAAAGGTATCCCGACTAGATCAGGTCGAGAATGAAATTCTCACTCAAAGCATTGGGCAACTAAGCCGTAATACACGAGATCTTCAAGAGGCCGTCATGTCTATTCGAATGATGCCCATGGACTATGTATTCTCCCGCTTCCCAAGGATGGTCAGAGACATTGCAAGCAAACTCAATAAAAAAATTGAGCTCGTAACTGAAGGAGCAAGTACGGAGCTAGATAAGGGATTGATAGAGCGAATTATTGATCCTTTGACGCACCTCGTTAGAAATAGCATCGACCACGGAATTGAGTCCCCAGAGATACGCAAGGCACAAGGCAAGAATGAAACTGGTCGCCTCTTACTTTCAGCCTCTAACAAAGGTGGCAATATCGTGATCGAAGTAAAGGATGATGGTGCCGGCCTAAATAGGGACCGAATTATCAGCAAGGCAAGGCAAAATGGTAGGTCAATTGCAGATGACATTGCAGATGAAGATGTATGGCAACTCATTTTTGCACCCGGATTTTCAACCGCTGAAGCTGTCACTGATGTTTCCGGTCGTGGCGTTGGCATGGATGTTGTCAAACGCAACGTGGCAGAACTGGGTGGCTCGATTCAGATTAATTCCACTATTGGAGAAGGCAGCACCATCTCCATTTCAATGCCATTAACCCTGGCCATCATGGATGGAATGTCAATTTCTTTGGGAAGTAATATTTTTATTATTCCGTTGGCGCTCATCATCGAGACCATGAAGCCACAAATAAACGACATCAAGACAGTTGCAGGCGAAGGAATGATGATTAATGTAAGAGGGGAATATTTACCCATCATTCCATTGCGCAATCTGTTTAGGCATGAGACCAACATCACAGAACCAACCGATGGAGTCCTTGTCATCCTTGAGGCCGACGGTAAAAAGGCAGCTTTATTTGTTGATACTTTAGTAGGTCAACAACAAGTCGTTATCAAAAGTCTAGAAACTAATTTCAAAAAAATTACAGGCATTTCAGGTGCCACCATTATGGGAGACGGATCTGTAGCGTTAATTATCGACGTTCCAGCAGTCCTCAAAATGGGTCAACATCATCAATTAGAAGGAGCCCTCCAATGAACGGCACTTTAGAAAACATCACAATTCCTAGTCAATCTTCTACAGGGCCTCAAGAGTATTTAACTTTTATTCTTGGCAACGAAGTCTATGGAATCGACATCCTAAAGGTGCAGGAGATTCGTGGTTATGATTCTGTAACCAAAATTGCAAATACACCAGAATTTGTGATGGGCGTTATCAATCTACGAGGCCATATTGTCCCCATTGTTGATTTGCGCATCAAATTTCATCTCGAGCGCACACAATACGATGAATTTACAGTCGTCATTATTTTGAATATGAGTGATCGTATTGTCGGCATGGTAGTCGACGGTGTCTCTGATGTGTTGCATCTAGAGGCAAATGAAATTCGAACAGTGCCGGATATTGTTTCAGGCATCGACACCCGGTATATCAACGGACTAGCAAGTATTGAAGATCGCATGCTCATTTTGGTCGACATTGAACATCTGATGAACAGCTACGAGATGGCGCTGGTTGATACAGCCGCCCTTATTTAAGAACAACACTGCACTCTATTTAGAAATTAAGAAGGAAATGATCATGTTCACAAATTTGAGCGCGAGAAAAAAATTGCTTGGGCTAGTTGGCATTGCATTAACAGCAATCGTCATTACATGCTTATTGGGTAATATTGGACTGTACTCCTCCAAGGAAAGCATTCAAACGATCTATGAAGATCGAATGATCCCAATCAAAAATTTAAATAGTATTAGCAATTTATTGCTAGAAGACCAAAACTTACTAAAATCTGCGATTGTGGATGCCAAAGTAGGCGGCACTGCAACGGACTCTGAAAGTCTGATTAAATATATTAATTTATTACAAAAAAATATTTCATCCTCTGATGAATTATGGAAATCGTATGTTACTTCAACACTCACGCCAGAGGAAAAAGTAATTGCAAATCAGTTTTCTGAAAACTATAACAAGCTACTCAATACTGTTATAAAGCCCGCCATGGTTTATATCCAAGGCAATAATGTGAATGAAGCCATCAAACTAAGCACCCATATCTCTGAATTAGTCTCAGATGCCAATGTCAATATCAACGGCTTAGTCAAAACACAATTTGACTTGTCTCTAGAAGAATATAAGGCTAGCGTCAACCGTTTTCAAAGAGCCTTAATGATCAGTTTGCTAATATTTTTAGCTAGCTTTGCTGCTCTTGCCTGGCTAGCACATACCACCATTCGATCCTTAAAACTCAATCTTGGGGCGGAGCCAGAAGAACTTGCTAAGGTTTTAAGTCGTATTGCCCATGGTGATTTTGATTTCCGCATCCAATTGGCGCATGGCGACCATTTAAGCGCTCTAGCTACCATTAAATCCATCCAAGAAAAATTTAAACTCTTCAGTTTAGACACTCAAATACTAAAAGAGAGTGTGGATAATGGTCGCACCAATACTCGGATTCAAACTGATCATCATCTTGGTGACTTTAAGATGATTGCCGAGCGTATCAATTCAACGCTAGATACTGCAGCCGCGGCGGCAGCGAGCATTGAATCTGAGCATCATGCCGAAAATAGGCAAATTCTGATGAATTACGTAGAAGAGATTCAAGCTATCGTCATGGCAGCAAAAAATAACGATCTCACTATGCGTATTTCGCTTGATGGGAAAACCGATGAAATCGCCCTACTTTGTAATAGCCTCAATGAACTATTAGATGGCATGGAAGATATCATTTCTCAAATTAAAGATGCTAGCGAAACAATCAATACCGCCACTAAAGAAATCTCCATCGGTAATGCAGATTTATCACAGCGTACAGAAGAACAAGCTGCCTCACTAGAAGAAACTGCTTCGAGCATGGAAGAATTGGCATCTACTGTGAAGCAGAACGCCGAAAATGCTAAGCAAGCTAATTTATCAGCAATCACTGCATCAGAAGTTGCCTTACGCGGCGGTCAAGCAATCAAAGATGTTGTTGCAACGATGCTTAACATTAATAATAGCGCTAGCAAAATTGAAGATATTGTTTCCGTTATCGATGGTATTGCCTTCCAAACCAATATTTTGGCTTTAAACGCTGCCGTGGAAGCGGCGCGAGCTGGCGAACAAGGTCGTGGTTTTGCCGTAGTGGCATCTGAAGTACGTAACCTTGCTCAACGCTCAGCCTCTGCCGCAAAGGAAATCAAGGGCCTGATTAGTGCATCGGCAAGTAATACAGCCCAAGGCTGCACACAGGTTGAAAAGGCTGGCGCTACCATGGAAGAAATTGTGATCTCAACCCAACGCGTCTCCGACATTATTGCTGAGATTACTGCAGCATCATTAGAGCAAAGCTCAGGCATTGATCAGGTTAACAATGCTGTAGGTCAAATGGACAGCGTGACCCAGCAAAACGCCGCCCTAGTTGAGCAAGCGGCGGCTGCCGCTGAATCACTGATGGAGCAGTCTAATATGCTCGCGCAATCAGTCAACCAATTTACTGTTAAAGGTGATGATCATCGGCTCTCACGTCAATCAATACCGAGCACATATAGAAGTGAGCACTCCTCCGAGAGGCATATGAAACCAATACCCGCTATTGCAACTAAAAGTGCTACGGAAGACGCTGACTGGGAATTGTTTTAATCGTTTAATCAGCCGGCATTGCCTCCTATGGATAAACATCAAAAAATGGACCGAGAATTTGAATTTACCGGAGATGACTTTACTCGGGCTAGAAAATTAATCTATCAACATGCTGGTATATCACTAGCAGATACTAAAGCAGAGTTAGTCTATGGGCGCTTAAGTCGCATACTGAGAAGTGCGGGTACAGACTCATTCAAGGAATATTTGGATACTTTAGAGTCCACTCAGAACGAACATGCAGTCGAAGACTTTGTTAACGCCCTAACGACAAATTTAACGTCGTTTTTTCGGGAAAATCATCATTTTCCAATTCTCGCTGAACATCTTTCTAAATTACAAACTCCCATTACGATCTGGTGCTGCGCGGCATCTACTGGCGAAGAACCCTATTCAATCGCCATGACTGCATGCGAGGTGTTCTCCAGCGTTACCCCGCCAGTGAAAATTATTGCCACCGATATTGATACTAGCGTTCTCAAAAGGGCTGAACGGGGCGTTTTTTCGCTGCATCGCATTAGCAAAGTATCGAACATCAGACGTGATCAATTCTTCCTAAAGGGCACAGGTCAACAAGATGGCTTTGTCAAGGTTCGGCAAGAACTTAGAGACTTAGTTACCTTTCAACCTCTAAACCTACTCACGCCTCGGTGGCCACTACGCGAGCCATTTGATGCCATCTTCTGTCGAAATGTGATGATTTACTTTGATAAGCCAACACAAACAAAAGTACTAAATCAATTCCTGCCATTCATGAAACCGCATGCCTTAATCTTTTTTGGACATTCAGAAAACTTTATCTATCAATCCGAAGATCTAAGACTATGTGGAAAAACGGTCTACGAACTCAAGCGCTAAATTTAGATCCACCATGCCATCAAGAAGAGCTCGCAAAGCACCACCCACAGAAGAGATTTCTAAAAATCTTTACTTTGATCGGACTTTTGACTGTGAGGCAGTCAAAATTACGCCAGGTGAGTACTATTTCACTAATAAAAACATGGCTATTGTGACCGTTTTGGGGTCTTGTATTTCTGCCTGTATTAGCGATGTTAAAAATGGTGTCGGCGGGATGAATCACTACATGCTTCCCGATAGCGCTCTTCACTCAAAGGATGACCCTTTATCAGAAATGATGCGCTATGGCTCATATGCAATGGAAATTCTCATCAATGAAATACTAAAAAATGGCGGTCAACGAGAAAATCTAGAGGCCAAGATATTTGGTGGCGGAAATGTGCTTCATGGCTTCAATGCACTGAATATCGGTGAGCGAAATGCTGCATTTGTGCGCCACTACTTAAAGCAAGAAGGTATTCGCATTACCGGCGAAGATCTTGTGGGCTCCTATTCACGCAAGGTCTATTTCTTTCCCAGAACAGCCGAAGTTTTCGTCAAAAAAATCAAGATTGCTAGTAACCAACAACTCATCAAGCGCGAGCAGAGATACGTTGACTACATTAATGGCAAAAATATCGCCGGTGATGTTGAACTATTTTGATCCGCTAATTTACCCAACTGTTAAGCAAAGACATATTAATGAAAATTAAAGTTCTCGTCATTGACGACTCTGCCCTCATTCGCAGCCTTTTATCTGAAATCATCAATAATCAACCAGATATGCAAGTAGTTGCAGTGGCTCCAGACCCTTTAATTGCGCGCGATCTCATCAAGTTGCACAACCCCGATGTTCTCACTCTTGACATTGAAATGCCTAAGATGGACGGACTGGACTTTCTCGAGCGCTTAATGCGTTTACGCCCTATGCCTGTTGTGATGGTATCCACCCTTACAGAACGTGGCTCTGAAATTACCATGCAAGCATTAGAGTTAGGCGCCATTGACTTTATAACAAAGCCAAAATTGGGTATTGCAGATGGTATTCGAGAATATGCTGACTTAATTGCAGACAAGATTCGGGCTGCTGCTCAGGCCAAAGTCAAAACCAACTCACTGCCTTCAAAAGAGTTACCACGACCAAGCGGCAGTATTAGCACACTAAAAAATCGCCACATAAGCAATGAGAGAGTCATCATTATTGGAGCCTCCACTGGCGGTACAGTAGCAATTAAATCCATCCTTTCGGCAATGCCCTTAGATTGCCCCGGCATCTTAATTACTCAGCATATGCCAGCTGGCTTTACACAATCATTTGCCAGCAGACTTGATTCCATGTGTGACATCTCTATTAAAGAGGCTGAAGATGGCGATCTGATTAAGCCTGGTCATGCCTATATTGCACCAGGTGGAAAGCACTTATGTGCGACAAAAGCCGGCGATCAGTATCGGGTCAAAATTGAAGATTCAGCTCCGGTTAACCGTCATAAACCTTCAGTCGATGTTTTATTTAACTCAGCCGCTGCCCTCCTTGGAAAAAATGCTATCGGCATTATTTTGACCGGAATGGGAAAAGATGGCGCCGTAGGAATGATGCATATGAGAGAAGCGGGTGCTTTTAATATCGCTCAAAACGAAGAAACCTGCGTGGTATTCGGCATGCCAAAAGAAGCCATTGCTGCTGGCGGTGTTCATCAAATTGCTGGCATAGATGACATTCCAGAGTTGCTCCTAAATCACCTTAGAAAAACTGCCCCCGCCCTATCCAATAAAGAAAACTAAGCCTCTTTTACTGTTTATATCGAAGTTTTAAGCATTAACACCTTCGTTAATAATTTGTACTAAGTTTAATCATCATCCAACACCTATAAACATTTAAAACTGACTTATTCTATTCATACGGAAGATTATTCAATGGAGCAAGCTGCGGTCGCAGACCCGAATACCAAATTTCTTGTAGTGGATGACTTTTCCACTATGCGCAGAATCATTCGCAACCTCCTCAAAGAGCTCGGTTTTACGAATGTAGAAGAAGCAGAAGATGGCGTGATTGCATTGAATAAACTCAAAACGGGTAGTTTTCAATTCATAGTGTGCGACTGGAACATGCCTAATATGGACGGGCTCACCCTCTTGAAAACAGTCCGGGCAGCAGCCGAGCTGAGTCATCTTCCTTTTTTAATGGTAACTGCTGAAGCTAAAAAGGAAAATATTATTGCGGCAGCGCAAGCTGGCGCTGATGGCTACGTTGTAAAACCTTTTACCGTAGCTACACTGGATGATAAGCTGGTAAAAATATTTACGAAAATAAATAATGCAAAGGGAGCGGCATGAATGAATCCCCTTTCATCCCTCAGGATTCCACATCACTAGAGGCCGAGACCCCGGACGGCGGAACGATTCTTAATCGTATCGGTCACGTCACGCGCATATTGCATGACAACCTCAGCGACTTAAGCTTTGACAAGGTTTTAGAGCAAGTGGCAACCGAAATGCCAGATGCCAGAGATAGGCTAAATTACGTAGCTCGTATGACTGAGCAAGCTGCAGTTCGAGTATTGAATGCTACAGATCTTGCGAACCCACTTCAAGATGAATTAGCGGATCAAGCAAAACATTTAAAAACATCTTGGGAGCAAATACTCTCCTTGCCATCGGTTAAAAGTGAATATAACCAAGTTGCAGAAGAGACGCTGAAGTTTATTCAAACCACAGAAGAAAATACCGCCAAAACCAAAGAGCTCTTAATGGAAATCATGATGGCCCAGGATTTTCAGGACCTTACAGGTCAAGTCATTAAACGTATTACCTCTTTAGCTCAAGACATTGAACAACAACTCGTTCAGGTGCTGATTGATTTCTCGCCGGGAACAGTTAAAAAAGATATTGACCCAAGCCTCATGAATGGCCCTCAAATCAACCCCGAAAACACCAAAGATGTAGTGGCTTCTCAAAAACAAGTTGATGATTTACTCGATAGCCTAGGGTTTTAGTCTCATCAAATTAAATCTTCTGAATTATCAACTTTACAAAACTGTTCCCGATGAACCAACTTAAAATTTCAACCCGTTTAATCATCCTGATTGCGATTTTATCTGCTGCCATACTTATAGTTGGAATTGTTGGCTTAGTTGGCATTCAAAAAACGAATGCTTCACTAAAAACCGTATATGAAGATCGTACAGTATGCATTGGTCAAATCGGGGATATTCAATACTTATTAAAGCGCAATGAACTAGCCATCTCACAAGCTCTTATTCAAAGAACGCCACAAGCGATTAGCGCTGCGAATGATGAAATTCAGAAGAATCTACGGTCCATCGAAAAAACCTGGACAGCCTATATGGCAACCTATCTCACGCCGGATGAAGAGCAATTGGCCAAGAATTTTGCCCTAAACCGAAATGAGCTTAATACTGACGGCTTTGAGCCAGCCTTAATGGCCCTTGAACATGGTAACTTGGTTGAGTTACGTCGCTTAAATGAAGAAAAAATTCAGCTAATCAGCCCGAACGTAGGCAAGGATATTGCCGCCCTGCTCCAGCTACAGCTAGATGTAGCCAAAGAGGAATATGAGTCTTCAGAGCAACGTTATATATGGATTTTGACTGGATCTATAGGCTCAATTCTGCTCGGCTTATTAGCGGCAGCTTTCTTTGGTTTGGTGTTAATGAGAAGCATTGGTTCCTCCCTCAATAAAGCTATTGCCGCAACGCAAGCTGTTGCCGCCGGCAACCTGACACACTCCATTGACACGAGTTCGCGCGATGAAATTGGAACCCTATTGATTGCACTCAAAACGATGAATGACAAACTGAGGTCAATTGTTGGTAATGTGCGTGAAGGCGCTGATTGCATTCTTACCTCAGTCAAAGAAACTGCCGCCGGGAACTTGGACTTAAGCCAAAGAACCGAGGAGCAAGCTACTTTTATCGAAGAAACTGCTTCAACCCTGGAAGAGCTGACTTCTGCGGTGGCGCAAAACGCCCAAAATGCAAAGAAAGCAAAAGACTTGGCGCTTTGCTCATCTAACGCAGCCGAAGGTGGCAGAAAATTGGCAACAGAGCTAGTTGAAACCATGAGTGAAATATCCAAATCCTCTCATCAAGTTGAGGCAATTATTTCCACTATTGATGCCATTGCTTTTCAAACCAATATCTTGGCATTAAATGCTGCTGTAGAGTCTGCTAGAGCTGGAGAACATGGTCGCGGGTTTGCTGTAGTGGCTGCTGAGGTTAGAGTACTAGCACAACGCAGCGCTGCATCAGCCAAAGAAATCAAAACGCTCATTCTCGATTCAATTAAGAGATCTGATCAAGGCTCAGATCTCGTCTTTCGGACTGGGAAAGCCATGGATGAAATTGTTTTTGCCGCAGACCAGGTGGTCAATACAGTGGGTGGAATTAGCGATGCATCCCGCGAACAATCCAGCGGCATACATCAAATCAATGATGCCATCATGCAAATTGATCACGCAACCCAACAAAATGCAGCTCTGGTAGAAGAAACGGCTGCGGTCGCAAAATCTACTGAAGGTCGGGCCTACGAGATGACTTTGGCAGTCTCAGCCTTTACTCTCAAATAGCCATAATTAGGGTCCCAATGGATCTTTTGCCGTAATAACGGCAAATTTGCGGGAAACTTTAATAAAAAGAGGCCTTTACCCCCTTTTATTCCATCAATTCAGACCCCTCCTCATACCTGACAATTTAAGACATTAGCCATCGGCATCAGCCCAAGGAAATGCAGTGTCGGAAGAAAGCGATTTAGAAAAGACTGAAGCGGCCTCGCTCTCGCGACTTGAAAAAGCGCGTGAGGAAGGTGATGTCCCCCGCTCCAAGGAGTTGGCGACTTGCGCACTCCTGTTTGCCGCAGGCCTCAGCATGTGGTCACTGGGCAGTCAATTCAATAACGCCCTCAAAGATATGCTCAGTAGCGGGCTCACATTTGATCGCGAAATGGCCTTCAGTAATACCTTGCCCTTTACCCGCCTGACTGAACTTGTTGGCGATATGTTAATGGCCTTAGCTCCGTTGGGACTCATTTTGATTGCGGTAGCAGTGGGCTCCCCCATCTTAGTGGGAGGCTGGAACTTCAGTAGCAAGTTATTAATCCCCAATTTCAACCGCCTTAACCCACTCAACGGCATCACCAATATGCTGTCTAAAAACGCCTTAGTTGAGCTTGTCAAAGCAATTGCCAAAGCAAGCTTAGTGGGCCTGGTTGCCTACTTAGTCATTTCTGGGTACTTCCCATCTTTGATTCATCTTGCACTAATCCCATTAGATACTGGCGTTGCCCAAACGGAAGGATTTTTAATTAGAGCCTTCTTATTTACAGTCGGCGCACTAGTATTTGTTGCCGCCCTAGATGTTCCATACCAACTCTTTCATTACGCCAATAAGATGAAAATGAGTAAAGAGGAGCTTAAGCAAGAGTCAAAAGAAAGTAACGGCAACCCTGAGATTAAAGCGCGTGTACGTCAACAACAACGTGAGATGGCCCGTCGCCGCATGATGGCGCAAATCCCCAAGGCAGACGTCATCATCACCAATCCAACCCACTATGCAGTTGCCATTCAATATACGGAAGACAGCATGCGGGCACCGAAGTTGGTCGCCAAAGGGTCAGATGCAGTAGCGCTACGCATTCGTGAAATTGCCAAAGAAAATGATGTCTTGATGCTCGAATCGCCCAAATTAGCTCGGGCAATTTATGCTCATACAGAGCTGGATCAAGAAATTCCGGAAGCCTTATATCTTGCAGTTGCTGAAATTTTAGCGTTTGTATTTCAAGTACGAAACTATAACGGCCGCAATGGGGCTTATCCAAAGCAACCCACTAATATCGATATTCCAGATGAATTAGATCCGCATCACCAGAGTAATTTATTGGGCTTGAGCGCATGAGCGACATGGCACTTCCCGCTTGGATGGGAAAACTCAATACCAAGCTTCTAGCTGGTCCGCTGATCATCGTGCTGCTGCTATCGATGATGATTTTGCCTCTGCCGGCAATAGCGCTAGATATTCTGTTTACATTCAATATTGCGCTCTCCATCATGGTGCTATTGATTGGCTTGCAGACTTCCAAGCCTTTGGACTTCTTGGCTTTTCCAACGGTGTTACTTGTTACGACCATGTTGCGCCTTTCACTCAACGTGGCATCTACGCGTGTAGTGTTAACGGAGGGTCATAACGGACCTGCTGCTGCAGGAAAAGTGATCGAGGCTTTTGGTCATGTATTGATTGGTGGAAACTATGCCGTGGGCATTGTGGTCTTTATTATTCTGACTATTATTAATTTCACCGTAATTACCAAGGGTGCCGGTCGTATTGCCGAAGTTGGAGCACGCTTTACTTTAGATGCGATGCCTGGCAAGCAAATGGCGATCGATGCAGACTTAAATGCAGGCCTTATCGGCGAAGATGATGCACGTAAACGCCGAACCGAAGTAGGTCAAGAAGCAGAGTTTTATGGCGCAATGGATGGTGCCAGCAAATATGTACGAGGAGATGCTATTGCGGGCATCCTCGTCATCATTATTAATATTCTTGGCGGGCTCATTGTTGGAGTTGCCCAACATAACCTCAGTTTCACAGATTCTGTGAAGAACTACACTTTGTTAGCCATCGGTGATGGCTTAGTCGCTCAAATTCCATCTCTGATTATTTCCATTGCAGCCGGCGTAGTAGTGTCGCGCGTAGGCAATAGCCAAGACTTAGGCACTCAATTAACCAGACAGCTATTCTCAAACCCAAAAGTACTTAAAGTCACCGGGCTCATTATTGGTGGCATGGGACTTATCCCGGGAATGCCCCATCTCGCATTTCTCTTGCTGGCCGCCCTGCTTGGTGGCATTGCTTATCTCACTGAAAAAAATGAGAAAAAAATGGCAGAAACTATTGATGCCAAAAAATCAGAGCCTGCTACGGAAGGCATGGAAGCTTCTTGGAGCGATGTAGTTCCGGTAGATATTCTGGGCTTGGAAGTAGGTTTCAGATTGGTACCACTAGTAGATATTAATCAAGGGGGTGATTTACTCAAACGAATAAAAGCCTTACGTAAAAAGTTTGCGCAAGATGTTGGCTTTCTAACTCCAGCGGTACATATCTGCGATAACCTGGAGTTAAAGCCCAATGCCTATAGCATCAAACTCAAGGGGGTTGAGGTCGCTTCTGGCGAGTCCTTTAACGGACAGTTCTTGGCAATCAATCCGGGCTTAGTCCAAGGCCAGCTGCCTGGTCCAGTAACCAAAGACCCTGCCTTTGGATTACCCGCCACCTGGATTGATAACAAAATGCGTGAGCAGGCACAGAGCATGGGATACACCGTGGTCGATGCCAGTACGGTGGTTGCCACCCACTTAAATCATGTTGTCGGCATGAATGCATCTGAGCTATTAGGTCGTCAGGAAGTCCAACAGCTAATGGACATGCTTGCTAAAGAATCCCCTAAGCTGGCTGAAGACTTTATTCCAAAGATCCTACCCTTGGCAACTTTGCAAAAGGTATTGCAAAACTTGCTACTGGAAGGAGTTCCTATTCGGGATATGCGCACTATCGTGGAAGCCCTTTCTGAAAACGCTCATCAAACTCAAGACCCAACCGAGCTCACTAGCAAGGTACGCATTCGTCTGGGTCGCGCGATTGCACAACAGTTATTTCCCAATACGAATGAAATGTCCGTCATCTCTCTAGATAATGGATTAGAACGCCTATTAATGCAGGCTATGCAGACGAACAGCGAAGGTAGCTCCATTGAGCCAGGGCTTGCACAGACACTAGCAAGACAGGCTGAGCAAGCCTCGCGCCAGCAAGAACAAATGGGCTTTACACCCGTTCTATTGGTTGCAGCCCCCTTACGCAGCACCCTAGCAAAATTTTTAAGGCGCGTTATTCCTAATTTACGCGTGCTCTCACACGAAGAATTACCCGATTCCAAAACCGTCCGCGTTACTAATCTTATTGGAGGTGCAGCATGAACATCAAACGATTCCTTGCCAAAAGTTCACGTGAAGCATTGAACATGGTACGCAATGAACTTGGCGAAGATGCCAGCATTATCTCCAACCGCCAAGTCGATGGCTGGAATGAAATTCTAGCTGTCCATGGTCATGAGATGGATGAACTCATTACCAACTCTCATCCGACGCCAGAGACAACTCCAACAGCCTGGATGCCTAAGGTAGAGATTGAAGCGACAGAAGCACCTAGAAAAAGGCTAGATAAGCAAAAGATTCAAGAATTAGCTGCTATTTTTAATATCAAAGCCGATTCACAAAAGCCGCTTCGGCCACTTGGGGTGGAGATGTCTAAACCCCAAGCAAAGCCTGTCGCAGTAGATTCCTCTACAGACACTCCGAGCTATACACCAGAAATCAAGATGATGATGAATGAAATTCGTCAAATGCGCGATCTATTCTCCAGTCAATTATCGGAATTATCTTGGGGCTCAACTCAGCAACGAAACCCAGTCAAAAAAGAGTTATTGCGCACGATGATGTCAGCAGGCTTTAGCGCTAACCTGGCAAAACGCATCGTAGACAGATGCCCAACCGATTACTCAAAACACGAGGCACTGCCCTGGGCGAAAGACTTAATTTCTAGAAATATCCAAGCAATTAGTGATGAAGCTAACATCCTTGATGCTGGCGGCATTTATGCCCTACTTGGCCCAACTGGCGTTGGAAAGACCACAACCTTGGCCAAGATGGCAGCTAGATATGTCATGAAGCATGGGCCTGAAAACCTGGCCCTCATTACTACTGATGCCTATCGCATCGGTGGTCACGAGCAATTGCGCATCTACGGGAAGATTTTGGGTGTCATGGTGCATGCAGTTAAGGATGAGGCAGATCTCAAACTTGCTCTCAAAGAATTTAAGGGTAAGCATACCGTGCTCATCGATACCGTCGGTCTTAGCCAAAAAGATAGCATGGTGAGCGAGCAAATTAACATGCTCTTTAATGCAGATGACAAGATCAAAAAATTGCTTTGTTTAAATGCTGGTAACACGATTGAAAATTTAAATGATGTTACGAAAGCTTATATCGGTAGAGGCCTAGACGGTTGCATCATTACTAAGGTAGATGAGGCGGTAACGTTAGGCGGAGCGCTTAATGTTGTCATGCAACACAAACTCAAGGTTCACTACCTCACCAATGGCCAACGGGTTCCCGAAGACATTCAATTAATGAATAAAGAAGAAACTCTTCGTGACGTGTTTAATGCCAGCAAAGGGCAAATTGACTTATCTAGCTTAAGCGACAATGACCTGCCAACAATCGTTGCTAACAGCACACTAGAAATGCGTGCCAGCTATGCTTGATTTTTCACACGATCAAGCAGAAAGTCTGCGCAAACTCATGAATGGCCCAAAACAGCGGGTCGTCTCTTTAATTACAGCAACCGGGGAAAAAGACGAATCTGGGGTCTATTCAAATGTAGCCACCGCTTTAGCAAGGCAGGGTGCAAATGTGCTACTCACTTTTGCCAGAACAAGCTCGCATCAAGAAATATTGGCTTATCAGCTAGGTGCGCAATCCTCTATCGTGGAACATCTCCTGTATGGCACAGAGCCAGAAAATCTGGTAGCCCAAAAAGTGGGTCAGTTTGCGAGCCTACGGCTTTTCCCAAGACATGGTGAAAGCAATACACAAGACGTGAGCTTCATGTCAAATGTAAATGACTATTTCTCAAAAGTAGCTGCTCTGCATGATCTGGTTTTAATTGATGCAGAAGTGACCGCTAAAAGCGCACTTCCCCTACCAATTATGAATTTAGGTGAAATTGTGATTCAGCTCAATGACGAGCCAGAATCTATTAAGGATGCCTACAGCATCATTAAGCGACTCAAAGGTGGGCTTGGGCCCCGTTCTTTTGGAATTCTGATTAGCGCTAATAATGAAAAAATTGCGCGTATGGTTTTTAAGAATATTGAGCAAGTCGCTCAATCCTACTTAAATACTCCACTTGAATTCATCGGGCATATTGGACCCGATAATCTGCTTCAAACCGCCCCTGTAAATCCACAGTTAGCTATGGGTTACCGCCCTAGCCAATCATCGTGTCTAGCAATAAAGCAATTGCTAGCAAGCTTGAGTCCTAGTAACCAGCAGTTCGGCCTGATGGCCAATTAAAAGCATGTATTCAGCAAAAGGTAAGGTCAACGATACTGAAAGCTTAGTCCTTCAGTACTCCGATTTAGTCAAGAAAACCGCTTATCAGGTTAAAGCGAAGCTTCCTGCTAGCGTAGATGTTGACGACCTTATTCAAGCTGGAATGATAGGCCTCTTAGATGCTGCCAGCCGCTATCAAGAAAATCAAGGGGCGCAATTTAAAACCTATGCCTCACAACGCATCCATGGGGCAATCATGGATGAGCTGCGTAGTGCAGACTGGTTACCCCGTAGCATTCGCAAACAAATGCGAGATGTGGAAAAAGCCATCCATGGTCTACAACAGCGACTTGGTAGAGCCCCTACAGAACTAGAAGTAGCCAAGCAATTAAAACTGAGCATTATTGAATACCACCAACTGCTCACTGAATGCGGCGGCCACCAACTCATTTACTTTGAAGATTTTCAAAAAAATGATGATGAAGATCATTTCTTAGATCGGCACGTCAAAAATGATGCTAGTGACGTGATTAATGTATTGCTCTCAAATGGATTTAAAGGCGCGCTAAAAGAGGCCATTGAAAAACTCCCCGAACGTGAAAAAATATTAATGGGGCTCTACTACGAGCAAGAATTAAATTTAAAAGAAATTGGTGCGGTGATGGAAATTTCCGAATCTCGCGTCTCCCAACTACATAGCCAAGCCGTAGGGCGGCTTCGCACAACACTTAAAGAGCAATTATGGACTGGGCCAGCATAGGCGGTTTAACCCTCGCATTACTAGGTATTTTTATTGGCCAATCTATCGATGGCGGGAGATTCTCATCCCTACTGCAACCCTCAGCTTTTGTGATTGTGGTGTTTGGAACCTTTGGAGCGGTTTTACTGCAAAGTAAATTTTCTAATTTTTTGCACGCCTTAACTCAACTGCAATGGGTTTTTATTCAACCCGCTGATGATCGCATTGATCTTGCGCACAAGATCTCCATGTGGAGTTCAGTTGCTCGAAAAGAAGGCACGTTGAGGCTAGAACAATTTCTAGACGATGAACCAGACCCCCTAACTCAAAAGTGTATACGTTTAGTAGTGGACGGCATACCACCGCAAACCATTCGTGACATCTGTGACAATGAATTACACCAATATGAGGCCAAGCAACGTACCGCCATTAAGGTTTGGGATTCCGCAGGAAGTTACGCCCCTACCGTTGGAATAATGGCGGCAGTTATTGGACTTATTCATGTCATGGAAAATCTAGCTGACCCATCATTGCTAGGCGGCGGTATTGCTATCGCCTTTGTTGCCACCATTTACGGCGTTGGCTTAGCTAATTTGGTATTTATCCCAATGGCTAATAAATTGAAAAATATCACTCAGGTTGAGGTATCAAAGTATGAAATGATCATTGACGCCCTATCCTCCATTGCCAATGGTGAGCACACCCTAATTATTGATGAGCGCCTCACAGGATACCTACTGTAGGTTGCTAATGAGACGAAAACACAAGCCATTTGAAGAAGTTGAAAATCACGACCGCTGGCTCGTGTCTTATGCTGACTTTATTACCCTGCTGTTTGCTTTTTTTGTGGTGATGTATTCCAGCTCATCCGTTAATCAAAGTAAATATAGTCAACTTTCAAACTCAATGACTAGCGCTTTCGACCCCTTAAAGTTGAAAATCAAAGACGTAAAAGGGGCTAATGAATTATCTGAGAATGAATTTAAAGACAGGCCAATCAATGTCGTTCCCCAATTGATAGAGCCTGTGGCTGGCGCAAGGTCAAAAAGTGATCCCGCATTGATCAAGTTGGAAAAAATCAATCAAATGGAAAAGGATCTGACTAAGGCCCTAAGACCTCTCATCCTGGCAGGAAAAATTGGGGTAACTCAAACCCCTAGGGGCATTCGGATTGATATCAAGGATAGCTACCTCTTTAATCCAGGATCTACCAAGATTGCCAATACCGAGGGCTTAGATACCTTAGAGCAAATTGCCCCTATCCTTTTAAAAGGGGGGCAATCTATCGAAATTGAAGGTCATACAGACAATGCACCCATTAAAAATAAATCATTCCCATCCAATTGGGAGTTATCTGCCATTCGGGCAACCACGGTACTCAATGTTTTTGCCCAAAAAGGCATTGACGAGGGCCGCTTAAGCGCCAGCGGCTTTGGAGCATCTAGGCCTATGGCCTCTAACGACACTGTCGAGGGTAAAGCCAACAATCGAAGGGTATCCATCATGATTTTGCGGGATAAATCGGACCAGCCCGGCTCAGACTTGCTGCAAAAATATAGTAACTCGCCTCAAATCCAACGCTAAATAAACGTTTGCTCCCTTCTTAGTGCAATACCCCTCATACGGCCAAACACTTACCATAAATAAATGCTAGAATTTTTGCGAGCCTACCTCTTTACTTCATCATGTCCGCCTTTCACCCCCTCGAAAACTCATCTAACGACGAATCCTATTTTTGGCGTTCGACATGAGTATTTCTCTTTTTAATAGAGGGTTAATACGCATTAAATCCGACTTATTTTCTAGTTGGACCCCTTTTATCGCCTTAACACTAATATTAATCGCCACAGTCTGCACACAGGGTTGGATTTCGTATCAATCAGCAACAAATCAAGCCAAAAGCCAAGCTCAAAATCTGTCATTTATGTTGTCCGAAAATCTCAAGGAAACACTTGAGAGTCTTAACCGGTACCCAGATGTTATTGCCGCCCAAATGACTCCTGCAATCATGAATTCAGTAGCAGGCGATCTCCACCACGTCCCAGTAACGTCAATGCTTGCGCAACAAGTCAAACTGAATCCCTTGCTTGACACAATCCGCGTTGCCAATGCTAAGGGTGATCAGATTTTTAGCGCCATACCGTTGGAGGCTAAAGTTAATTATGCAGATCGGGAATACTTTGCCTATCTGCGTGATCACCCGGAGGTCGATAGCTACTTTTCTCAGAAGGTGATTATTTCTAAACATGGTCGTGTACCTGTATTAGCCGTAGTCAAGGCAATTCGCTCTAAACAGGGTGAGTTTTTGGGTGTTGTTGCCATGGTTTTTCCGATTGCATCGGTTCAAAAGATATTTCAAGAAATCAACGTGGGAGACCATGGCGCCATTGTGCTGAGAACAAGTGAAAATAGTCGACCTATTTATCGCTATCCCAAGAGTGATGTTATTACACAAGCAAATTATAAATCGCCAAATAATCCAATCGAATTATTACTCGAGCAAAAAATGGATAAAGGGGAAGTTCAATTTAAGTCCATTGTCGATGGTATTACCCGCACGTATTCCTTTCACAAGGTAAGTCAGTTTCCTTACTACGTTGTGGTGGGCTTAGCGCAAGAAGACTACCTTCAAAGTTGGTATCGCAACTTAGCTTACACAATTTTTGGGGGTATTTTCCTAGATGTACTTGTAGGCACCCTCTACTTCCGTCAACGGCGTGCAAACCAAGCTTTAAAGGAAAGTTTAGCTGCACTTGTACTAGGTCAAAAACAGCTAAAACTCGTTAATGCTGCCATTGAGAATGCAAACGATGTAGTCGTGATTACCGAGGCAGAACCCATCGATGGGTTTGGGCCCAGAATTGTTTATGTCAATGAGGCTTTTACAAGAGAAACGGGCTTTTCTCCAGATGAGGCGATTGGAAGAACCCCTAGAATTCTTCAGGGACCAAAAACAGATCGGGCTACTTTAGACCTTATTCACACTGCCCTACAAAAGTGGCGACCCATTCGTGCTGATATCCTGAATTACAAAAAAAATGGTGAGGAGATATGGCAAGAGCTCAATATCTTTCCAGTAGCCGATGAAAAGGGTTGGTTTACCCATTGGGTTAGCATCCAACGTAATATTACTGAGCGTAAATTAGCCGAGGAAGCTTTTACCAAAACCAGTGAACGCTTAGCATTAGCTGTTCGCGCAGGCTCAGTGGGCATTTGGGATTGGGATATTCCTACCAATGCCTTGGATTGGGATGAGCAGATGTATAAGCTCTATGGAACTAGCAAGGAACAATTTAGCGGTGCTTATGATGCCTGGACCAAAGGTTTACATCCTGACGATAGAAAGAATGCTGAATTAGAGCTTGAGAAGGCGCTTGCAGTAACAGGAGAATACAACTCTCAATTTAGAGTTATTTGGCCAGACGGCAGCATTCACCATCTTCATTCATTGGGTACTGTGGAGCGAGATGCCAATGGCAAACCGATACGCATAAGTGGTACTAATTGGGATGTTACCGAGCTTAACGCCTCCAAAATTGCTGCCGAAGCCTCCCTCGCTGCCAAATCCCTGTTCATCAGCAATATGTCTCATGAGATTCGTACTCCCATGAATGGGATTATTGGCTTATCGACGTTAGCCTTAAACCAGCCTTTAAGCCCTCAGGTGCACGACTACTTAATTAGTATTGAGTCTTCAGCTAAGTCCTTGCTGAACATCTTGAATGATGTATTAGATTTCTCAAAACTAGAAGCTGGTAAGGTTACTTTAAATCAAACCCCTTTCCAGCTCCAGGAACTCTTTGTCAACATTCAGCATCTGTTTGAAGAGTCTGCCAAGGCTAAAGGCTTGGAATTAGCGCTATCTAGTGGTGTGGATTTAGCCACCCCTTTGGTTGGCGACCCCTTTAGGATTGGGCAGGTGCTCTATAACCTGATTGGTAATGCCATTAAGTTTACTGAACAAGGCTCTGTGAACTTTTCAGTAGGTTTGCGAGGAATGGAAAATTCTCAGATGATCTTGCGCTTTAGCGTGAAAGATACTGGAATAGGCCTCCCCGTAGAAATCCTAGATAAATTGATGAAGCCTTTTACTCAAGCTGATGGCTCTATTACTAGACGCTTTGGTGGTACAGGCTTGGGCCTATCTATTTGTAGCCAGCTCCTAGAGTTGATGGATAGCAAGCTCACCGTGACCAGTACCGAAGGAGATGGAGCGAGCTTTAGCTTTGATTTAGTATTGGGAACCAAGATGCCTACTTAAAGCGATAGGCAAAAAGATAGTTAGAAGAAATCGATCAAGAATTAATGCTCTATCTCTGCTGGCCCTATCACCCCATCAGCACCCATCTTCTCTAAAATTGTTTTCGCAAGATTCGCAAAGTCTTTTGCTCCTCGACTTTTGGGTGCGTAGTAGCGAATCGGCTTTCCTACTGCAAATGCTTCAGCAAGTTGGATGTCATTACGAATGCCCTGCATCACCCGTGAGCCACCAAACTGCCTGCCGACATCTCCTTTAATCGCATGATGCTGGCGAATTTGATTAGAGCTCATCACCGGCAAAAAGCCTGCAATTTTCAATGCTCTATTCTCACGTGAAATCACTTTAAATAGCACACGCATTAATTGTCGCAAACCCTCGTATGAAAGTGGATGCGGAACAAATGGTACCAAGATGAAATTCGCTGCAGTTAATGCATTTAGCAACAGTACATCATGTGATGGCGGTGTATCCATAATGACAACGTCATATCTTGAAGTAATCTCTGGTTCGGATAAGCCATTGAGCAATAAGCGAGCATCTCGCAGGCCGCTCCCATGCTCAAATAAACCATCCGCCGGAGCAATATTTACGTTAGCAAAGCTAGTTAAATGAATAGTTCTTGATAGTGTCGTGCCCGGTTTTGAAAACAGATCATGAATCGTTGGTGAGTCTGGTACCAACTTTAGACCTAGACCTACAGCGCAGTGCCCTTGAGAATCTAGATCAATCAGCAACACTCGCTTACCTGCCGCAGCTAGCTCTGCAGCCAAATTCACAGACACTGTCGTTTTTCCAGTCCCGCCCTTGCGATTGGAGATTACAAGCTTGAACACAAAACGACTTAGAAGAGTTCAATAGTTGGACGCCCTACTGCATCTAATGCAGAATCATCGCCAGTTGCGTTGAAATGGACTATCCGCTGCGCTTCCATGGTGTAACTTTCACGCAAGGCTTTCATGGATTCACTTTGCAGGTTTGGTGTAGCTAATGGCTCTGGGTTATTGGCATCTAGTACATGAGCTACTTCATCAGAATACTGAGCGCATAAAGCCAAGCCCTTGGTAACTACCTCAATTTGCTGACGACTAATGTCCTGAAATTGTGTATGGGAAAGAATGTCAATAATGGTGTGACGCATTTCAACAAAAGACTCATAAGACAGACTTGCCGATTGGGAATGTAATTGCTGCCCCTCGAGCTCTTTTAAAATCTGAGCAACGCGCTCTTCCATTAAGAAAAGCTTGGAAATAATCGCTAGCGATGCTGTCTCAGTAGATTCGTTAATGAAGGCTAGATGCGCCTCTAGTAGTCTATTTAATTCAGGAATTGAACCTAAAAATACCTGTAAACGCCGATAGTTCTCATCATTTAACTGTCGGCTCTTGATCCAGACCTGCTGCGTTTGAATAGCCTCATCTATATGCTTATTGATGGAGTGAGTAAATAGTAAGTGATACACCGCTAAACCAACAAATACAATTGAACCGGTGGCGTAAGGCAAAACAGAGCCCTCCGGTAACTTTTGGGCCAGTTTAAATGCGAGCGCAGATAGAACCAACATTACGCCCAAAGAAAGAACATAACTTTGTAAAGATTGGAAATTTACTTTTTTTTCAGTGTACATAAAATCAGGCCCCAGGAAGGACTTCCTTAATAATTCCAACTAAAGTTGGTGCTGACGTTGGCTTGACTAACCAACCTGTGGCGCCTAACTTCTTACCCTCGTCACGCTTGGCAGCTTGACTTTCAGTAGTAAAAATTAAAATAGGCATAAACCGAAACGCTGGTAAAGAACGGAGGTTTTTAACCAGCTCCAGACCATCCATATTAGGCATATTGACGTCAGTAATGATGAGATCTGGCTTAAAGCTACCCGCCTTCAGCTTTGTCAAAGCATCAACCCCGTCACAAGCAGTATCAACCTCAAAACTATTCATCATCAAGGATGTTTTGAGCGTACTCAACATCGTTGCCGAATCGTCTACTAAGAATATTTTTTTTGACATGGAAATCAGTCCTTACTTATCAATAAAAGAGTTTTCTAGCCACACACGAAGACCTTCATCCTGGGGCCAGGCAGAAATAGAAGGTTTGCAAGCCATTAGTACTTGTAAATTCGCTGAATGCAAATGGGAGCAGGCTTTGAGATCAACCTTAGCGCCAGGATTATCAGAAATCCATTGAAGAAGGCCTTCAGCCTCCTCAACGCCAACAACATCATTGAAGAAAGCCTTTTTTTTCTTGAAATCAATTGGCATTACACAATCTCCTTCACATTCAATACCATCAATACGGATCCATTGCCCATCAAGGCGGAGCCTGAGTAAGCCGATAAGCCACCAAGCACCCCATCCAGTGGTTTTTGAATCACATCAATTGTTTCGTTAAAGTTGTCGACCACGAGGCCCACTGACTCTGCGCCTACCCGCACAACCAGAACAGCCAATTCATCTTGCTCATTGGCCAGTTGGTCAGCTGTAATCTCTAGTAGAGTATTGAGATTTTTCAGAGGAATAATGCGCCCTCTTAAAACGGTTGTCAGGTTGTTTTTAATTGCGCGAATCGAGTTACGCTCTACACGTACAGTCTCTACAACATGATCCATCGGTACACCAAAGATTTGTTTATCCGATTCAACAATCATCACCTTAGTGACAGCCATTGATAGTGGTAAAGAGATCCGAATACGAGTGCCCTTACCCACTTCACTATCAAGAGAAATCGTGCCATTTACTGCTTCTACAGCAGAGCGCACTACGTCCATTCCCACACCACGACCTGAAAGATCCGAGACAGTTTCAGCAGTTGAAAACCCTGCTGTGAAAATCAGATTAACGGCTTGCGCATCAGTAATGCGCTCCAAGGTCGCCTCGTCAATGATGCCCTTCTCATAGGCTTTGCGCTTAATCACTGCAGGATCAATTCCGCGGCCATCATCTTTGATTTCAATAATGACTTGATCCGCTTCTTGTGCGGCGCGAATCGTCAAGGTTCCCATGCCAGGTTTCTTGGCAGCTTTACGCACATCCGGAGTCTCAAGGCCATGATCCAAACTATTGCGCACAATGTGAATCAGGGGGTCAGCCAAGGATTCGATAATATTTTTATCTGCCTCAGTATCTTCGCCCTCTAAAACAAGATCTACCTCTTTGCCTAACTTGCGTGATAAATCGCGCACTAAACGTGGGAATCTTTGGAATACGAAAGATACCGGCATCATACGAACTTGCATGATTGCGTCTTGCATCTCTTCCGCAATACGATTGATTACCGCGTATTGCGCTTTAATTTCACGAGATAACTCACGAACACCAAACTGGTCCTCAGCACGCTGAGCCAAATACGGCAAAGCATTCTTTGAAACCACAATTTCACCAATCAGGTTCATCAAGCGATCAATCTTGACTTGATCTACTTTGAGGCTCTTTGGTGCGGCAATAGTATCGTCTGTGCGTTTACCAAATTTCTGCGTTTCTTCGGGCTTCATTGCCGCTGGCGCTGTAGTAGCTATCTCAGCACCATTCAGGGCTACGGCATCTACCTCAGAGTCCTCCAGCATGGCAGCGTAGAGCGCTTCATCAGCAGCGGATGATGCGGCATCTCCTTCTATTTCTACGTCTACTCCAGCATCCTGAGCAAGCTCTTGCAATTCTAGTTTGCTAGCAATACCTTGACTAGCATCTAGCCACTGCAACAGCGGTCCAGTATCCATGATGGCAATGGATTGGGCTAACGCAGCCTCAATCTCAGCCTTTGCCTCGATATTGCCACTGGCACTAAAGCAATTAATTAACGTTCCCGCTACAGCAGTCCATCTACCCGCAACCCAATTCGGGCGATCTTCAAGGGAGAGAATCTGCCGTTGGTCAGCCAAAATAGCCTCTAAAGCCTCAATCTCTTCTTCCGAGAGCTCAGCAAAAGCGGTTGCAGTTAATGTTTTATTGGTTTTAATCTCCATTACATTGGATGAGGGAATAGCTTGCGCTTCCATCCCTTCTTCCAGTACGGATGAATCGGATTCCATTTCTGCCCAATGCGGCGCCTCTAGTGTTCGCAAGGACAAAATAAGTGCGCACATGGCAGTAGGATTTTTGCGCTTAGATTCAAGCAAAACAACCAACCAACGCAAAGCGGATGCAAACCATAACTCCGAGTTACTCAACTCGATCATGGTTTGAGCGGCTTGGTTTAGACCCTCAAAGTCATCTGCTTCCAACAATTGCAACGCTTCAGTAACAAAATCCTCGTAAACCGGGCCTCCATTGGGATTTCCTTGTGGAAGTATCAAAAGCAATGGATCTAATGGGCATAGCTGAATTTGATCTGGAACATAACGATAGTGTTCTACCAACTCTTCTTGAGATGCATTACTGAGAACGCAAAAATCAAGCGCGCAATCATAGGCATTCAATTCTGGTGTTGGAGGCCAAGCCGATCTAGGCAGCGCTGCGCCCCACAATAACCCTGGGGTTCTTCTAGAGGTATAGAAGGGATCATCCCCCTGAAAGAAGCATTCAGAAATAGGGCTATAGCGAATCCAAAACAGGGGGCGTCCAGCTCTTACAGCCTCTCCTCGAACTGTTTCTGGGATATCTACCAGCAATGCTGGGGAAGGTAATTCATAAACCTGCAGGGTTGCTACTGCCATCTCCCCTGCTGCATTATCTGCTGAAGAGGCCTCAACCGTAATCAGCTCACGCAGAGACTGCGCTAATTTTGCTGAATCGCTGGCATGGGTGGCTTTGATGACTCCCTCTAGTTCAATCTCATCGCACAATAGACCAACAAAGTCCATGGCATCGAGTAAGCGATCAGCCAACTCTTGGGAGTACTCCATCTTGCCATTGCGTACGAGATCCATTAGATCTTCGCCAGCATGCAAAACTCGCGTCATCTCCGGAAATTCAAATAAACCACTATTTCCTTTGAGGGTATGTACAAAACGAAATAATTCATTCACTAAAGCGGCATCGTCTGGGGTACGCTCCAGCTCAATCAGCTTTTCTCCAATTGCTTGAAGAAATTCGCGCGCCTCAGCTAGGAATTGTTCAAGAAGCGGATTCATTAGCGAGCTTCTCCCAGCAATAAATGAGCATGCGTTAGCAGTTGCACCGGCTTCACTGGTTTGATTAAATAAACGTTAGCACCTGCTTTATAGGCACTTAATTGATCATTCGCCTCAGATTCAGTAGAGACCATAATGGCAGGCGCCTGAGGAATCGCTTCACTGCGCAGCTCACGCAAGAAACCAAAGCCATCAAGTTTTGGCATATTGATATCGACTAGGTATAAGTCAAATGGAGTTTGTAGAGCTTTCTCAATGGCTTCAAGACCATTAACCGCTTCTTCCACTACAAAACCAGCAGACTCCAGAATATTTCGGTGGTACATACGTACAGTGGCAGCATCGTCCACAATTAAGATGCGCTTCATCTTGCCTCCAGGGGTCTTTGGTAAACGACGGCTTCAGGAAATTTGCGCGGTTTAAAGAGCGCTGAGATTCGACTCATAGATTCGGAATGTCCTAAACAAATAAAGCCACCGGGGTTTAACGCGTCATAGAAGCATTCAGCCGCTGTTTTGCGTGATACGTCATCAAAATAAATTAATAAATTACGACAAAAAATGACATCAAAATTTCGGTAAGGTCTGGTATCGGCAGGCTCGGCTAAATTGACACGAGTAAATTCAACGGCGCCGCGTAAGTCATCATCGATTTGATACTCTTCGCCAATTCGCCGGAAGTATTTATTTAACCAAGCCTTTGGTAATTTCTGAATGGAGCGCTCGGAATAGCGGCCAATCTTTGCTTTATGCAAAATACCAGTATCAATATCTGAAGAAATGATTTCAATATCCCAGTCATAAATACCAGCCCAACGCTCTAGCAAGCACATTGCAATCGAGTAAGGCTCCTCACCAGAAGATGAGGGAATACTCCAGATCCGAATTAAACGATTACCTGTGGCAACCTTACGCTTCATGACTTCAGGAAGGATGGAGTCAACCAGACAGGTGAATTGATCTTCCTCGCGCATGAAATAGGTTTCGTTAACCGTCATCGCATTGGTTAAAAATTGCAGCTCTTCGCCAGAGGCTTGGAAGCGCAACATAATGAAATAACTGCGGAAATTTTCACTATCAGTAGCAATTACCCGATCAATCAAACGCTTGTCAACAAAATAACGCTTGCTTGGCTCAAAGCTAATGCCTGTTTTGCGATAGAAGAATTCACGAAACTTGTTAAAGTCTTCTTCGCTAATAGTGATTTCATCCGACTTCCGTAAGGCGGTCCTAGACATCGTGATTTTAGCTTTCTCTTATGCGTTTAAAAGCCAAATCGGCAGCAAATTGGATGTATGGTTCTCCAGCAAAACGCTCTTTAATACTCACAATGGCATCCAGTGCTGACTCAGAGCCGACTTCGCTCAGTAAATCTAAAGCCGTTGCGCAGACGTTAATGTGCGGATCCTTCTGCACCACATCAATTAACCAAGTTTCAACATCAGGATGTCGTAAAGACTCCAATATATTGACTGAGAAAATTCTGACATCTGGGTCTTGGTCATTTAAAAGATCAACCATGATCGGAGCAACTAAATCGGGCAATTGCTTCATTGCCTCCAACGCTTCATTACGTAATGAAGCATCCTCACTACGCAAGCAATCCACTAGTCCAGCAATAGAATGGGGGCTCTTCAAATGAATCAAAGCCGTTAAGATCACTTCTCGTACAGAAAGTTCAGGCTCAATCTTCAGGCGTAAAATTAATGCTTCGCATGCATCTTCGCAATGCAACATATCTCGCGCGGCCCAACGACGTACCTCAGGGTTTTCATCTGAAAGTTGAACGAGCAAACTAGCGCAACTCGGTTTTTCTTCTAAAGCTTCAACTGCTGAAGCAACTGGTTTACTTTTAATTAATGCCATAGTGATTTCCGTTTAAAAACCAGCCCAACGAATGAGCTGCGCTGCCACCTTGTCTGCCGTGCAAATCACGCTTGCGCCTTTACGTTCTATTAATTCAGCGGGCATACCAAAAACTACTGCTGATTCTTCTGACTCAGCAATTGTTCTGCCGCCACGATTCTTAATTTCTGAAAACGCATCAGCGCCGTCATACCCCATGCCGGTTAGCATCACCCCAATAATCGACTCAGGATTAACATGCTCTAATGCTGAACGACCTAGCAATTCAACCGAGGGATGCCATAAGAAGTCGTTATTTTCCGGCTTAGGGAGTGCCATCAATCGACCTACACGATTGGCAAGCAACATATCGGCGCCACCCTTACCAACATAAATATTTCCAGGCTCAATTACGGTAGGCTGAGATAGCTCAGATACCTTTAATTGGCAAACATTATTTAAGCGATCGGCAAATGATTTAGTAAAAGCCGCAGGCATATGCTGCGCTACCAAAATAGGCCAAGGATAATCAGCGGGTAAGAGAGGCAAAATTTCTTCTAGAGTACGTGGTCCACCAGTAGAAACGCCAATTAGAACCAAGCCTTCGCCCAGTTTGCTTTTTGGACGAATCTTTTTAGCGTTACTAATCGTCTTTGCCCTATCTTCGCGCATGCGCTCAGACAAGCTCTTGACTACGGTCTTGCCCTTAATCAGCGCACGTGAAGCCGCACGAATTTTTGCGATCAAATCATCTTTAATGACATCAATCGATAGAGAAATCGTTCCACCAGGTTTAGCAACATAGTCAATCGCCCCTAAGTGCAGCGCTTCAAAAGTTGCTAAAGCGCCCTTCTCAGTAAGTGAAGACACCATGACTACCCCAACTGGCCTCTCGGCCATGATGAGGGATAGGGCCGTTAAGCCATCCATGTCCGGCATATTGATATCTAAACTGATCACGTGGGGCTTGAACTCGCGATTAAGCTCTACAGCCTCACGCCCATTTCTGGCTTGGAGGATTTCAAAATCCCCTTCAGCCTCAAATAAGGCTGTCAATTGACGGCGCATCAGCGCCGAATCATCAACGATCAATAAACGTATCACTATTAGTACTCCGCACTCGCTTCAGTTTTGGTAACGGCAGCAAGCTCAACCAGATCTTCACTGGCGATAAGATGCTCAGTATCAATTAATTGAACCATACGGTTTTGCTTCTCTAAGTTAGCCATACGAGACAGGAGCTTGCCTTGCTCTGCAGATAACTGTGGAGACTGCTCAATCGCTGCCTTCGGTATTCTGAGAACTTCTGCTACATGGTCCACAATGAAACCGGTGCGCATTCCGTTAATCAAGAACACCATAATGCGCTGCCCATCACTACGCTCTACCTGAATAAGACCTAAACGTGTGCGTAGATCAATTACTGGTAATACACTGCCGCGCAAATTGATCACACCCTCTACAAAATCAGGCGCATGTGGCACACGAACCAAATCCTCTGGAACGCGAACGATTTCTTGAACGCTGGTGATGGGAGCGCCAAATTCTTCTTTATCTAGCAAGAAAATGACTACCTGCTCGTCATCATCAATGCCCTCTTCTTGCGTGAGAACTTCCTGAGTATTGTCTTGATCCATATCGTTCACGGCATTTATTGCCTCTTTAATAGCAGAGTGGTCAAACAGATTGCGCGCGGTAATAATAGATACCAAGCGTTTACCGTCATCCAATCGGCAGATTTCAGAAATATCGGACAAATTGCCTTCGCGGGCCAGCATGGCAGGCATCGCATCCACGTGAGCTTTAGCCACACGCAATACTTCGCTTACGCCATCCACCGCAATACCGACGGAGAGTCCACCCAAAGTCAAAATAACGATACGGCTGGTTTCATCTAGCTTTTGGTCAGGTAAGGCAAACATTTTCCTCAAAGAAACCAAAGGCAATAGGCGATTGCGCAGGGTCATAACGCCTAATACATGAGGCTGTGAGCGTGGTACATGAATAATATTGTCAGGAACCTGAACAATTTCTTGAACATCGCCAATATCAATCGCGTATTCTTGCTCGGCAACATCAAAGCTCACCAATTGCAACTCATCGCTCGATTCTGCAATTTCTGCATCAGAATTAATGCCACTGGAAAGTGCATCGCCTAAATTAGCTGTCTTAGCAATCGCAGCGATTTGAGCAAATTCATGTTCGATCAATTTCTCAAAATTGAGAATCATGATCATGGCATGGCCGCCTACATCTTTGATCATGCCAGATAGCAACTCCGTGTTAATGGCACTACTAATACCACTCACGCTCTCAATCTTAGTCACATCAACGCCAACCACGCTCGCTACACGATCCACCACAAAACCGAGTGGTTGACCGAGGTCTACCACTACAGCACGCGTGGAATCATCGTGTTCTAAATCCTCAAAGCCAAACATCCGGCGCAAAGATATGATAGGAAGCACTTTGCCGCGTAAATTAGCGAGGCCATTTAAGGTGCTAGGTGCCAATGGCACGCGCACAACTTCAGGCACACGGATAATTTCTTGTACGGGCGCCATATCTACTGCAAATACTTCATTACCAGCAATGAAGGTAACAAATTGACGGGTGTCGGTGCGGCCAACTTCGGCCACCCCCTCCAACACTGCCACTTGGTCTACCCCATTTATTTGGGTATCGTTTGTCATGTTATGGATTTCCTTAAGCTATTAAGCGCTTTGCAATTCATCGGCTAAAGAAGCAATTTCTTCAATTGCAGAAGCCAACTCTTCAGCGCCATCCGATTGTTGTTTAGCGGCACCTGCAGCTTGAGCAGCAGCGCTAGAGGCTTCAGTAGCAGCGTTGGCAATTTGCTCAACACCCTTCTTCACTTGACCAATAGCAGCAGCGATTTCATTTGAAGCTGCCAAGATTTCTTGAGTACCTTTATCCACAATCGCGATGTCAGTTTCAATAGTGAACTGACCTGATTTTTAGTACCACCCTAGAAGAGAGGATTTTTGATAATCTTCACCTTAAAGGAGTGCTAAATATGGCAAAAGGTCAGCGTCTTAAACCCGAGCAAATCGTCACCTT
>Ga0007801_10000030_pt1 | contig 36399 bp, 30 predicted proteins | sample CryBogmetaGMA2M_FD_60372 | JGI IMG/M metagenome (GOLD analysis project Ga0007801, IMG submission 60372) | Freshwater microbial communities from Crystal Bog, Wisconsin, USA - MA2M | ecosystem: Environmental > Aquatic > Freshwater > Lake | place: Crystal Bog, Wisconsin, USA | collected 2009-07-06
ACGCAAAATAGATCCAACATTACCTGCATCCTGAATACAATCCAGAATCACAACATCACCATCTAGGCTCGAGATCGATTGTGGCGGTGTTAAGTAAGATTTTGGAAGATCAAGCAAGCCCGCAATATGTGGAGCATTTACCAAGTCACTAAGTAAATCCCATAGAGCACTATCCAGCTGAAATACTTTAGTATCAGGACAGATTTCTAAATGCTCGTAGACAGCTTGTGATATCTCAGCGTTCTTTAAACCGATTTCTGAAGTCAGTAGAGTCCTTAAAGCAGGATCGCCCACCCAAGTTTGAACTAGATGAATCCCCTCTAACAAAGCCTGACCGCTCGCCATTCGAGCCTTCTGACCTTTTGAGCCGGTTGCTTGTAAAAGACGAATTTCCTTAAAGAGTGGATTCTCTTTGGAGCTAATGAGATCAAAGCTCATCACTTAATCACCATACTCTCAAGAACCTTTCTGACAGGAGAAAAGCTTCTTCTATGTTCTGCACAAGCACCATATTGCTTTAGTGCTGCAAAGTGCGCCTCTGTTGGATAACCCATATGTTGTGCAAAGCCATATTGAGGATGTTGTTCATGCAAGATTTGCATCTGGCGATCGCGGGTTACCTTAGCAATAATCGATGCCGCTGAAATAGCTGGCTCTTTAGCATCCCCTTTGATAATGGCTTCTGCGGCTATTGGTAACTCAGGACACCGATTACCATCTATTAGAGCTTTATCTGGCCAAGCTCCTAATCTATTTACTAAATCTTCAATCGCACGCCTCATTGCCAACATAGTGGCTTGCAAAATATTAATCTCATCAATCTCTGCAGGGCTAGCCTCGCCTACACCCCAGGCCTTTGCCTTCTCAATAATTTGTTCGTAGAGAAACTCACGCCTTGCAGATGTGAGTTTCTTAGAGTCTTTTAAGCCTTGAATAGGATTGCTTGGATCAAGCACTACTGCACCAGCAACAACAGAGCCCACAAGCGGGCCACGCCCTGCCTCATCCACGCCACAGACCCAAATCAGACTCATGCAACTACTCTTTTCTGGCGACCATTTTCAATCGTTTGAGCAACCGCTTGAGCAACTAATAAACCTGTTGGTCGACGTAGTGTTTCATGCATCTGTGCAAAGCGCGCTTTGAGCTCTGCGACCTTATTGGGATGATCCAACCAATCTTGAACGGCAGTGGCTAATTTCTCTGGTGTAGCTTCATCTTGTAAAAGTTCTGGAACTACAAATTTTCCACACAAGATATTAGGTAGGCCAACATAAGGCAAATATCCTTGGCGTTTCATAATTTGCGCAGTTAACCAAGGCACCTTATAGGAAATTACCATGGGCTTTTTCCATAGTGCGGCTTGTAATGTAGCAGTACCACTGGCAATAAGCACAACATCAGACGCCTCTAACACTTCATCTGCCATGCCATCAAGTAAATGAATCTGAATATCGGGGTTGATATTTTTAGTTTTCAATAGAAGTTGCTCCAGTGGTGCACGTAAGCGTGGGGTCGCTACCGGAATTAAAAACTGGAGCTTCTGACCTTTTAATTTTTGAGTCAGTAATTGCATCGTCTCAAAAAATACTGGGGCAATGAGCTCAATCTCTGATCCACGACTGCCTGGCAAGACTGCAATCAATATTCCATCAAGAGCGCTACTGGAGAGTTTTAATGTATTGGTGATTTTTTCCCTTGCTTGCTGCGGATTGGACTCAAGCGGTATCTCACTTGCCAAGGGATGTCCAACATAAGTGGATGCTACTCCAGCGCCATCGTAAATTTCAGTCTCAAAAGGGAAAATACATAACATCCGATCCACTGCTTGGGCGATTTTCTTGATACGCCCTGCACGCCATGCCCAAATTGATGGTGACACAAAATGCAAAGTCGGAACACCTGCTTTACGTAATTGCAGCTCTACTCCTAAATTAAAATCTGGCGCATCAATTCCTAAATACACATCGGGGCGGTCTTCCCCCAAAAGTTTTGCAATTAACTCTTTACGCAGTTTCAAAATTGCAGGAAGTTGTTTGATGGCCTCAACGTAACCACGAACGCTTAAGGTTTCCATTGGCCAGTCAGAGCGCATCCCCTCTGCTTGCATACGAGGACCGCCAATGCCATAGACCTCTAGATTGGCCATATCTGGAATTTGATTTAAAGCACTCAGGGCTGGTGCTGCAAGCAAGTCACCAGAAGGTTCGCCTGCTACACAAGCTAACTTAGGCAATGGAAACCTTAACGAATAATGCCGCGTGTAGATGCGGCAATAAAGTCATGGAACTGAGCTAGTTTTTCTGCAGTAGCAGCATCTGCCGCATGTGCAGTAACCATCTTCTGAATCTCTACCTTCGCATCCTCAAAGCTCAGCCCATCCTTATAGAGAAGCTTATATGCTTGACGCAAAGCCGAAATGGTTTCGCTTGAAAATCCCCGGCGCTTCAGCCCTTCGACATTTATGCCATGAGGCGAAGCTTTATCGCCAGCTGCAATCACAAATGGGGGGATATCCTGCACTAGCGCAGAAGCGCCACCCAACATCGCATGTTGTCCAATCCGAACAAATTGATGCACGCCAGACATACCACCCATAATCGCGTAATCATTCACTTCAACATGACCAGCAATTTGAGCATTACTTGAAAAAATCGTGTTGTTGCCTACCTGACAATCATGCGCAATATGTACATAAGCCATGATCCAATTATCGTTACCAATGCGAGTAATACCTTCGTCTTGGGCTGTACCAGTATGAATAGTGGTGAACTCCCGAATCGTATTGCGATCACCAATCATGAGTCGAGTAGGCTCACCGCGGTACTTCATATCCTGCGGTGGACCACCGATAGCTGCAAAGTGGGCAAGGATATTTTCTTTGCCGATAGTAGTGCAACCCTCAATTACGGTATGGGAACCCACTTTAGTGCCAGCTCCAATTTTGACATTGGGACCGATCACCGAATAAGGACCAATTTCAACATCGCTGGCTAACTCAGCTTTGCTATCAACAACGGCAGAGGCATGAACCCGAGTCATTACACACCTTTCTTACGCACTGCACAGGTGATGTCTGCTTCAGCTGCAAGCTCTCCATCAACCGTCGCTTTTACATGGAATTTATAAATGCCAGCCTTTTCACGCTGGTAGGTTGCGACCATGACTAATTGGTCTCCAGGCAATACAGGCTTTTTAAAACGAGCACCATCAATGCCAGCAAAATAATAAACCGCATCATCGGCTTTTTCTTCTGTGAAAGTCAACAAAGCAGCAGTTTGTGCCAAGGCCTCGATAATAAGCACTCCCGGCATGACTGGAAAATCAGGAAAATGCCCTTGAAAGAAAGGTTCATTAATCGTGACATTCTTAATTGCAGTAATACTTTGGCGTGGAGTAAATTCCAATACACGATCCACTAATAAAAATGGATAGCGATGTGGCAATAACTTCATGATCTGGTTGATATCAATTGCTATTTCTTTACTCATAAGATTACCCAAATTGAAGTTTTAATTAAGTTAGTTTGCAAGGAATCTTAAGACTCAGAACCCTTGCTTTTATCCAATAAACGCAAGCGTTGACGTATTTTATCTAGACCACGCAAGATAGCTGCATTTTTCTCCCAGGCGCTATGCAGCATTGAGGGATAAACCCCAGTGAAATGCTGGCCTGGCTCGTTAATGGAGCGAATAATAGAGGTATTACCAGAAACCGTGGTTCTATCTGCAATGGTGAGGTGCCCTGCAAAATTAGCAGCTCCACCAATGATGCAGAAACTCCCAATCTTGGTACTACCTGAAATTGCCGCACAACCGGCAATGACACAGCAATTTCCAACCATGACGTTGTGAGCAATTTGCACTTGGTTATCAATCTTTGTTCCAGCACCAATGACCGTATCGCTCATTGCGCCACGATCGATCGTAGTTGAGGCACCAATTTCAACATCGGCGCCAATAGTAACCCTACCAGTTTGCGGAATCTTGACCCACTCACCACCTGTTGCAGAAAAGTCAGGAGCAAAACCAAAACCATCAGCGCCAATGACTGCGCCACTATGAATAATGCAGCGCTCCCCAATTTGCGTATCACTATAAATAGACACTGCTGGATAAATCAAAGTATCGCTTGCAATCTGGCTATTTCTGGCAATACTGCTATTACCCAAAATCGAAACTCTTTCACCCAGCTTTACACCTGCAGCAATCTGCACAAATGGGCCAATATGACATGAGCTCGGGATAGTTGCACTAGAATCTATTGCTGCGCTAGGATGAATTCCTGGGAGATAAAGCGGAGCACTTGCTTTAGCAAAATACTGCGCCATTCTTGCAAAAGTTGCGTAAGGATTTTGAGCAACAAAGTAAACCCGTTTTGCCGAATACTTGCCCGGACTTGCTTGCAAAAACTCTAGATCAGGCTTGCCAACAATTAACGCACCTGCTGCGCTGTCAGCCGCTTGCTGGCGATATAAGGGATTAGAAAGAAAAGAGATTTGATTGGATGAAGCTTGCTCTAAAGGAGCGAGCCCAACAAATGCGAGGGAGGCCTCACCCACCAAGCTTGCTTGAAACTGTTCGGCCAGCTCGATGGCGGTGGGCATAAAACTTACTTGAGACTGTTCAAAGCCTTGATGACATCATCAGTTACGTCAGCCTTAGGACTAACATAAGCAGCTTCTTGAACAATGACATCAATTTTTCGTTGCTCGGCAATTTGCTTGAGAACTAAGTTTGCTTTTTCAGCGATCTTAGCCCGCTCTTCAAATGTACGCTGATTGAGGTCCTCAGTGAACTCACGTTGTTTACGTTGTAATTCACGATCTTGGTCAGCCAATTCACGTTGCCGGCGAATACGTTCTGCTTCATTCATCACTGCGCCATCACGATCAAGCTTTTCAGCTGCCGACTTGATTTTTTGAGCGCTGTCACGCAAATCATTTTGCCGCTTACTAAATTCATTTTGCAAGCGAGTTTGCATTGCTTTAGCCAAATTAGACTCATTAAATACTTTTTCTGAGTTAACTACTGCTACGCGAGTTCCCGCGTCTTGTGCAAACACATGAGGAGCTGACAAAGTTGCAATTGCTGCAACTAAACCAAATTGAATCCATTTAGAAGATTGTGCAAACTTCATAAAACTTTCCTTGAATAATTAAAACGCTGTACCCACTTGGAACTGCAATCGCTGGATATTATCCGTTGGTTGAGATTTATAAGGAATACCATAGCTAAACTTGAGCGGCCCTAGCGGTGATATCCATGATATACCCAATCCATAGGAATACCTCAAGACCAGATTGATATTCGTCCCAAAAGCATTACCACCATCAATAAAAGTAAACATTCGTAAGGTCTTATCAATTCCTGAGCCTGGTACTGGGACGGTATATTCAACGTTAGTCACGATTTTAGACTGACCACCCGTTGGCTGATAACTCAAAGTATTGTTATTAAAGTACTGGGGGCCCAAAGATCCAGGAGAGTAGCCGCGAACCGAGCCAATACCACCAACATAGTAGTTTTTAGTAATTGGGAATGGATATTTTCCATATGCCTGTCCATACCCAACTTCACCGTTAAATGACAAAATATTTGCTTTGGTAAATGAGTGGTACTTTTGATACTGGCCGTAGATACGATAGAAATTCATATTCGCCAACGGAGTTCCAACCTCACCTGACAATTGCTCCAAAGATCCTGTTGAAGGAATCAATGCACTATCACGACCATCGCGCGCCCAACCTACTGTTACAGGAACGTTATAGGTATTTAAAGTTCCTGGATATCCAGGCGCAGGCACTCCATAATCTTGAGCATAGTTCAAATAAGGCTGTGGCGTATTAGAGGTGGTCTTAATTTGGAAGGCTTCAAAACCTGTTCCAAAAAATACACGGTCAACTTCGGTATAAGGGACGCCAAACTTAATATTAGAGCCCACAGACTTAATTTGATAATCAGGATCGCCGACGTAATACAGTGGCTTTGATGATCGATAGTAAAGATCGGTATAACGACTAATACCATCCTCAGTAAAATAAGGGTCATAGTTAGATAAGGTTAAGTTCTGATTAATCTTACCTACAGCGAAATTTAAACCCACAGCCGTACCCGTTCCAAAAGCATTATCTTGGTTAACACCTGCAGACAGAATCAACTTTTCTGTTGAAGAGTAACCAGCACCAATGGTTACGGCTCCCGTTGGCTTCTCAGTTACCTTCACATTCACATCTACTTGATCGGGTGAGCCAGGCACATCCTCAGTAGTGATATCAGTCTCAGTGAAATAACCCATTCGACCTAAACGCTTTTTGGACAAATCAATTTTGTCACTATCAAACCAGGAACTCTCAAACTGGCGCATCTCCCGACGGATCACGAGATCACGGGTTTTTGCATTTCCAGAAATAGCAACCTGGCGAACATAGATACGACGGCCTGGATCTATAACCAATGTCAGGTCAACTTCAGATGCATCGCGACGAATATCAGGCTGCGGATTAATGGTTGCAAATGCATAGCCATATGAGCCCAATATCTCTGCTATTGCCTTAGTACTCTCAGTTAACTTTGCAGAAGAAAAGGTATCTCCTGGCTTTAAGACCACTAACTGCATTAATTCAGCTTCCTTACCCAAAGTTTCACCAGCCAGACCAACGCCCTTCACGGTGAACTTATTACCTTCGCGAATGCTAATAGTGAGGTAGACGCCTTTTTTATCCGGGGTAATAGAAACCTGGGTAGATTCAATCACGAACTCAAGATAGCCACGATTGAGGTAGTAAGAGCGAATGTTCTCTAAATCAGCAGTCAGTTTTTGCTTAGAGTACAGATTATCTTTGCTATACCAAGACAACCAACCACCTGTCTTTAGCTGCATTTGACTTTCGAGAGTACTCTCGCTGAAAGCCTCATTTCCAATAAAGTTAATTTCTTGGATTTTGGCAACAGGCCCTTCATCAATATTGAAATAGATAGCCACTTGATTGCGCTCAACTGGAGTCACAGTAGCAACGACTTCGGCTGCATACATGCCCTTGCCGACATATTGACGCTTTAATTCTTGCTCAGCCTTATCAATCAGAGCCTTATCGTAGAAGCGGGCTTCAGCCACACCAACCGTCTTTAAGGATTTTCGAACGATCTCTTGATCAAACTCTTTCATTCCCGTAAATTCAATGCGGGATATAGTCGGGCGCTCTTCCACGATCACAATCAGGACATCACCTTGCGCCTGAATTTGGACATCTCTAAAAAAGCCAGTGCTATACAAAGCTTTAATAGCCTCGGCACCTTTTTCATCTGTAAAAGTTTCGCCTACTTGAACTGGTAAATAACTAAATACCGTCCCAGGCTCAACACGCTGCAAACCTTCGACACGAATATCTTTCACAACAAAAGAATCTGCCGCATACACGTTCAAACTGAGCCCGACCGACACAATCAACAAAAGCTGAGCAAATAGGCGGAGAGGAAAGCGAAGAAGTGAGGTCAGAAAATTCAAGGCGAAAAATAGCGTTGTAAATCGTTAAACAAGGCCAGAAGGGACACGGAAATCAATAAAAGAAAGCCCACCTTCTGGAACTGCTCTTGCATCGAAATCGGAATCCGCTTACCGGCGACCAACTCCCATGCATCATACAGTAGCTGCCCCCCATCAAGCATGGGAAAAGGCAGTAAATTGAGTAATCCAATGCTAATGCTCATCAGTGCTAAAAATGCGAAAAATGGTTGCCAACCAACCTGAGCAGACTTACCCGCCATATCAGCAATACTTAAGGGGCCCCCGAGCTGTTTTAGCGAGGTATTTCCGGTAAATATTCCAGCCATTAGCCTTATGGAGACCTTGGTAATCACCCAAACCCTTTTTGCAGCAAAAACTAGGGCATCTAAGGGGCCTAATTTCAACTCAGTCCACTGGGAAATGGGTAGTAACTGCGGCCAAATTCCTAAAGTCTGCATAAGGTCTTTATCAGGGCTCATTCTAGGTAAATCAGCCTCTGGAAAGCTTTTGATGTAACTCCCGCCCTTAGAGGATTGAATCTCAAGCGCAAACCCCTCCTCTCCAGTCAAGGCATCCAATAAGTTCCATCTCAAAGCATTCCAGCTAGGAACTTCCTCAAACCCCTCAGAAAGAGGCGCAGAACTGGTGCCAGACAGAGTTTGCCAGCCGGTAATACGATCGCCTTCCATTACCCCTAATTTTGCAGCCACAGAATTCTCTGGTGGAGTTTGCAAGACAGCGGGCAATTGCGGAACGCCAGAGACATAAATAACGGCAAATAAAACAACGGCCAAGAAAAAATTGGCGAACGGTCCAGCCGCAACAATAAGAGATCTTTGCCAAAGTGTTTTTCTATCAAAAGCTTGGGGCTCATCAGCTTTAGAAATCAATTGTTCGCGATCCCGACCATCCAATAATTTGACATAACCACCCAATGGAATAGAAGCTATAACCCACTCTGTTTTATTGCCTGCAATATAAGTGAAAAGTGGTTTTCCAAAGCCAACGGCAAACCGAAGTACTCGCACACCACACAAGCGGGCAGCTAAAAAATGTCCGAATTCGTGAAAACTGACGAGCACGCCCAGTGTCACCAAAAACGCTAGGAGAGTAATAAGTGCCTGCACAGAAATTCCTACTTATTTTTTAAGTTAAGAGTTGATAGCAGTAACAAAATCACGCGCTACTTTTCTGGCGTGCGCATCCGCATCCAAAATACGCTCTAGTGAATCTGCATTACTTGTAGCAATAGCATTGAGGGTCTTATCAACAATCACCGGTATTTGCAAATAAGGCATGCCTTCATCCAAGAAGGCTGCGACAGCAACCTCATTTGCGGCATTTAGAACAGTAGGCGCAGTACCGCCTGCTTTCGCCGCATTAAATGCCAAAGACAAGCATGGGAAACGAACTAAATCAGGCTCAGAAAAACTTAATGCTGCTAACTGCGCCAAACTTAAGGGTGCAACACCTGCTTCAATGCGCTCAGGCCAGGCTAATCCATAAGCAATCGGAGTGCGCATATCCGGCTGACCAAGTTGAGCGATCACTGAACCATCACGGTAACGCACCATTGAATGCACCACACTTTGTGGATGAATCAACACTTTAATTTTTTCCAATGGCAGCCCAAATAACCAAAAAGCTTCAATCACCTCAAGCCCTTTATTCATCATTGTTGCTGAATCTACCGAAATTTTTCGACCCATTACCCAGTTTGGATGGGCACATGCCTGCTCAGGCGTAATGGTCGCTAACTGCTCCAAAGGAGTATTTCTAAAGGGACCACCAGAGGCGGTTAACCAAAGCTCCTCAACTCCCAAACTTGGCTTGGGTGCTTTAGTAAATTGCTGAGGCAGACATTGGAAGATAGCGTTGTGTTCACTATCGATCGGCAGGAGCTCTCCTCCGCCGGTTCTCATTGCTTGCATAAATAAATCACCGGACATCACTAAAGCTTCTTTATTCGCGAGTAAAACGCGTTTACCTGCTTTAGCAGCTTCCAAAACAGGCATTAAGCCTGCCGCCCCAACAATCGCGGCCATGACAGTGTCACAAGCAGAATCAGTAACTGCTTTCACTAGCGCTTGAGGACCATAGAGTACTTGAGTGGTGACTTTTTCCTCGAGCAACAATTGACCTAAACGAGCAGCGCCTTCTGCATCAGATACAACCGCAATCGCAGGATGAAATTCAACACACTGTTCTGCCAAACGTTCGATTTGCTTCCCCGCCGTCAGCGCAACGACTTTAAAGCGCTCAGGATGTGCACGAATAACATCAAGCGTATTGACACCAATAGATCCCGTAGAACCCAGAATGGCAACTTGCTTAGGCACCATCACACAAACCCCGCTAGTAATGCAGCGATTGGCATCGCCGGAATTAAAGCATCAACCCGGTCAAGTACACCTCCATGCCCTGGCAATAAATGACTGCTATCTTTTACACCTACCAAGCGCTTCAACTGAGACTCAAACAAGTCGCCAAAAATACTGAAGGCCGTTAGCACTGTGGCCATTAAGAACATCGGCACCCACCCAAACCGTATCGCCCAGGCACCAAATAAAGTGGATTCAAAGGGTAAATAGAAGACGCAAAGAAATGCATAAGCATAACAAAGTAAGAGTCCACCAATAGCCCCCTCAACTGACTTGCCGGGGCTAATTTGGACGGCTAGTTTGCGTTTACCAAATGCTTTCCCTACGAAGTAGGCGCCAATATCGGCAACCCAAACAAAAGCGATGCTGCTCAATAGAAACACCAATCCTAATTCACGCAAAAACACCAAAGCAAACCAAGTTGCTGGAAGCAAAATTAAGCCAAGCACAACATAAAAAGGACGTAACTTTTGTAATGATAGATTCATGCCTTTTGCCAAAATAAATGGCGCTATAAAGAACCAAAAAATCACTGCTAAAAGTAGCAATGCAAATTGCCAAGATGGATTTTGCATACCCAGCAAGAACAAAATAATAACCAGACAAAATAATGCATATAGCCATGCTAGGCGAGTTGAGTTAGGAGTGAGTAAGCGGCTCCATTCCCATGCAGCTGCCAATACAGCTAGCAAGAAAAATAGTCCAATATAAATAGGCGGCAATAAAAATAAGGTGGGTAACAGAACTGCCAGCAGAACAAGGGCAGTAATCACTCGGGTTTTCAGCATATATTGATATGTCTAAAGAATCAGACCGCGTCACTCATTACTTGCGAAGCAAGCTGAGCGCTGGTTCGCCCAAAGCGGCGCTCGCGCTGACTAAACCAATCAAATGCTTTACGTAGCTCAGCTTCATCAAAATCAGGCCATAAAACATCTGTGAAATACAACTCTGTATAGGCTAGCTGCCATAACAAGAAGTTGCTCACACGCTGCTCACCGCCGGTACGAATAAACAAATCCGGCTCTGGAGCGTAAGCCATTGAAAGATGAGGGGCAAGCAGTTCTTCGGTGACTTGCTCTGGCTGCAAATTTGGATTTACCTCTAAGCAACGGCGCATCGCTTGCAATATATCCCAGCGACCGCCATAGTTTGCGGCAATTGTTAATGTAAGGGCTTTGCATCCCGCAGTCTTTTCTTGCGCAAACTGAACCATCTCTTGTATGGCTGGATCAAAACGGCTAAGGTCCCCAATCAGGCGTAAGCAAATATCATTTTCTGCAAGCCGTGAAACTTCACCCCTCAGAGATTTCAGAAATAACTTCATCAAAAAACCAACCTCTTCTGGAGGCCGCCGCCAATTCTCAGAACTGAAGGCAAAAATCGTTAGGTATTCAACACCGTTAAGGCGACACTCTTGAACCATTTTACGAACTGCGCCCAAACCCTCAGAGTGACCGGCTACACGAGGCATCATTCGCTTAGCTGCCCAACGCCCATTACCATCCATGATGATGGCAACATGGCGAGGAATAGCCCTTACTTCTGGAATAGACTGAGTGGAACTAAGGTGTTGGGTCATAAAAGGATCAAAGCTCAATCAGGCCTTAAACCGTCATGATCTCTTTTTCTTTTTCAGAGATGATCTTGTCGATATCAACCACTGCTTTGTCAGTCATCTTCTGAATATCATCAGTCGCACGGCGCTCTTCGTCCTCAGATATGACTTTATCTTTGGTTAGACGCTTTAAATGCTCATTAGCATCGCGACGTAAATTGCGTACGGCAATCTTTGTATCCTCACCTTCACTCTTCACCACTTTGGTGAGCTCGCGACGACGCTCTTCGGTCAATGCCGGCATTGGCACACGGATCACAGTACCTTGAGACGCTGGATTCAAACCCAAATCCGAATCCCGAATTGCTTTTTCCACAGCCGCCACCATGGTCTTTTCAAATGGCTGGACATTGATAGTGCGTGCATCTGCCAAACCTAAGCTCGCAACTTGGCTCAACGGGGTAGGATTGCCGTAGTACTCCACCTGAATGTGCTCCAAAATTCCGGGGTTAGCACGCCCAGAACGAATTTTTGCCAAACTACTCTTCAAAGACTCAAGAGACTTTTGCATCTTTTGATCGGTTGTAGATTTAATTTCTGCTGCTGACATCAGGCCTCCTATTAAACGTGTACCAAAGTGCCTTCAGGCTCGCCCTGAACAACGCGCATTAATGCACCAGGTTTAAGTATCGAAAATACTTTGATCGGTAATTTACGGTCACGACACAAAGCAAATGCAGTGGCATCCATGACTTGTAAGTTCTTAATCAAAGCTTCATCAAATGTAATCGTCTTATAAAGCGTGGCAGCCGGATCTTTGACTGGATCAGCACTGTAGATTCCATCTACCTTGGTGGCCTTGAGCATCACTTCCACGCCCATCTCGGCGCCGCGCAAGGCGGCAGCGGTATCCGTTGTAAAGAATGGGTTACCTGTACCGGCTGCAAAAATCACTACCTTACCTTCGCTCATGGCGCGAATAGCACGTGGACGAATATAAGGCTCCACTACTTGATCCATTCTGAGGGCAGATTGCACGCGCGCCTCAACACCCTTTTGACGCAAAGCATCTTGCAATGCAAGAGAATTCATCATGGTGGCCAGCATACCCATGTAGTCTGCGGTAGCGCGATCCATACCGGCAGCACCACCAGCAACCCCTCGGAAAATATTTCCGCCCCCAATCACAATCGCAAGTTCAACACCGCTACTCACTACTTGGGCAATTTCTGAAACCATCGCATCAATAGTGACAGGATTGATGCCAAAAGCATCTTCACCCATAAGGGCTTCACCAGATAGTTTGAGGAGGACGCGTTTGTAGGCTGGCATGTTTTAGTTATTCCGTAATTTGCCAAGTAATTTACTTACTTAGCTTATTGATCTTTAAGCACTTTTTAATGTCTCCGCCAAATTATAAAGGGCTTGGGAAAGATCAAACAAAAGGGCATAGAAACCAAGGTTTCCATGCCCTTTTGGGTATTACCAACCATCTGGGGCAAACCCCAAAGGGCTAATTAAGCAGTAGCTTTAGAGGCGGCCGCTACCTGAGCAGCAACTTCAGCTGCAAAGTCATCTTGGCGCTTCTCAATGCCCTCGCCCACAACAAACATCGTAAAGCCCTTGATTGTTGTATTTGCAGCCTTGAGCATTTGCTCAACAGTTTGCTTATCATTCTTCACGAAAGTTTGATTCAATAAAGAAACCTCCTTGAGGTACTTCTGAATAGAACCTTCGACCATCTTTTCAACGATCTCTGGTGGCTTACCAGATTCTGCAGCTTTTTGAACAGCAACGCTACGTTCAACAGCAATTGCTTCTGCCGGCACATCGGCCATAGACAAAGCGACAGGCTTCATTGCAGCAATATGCATTGCTACATCCTTAGCGGCAGTATCGTCACCCTCAAACTCAACCATGACACCAATACGAGTGCCGTGGAGATAAGAAACTAACTTATTGCTGCCAGTGAAACGCTTAAAACGACGTGGCATGATGTTCTCACCGATCTTGCCAATCAAAGCGCTACGAATCGTATCAACTGTCTGACCGTTTAGTGGCAAGGCCAATAACGCAGCTACATCAGCTGGATTTTTTTCAGCAATTAACTTGACGCACTCGTTTGTAAATGCCAAAAAATCATCGTTCTTAGAGACAAAGTCAGTTTCACAGTTCACTTCAAGCAAGGCGCCATTAGTGCCATTGATAAATGAAGCAACAATACCTTCAGCTGTAACACGTGAAGCAGCCTTACCGGCTTTGCTACCCAGCTTTACACGCAGAATCTCTTCTGCACGAGCCATATCACCATCAGCCTCAGTCAAAGCTTTTTTGCACTCCATCATCGGAGCATCAGTCTTGGCGCGTAACTCACCAACCATTGCAGCGGTAATAGCGGCCATTATTCAGCTTTCCCTTCTTCAACGAACTCTTCTTCACCTTCTTTAACAGCTGTCAAGATTTCTTGAACAGAGTTAGCCTTGCCTTCGAGGATTGCATCGGCAATACCACGTGCGTACAGGGTTACGGCTTTGCTTGAGTCATCGTTACCAGGGATGATGTAATCAATCCCTTCTGGTGAGTGGTTGGTATCTACAACGGCGATTACTGGAATACCCAATTTATTAGCTTCTGTAATAGCAATCTTGTGATAGCCAACGTCCACTACGAAAATAGCATCAGGAACGCCATTCAAATCCTGAATACCACCAAGTGCTTTTTGCAACTTATCGAGATCACGGTCATTAGTCAAAGCTTCTTTCTTAGAAAGCTTTTCCCAATCACCAGCTTCTTTAGCAACTGCCATATCTTTCAAGCGCTTGAGGGAGCCTTTCACTGTTTTGAAATTGGTGAGTGTTCCGCCCAACCAACGGCTATCGATATAAGGCATACCAGCGCGAGTAGCCTCTTCAGCGATAATCTCGCGTGATTGACGTTTAGTACCAACAAATAAAATGGTGCCACGGTTAGCGGCAACTTGTTTTGCAAATTTCAGGGCGTCCTGAAACATAGGCAAAGTTTTTTCCAAGTTGATGATGTGGATTTTGTTGCGATGGCCGAAAATATAAGGGGCCATTCTTGGGGACCAGAAACGGGTTTGGTGACCAAAATGGCAACCGGCTTCCAGCATTTGACGCATTGTTACTGACATAACTTCTCCTAAGGGTTGGTTCTAAAGTTGAGTCCTAGCTGCGCTAAACAACGCCACCCTGGAAGGCTCAACTTGCGATTTCAAGTCCAAAATAGACTTGAGACCAAAATTATATCTTAAATATCAATGATCTAGCTAGTTCTACCCTATTATCAGATAGAGCAAGAAGGCGTAAAAGCGGCTCTGGAGATAGCCTAAAGAAGGTGATTGCCTAAATTTTAGGCAATCTAAGTAAGTCAAAATTGCCCAAGTCGTTGATAATCAAGGCATGAATAGTGTATTTACTGCAGAAAAAGACATCCTTGGGATGCGAGAAGCTGGCCGTTTGGCTAGCGAGGTTTTGGATCATGTAGCACCTCACGTTAAGGCTGGCATAACTACAGGCGAATTAGATCGTATTTGCCATGAATATATGCGCGACGTACAAAAGACGATTCCTGCGCCATTGAACTATCAGCCACCAGGATATCCACCATTTCCAGCATCCATTTGCACTTCAGTCAATGATGTGATTTGTCACGGGATTCCTGGCGACAAAGTTTTAAAGAGTGGTGATGTTGTTAATTTAGATATTACCGTCATTACCCCAGATGGTTACTACGGCGATACCAGCCGCATGTTTATGGTGGGTGATGTTTCTGTCATGGCAAAACGTCTTACCCAAATTACTTTTGAATGCATGTGGCTTGGGATTGCCCAAGTCAAACCAGGCGCCTCTCTTGGCGATATTGGCTATGTTATTCAAACGCATGCTGAAAAAGCAGGCTACTCTGTTGTGCGTGAGTATTGTGGTCATGGAATTGGTAAGGTGTTTCATCAAGACCCACAAATTCTTCACTATGGCAAACCTGGTAGCGGAGAAAAACTGGTTGCAGGTATGACCTTCACCATCGAACCAATGATTAATGCTGGCCGTCGCGATATTCGCACTATGCCCGATCAGTGGACCGTGAAGACAAAGGATCGCAGCCTCTCAGCACAGTGGGAACATACCCTGCTCGTTACACAAACTGGCGTTGAAGTCTTAACTTGGTCACAGGGCAGTAACCCGCCACCTGATTGCGTAAATGGCCTCTCTTATAGACCTTCACTAGCTAGCGCTTAATTTCATGGGCGACTTGCAGCAAATATCAAACAAGATTACTGATGCAGCAAGTCTGCGAGCTGCACGAGAAATTGCCTACACTGAGTTTAAAAAAACTCAAGTTGTTGGAAAGCTCACTAAGCAACTCTGCAAACTGAGCGATCAACTCCTCGCTCACCTATGGAATAGTTGCGACCTTAATAATGAAGCAACCCTTGTCGCAGTAGGTGGCTTTGGTAGAGGAGAATTATTTCCTTATTCTGACGTGGATATTTTGATATTACTCCCCGCAGATGAAAAAATAGCTGCGACTCTTTCCAAAAAAGTAGAGCAGTTTGTCGCAAGCTGTTGGGATACTGGACTGGAGATCGGATCTTCTGTGAGAACGGTTTCTGAATGTATTTCTGAATCAGAGCAAGACATTACAGTTCGCACTTCTTTGCTTGAGTCACGTCTCTTATGCGGTAAAAAACAGCTCTTTAAAGAATTTTCGAAGGCTTTTGAATCTGCTATGGATCCTAAGGCCTTCTTCCAAGCCAAGCTGGCAGAGCAAATTCAGCGGCACTATAAATATCAGGACACACCCTATGCGCTTGAGCCTAATTGCAAAGAGAGTCCCGGTGGTTTACGGGACCTACAAATCATCTCTTGGGTTAGTAAAGCAGCATTACTAGGTGATACTTTTAAGGATCTAAACCAAGCAGGACTAGTGACCCAACGCGAGCTCACTGAATTAATTCGAAACCAGCGCTTCATTGAGACACTTAGAGCAAATCTACATTTACTAGCGGGTCGTCGCCAAGACGTCATTGTCTTTGACTTACAGACTGCCTTAGCAAAGGCCATGGGTATCGAAGAAGAATCTTCACGCTTAGCTAGTGAAGCAATCATGCGTCGTTACTACTGGGCAGCAAAAGCGGTTAACCAATTAAATGATGTGCTTTTACAAAATATTGAAGCCCTGCTCTTCCCTCAAGAATCCAAAACCACTCATCCCATTCCAGGTGAGGGTAATGAGTATTTTATTGAGCGACAAGGTGTGCTGGATATCACTGATCCACAGCTTTACCAAAAATATCCTGAGCAAATTCTTCGGACCTTTCTGGTCTTTGCGCAAACCGCCAATGTTAAAAGCCTCTCGGCAACTATTTTTAGAGCGCTCTATAACGCCCGAACTAAGATGGATAGCAAGTGGCGTGCCGCCCCAATAAATAAAGCACTCTTCATGGAGATTCTGAAACAGCCAGATGGTGTCACTCGCGCATTTCAGTTAATGAATCGCAGTAGCGTTCTAGGGCGCTACCTGCCCGCCTTTAGAAGAATCGTCGGACAAATGCAGCACGACTTATTTCATATCTATACGGTTGATCAACATATCTTGATGGTATTACGTAATGTGCGTCGCTTCATGATCGTTGAACATACTCATGAGTTTCCATTCTGCAGTAGTCTCATCGCGCACTTTGATAAGCCATGGTTATTGGTAATAGCTGCCTTATTTCATGACATTGCTAAAGGTCGTGGTGGCGATCACTCGGAACTAGGCAAGGCTGATGTCCGTAAGTTTGCTAAAGAACATGGTTTAGATAAAAAAGATACTGAGCTTGTGGTTTGGCTCGTTGCCGAACACCTTAATATGAGCCAGACAGCCCAAAAACAAGACATTAGTGACCCAGATGTAGTGAGGGCATTCGCTAAAAAAGTTGGCGATGAGCGCCACCTTACTGCGCTCTACTTATTAACTGTGGCTGACGTGCGTGGTACAAGTCATAAAGTGTGGAACGCTTGGAAAGGCAAACTCCTCGAAGATCTCTATCGCGCAACACTCAGAGTGCTTGGTGGAGCTAAGCCTGATGCTTCCTCAGAGCTAGCGCAACACCAAGAAGAATCCAAAACCAAATTACGTCTGTACGGAATTAATGATGATGCTTATGAAGATCTTTGGAAGCAGCTAGATGTCGCATTCTTCTTAAGGCAGGATTCATCAGATATTGCTTGGCTCACACGCCACCTCTATAACAAGGTCAATAGTGATCAAGCTATCGTCAAGGCAAGACTGTCACCGATTGGTGAAGGATTGCAGGTTGCCGTTTACGTTAAAGACCAAGAAGATCTCTTTGCTAGAATCTGCGCTTACTTTGAAAGACATGGCTTTTCAATTTGGGATGCCCGCATTCATACAACACGGCATGGTTACGCTTTAGATACCTTTCAGGTATCAGGCAGCACCCTAGTAGATGAAGGTGGAAGCTACCGTGACATCATTCAATTAGTTGAATTTGAATTGACTGCCGCCCTAAACAATACAGACCCCCTACCCAACCCAAGCATGGGACGACTCTCACGGCAGTCTCGCACCTTCCCAATCCAGCCACGAGTTCATATGGTTCCTGATGAACGAGGAAGATATTACACGCTTGCACTATCAGCCAGTGATCGCACAGGCTTGCTCTATACGATCTCAAGAGTGCTAGCCAAACATCAGGTCTCGATTCATACGGCACGCATCAATACTCTTGGCGAACGAGTAGAAGACGTATTGCTGCTAGATGCAGCTAACCTAGGTAAGAATCCAAAACTACAGATCCAATTAGAGACAGAGTTGCTAGAGGCTTTAGGGGCTTAATTCAGCTTTGCTAAGGCTCGCTTAATTCGATCGCTTTCAATCTGATCAAAAGCAACCCAAGCATAAGCAATATCTTCAATGGATTGCTCTTGAGAGGATACCCTCAGACAATATAGTAGATCGATATGCAAATGAGTGTTTTCACCCTTCTTGGGATTTGCTGGGATTTCATGAATGTCGATATCGATTGGCTTAAGATCTTTCGAATCTGGGACGCAAACAAAACCAGTTTCCTCATAAACCTCACGAATGGCTGCATCAATTGGTGACTCCCCATCATCAATATGGCCGCCTGGCTGAAACCATCGCTTAATAAATGGATGGAAAATTAATAATACCTTGCCGTTATTGATAACTAGACCACTGGCCGTAATATGGCCTAGCTTATTAGATCTTTTAAAAGGGTTTTCATAATTTAGGATTAAACAAACCCTGTCGTCAGTATTAGAGTCAGAAAATATCGAAAATTTCTGCATAGAAGGCCTTCAAATCAAAAATCTTACTGAGAGCTTCTAAAGCTTGCTACCTGATTTCTTGGTAAGAAAAGACCTACAAAAAGAAAGAGCCCAGGTTTTAATCTGGGCTCTGGTAATACATACTGCTTCAGAATGCTTAGTCTAGGAGGCCTGCCATTTGTAAGCCCTCACGACCTGCTGGGTGACGACAATCTACTTCTTCAAACTCATTGATATTGTCAATTTCCATACCCATCGCAATATTGGTTACCTTCTCCATGATCACCTCTACTACTACTGGCACCATGAAGTGTTTAGCCATCTTCTGCGCTTCAATTAAAGCAGCATTAATCTTGGCAGGATCACTTACGCGGATTAATTTGCAACCTAAACCTTCAACTACTTTGCCATGGTCAACGCCATAGCCCTTGAGGGTTGTATCGTCTACGTTGATATTGTCAAAGGCCAACTGTACACAGTAGTCCATATCGAATCCGCGTTGCGCCTGACGAATTAAGCCAAGATAGCTGTTATTCACCAATACCATTACTAAAGGCAATTTGAATTGCGCACCTACAGCCAACTCTTCAATTAAGAACTGGAAGTCGTAATCGCCTGATAAACCAACGACAGTACGAGTAGGGTCAGCGGCCAATACACCTAGAGCAGCAGGAATTGTCCAGCCTAATGGGCCAGCTTGTCCGCAGTTAATCCACTGACGATCGCCATATACATGCAAGAACTGTCCGCCTGCAATTTGCGATAAACCAATGGTGGTGACATAAATAGTGTCGCGACCAAATGCAGTGTTCATCTCCTGATAAACGCGTTGTGGTTTGACTGGAATGTTATCAAAATCAGTCTTACGCAACATGAGCTTCTTACGCTCTTGGCAACGGCTTACCCAATCACTGTAATTATTGAGCTTGCCTTTTGCCTTCCACTCTTTAGCAACTTCAACAAATAACTCGAGAGCGGCTTTAGCATCAGAAACAATTCCATAATCAGGAGTAAATACTCGTCCAATTTGGGTAGGCTCAACATCAACGTGAATAAACTTACGGCCTTTGGTATAAACATCAACTGAACCTGTGTGACGATTGGCCCAACGATTACCAATGCCTAATACAAAGTCACTGGCTAACATCGTAGCATTGCCGTAGCGATGCGCAGTTTGCAAACCAACCATACCTGCCATTAAAGGATGATCATCCGGAATTGATCCCCAACCCATTAAGGTAGGAATGACGGGGATACCCATCAACTCAGCAAACTCTACTAATAACTTAGAAGCATCTGCATTAATCACTCCACCGCCAGACACAATCAATGGCTTCTCGGCAGTCATTAGCATTTCCATCGCTTTTTCGATTTGCTTGCGGCTTGCTGTCGGTTTATAGACTGCTAATGGCTCGTAAGTATCAATATCAAATTCAATCTCAGCCATCTGCACATCAATCGGCAAATCGATTAATACTGGGCCTGGACGGCCTGAGCGCATGATATGAAATGCTTGCTGAAACACACGTGGCACTAAACCTGGCTCGCGAACTGTAACAGCCCACTTCGTCACAGGCTTAGCAATGCTCTCGATATCTACAGCTTGGAAATCTTCTTTGTATAAACGTGCGCGTGGCGCTTGACCTGTAATACAAAGAATTGGAATGGAGTCAGCGCTAGCTGAATATAAGCCGGTGATCATATCGGTTCCAGCAGGGCCGGATGTACCAATACATACTCCAATGTTGCCAGCCTTCGCACGGGTATAGCCTTCGGCCATGTGCGATGCACCTTCAACGTGGCGCGCCAAAATATGGGTGATGGACTGACGTTCACGAAGTTGTGCGTACAGAGGATTAATTGCAGCGCCAGGAACTCCGAAAGCAGTAGTAATACCTTCTTTTTCCATCACCAAAACCGCTGCCATTGCTGCCTTCATTTTTGCCATGATTTGCCTCCCAATGTTGTTGTAGGGGCAATGATGGTGAAATTTGGGCTTTTTGGGAAGATCAGCAAATCTATATCTAGTATTCCACCATGGAATAGTGTAAAAATAGTGCATCAAAACCCTTAAAAAGCACAATGGATCGCGTTCAAGGCATATTTCTATTCGTACGAATTGTTGAGACAGGCTCTTTTAGCAAAGCTGCCGAGGACTTGGGCATTACCCAGCCCACAGCAACTAAGTTTGTTGCTAGTCTAGAAAAGCGTCTTGGCACCTTATTGCTGCATCGCAGCACCCGTGGTGTTACCGCTACTGAGATTGGCAAGCTCTACTACGAAAAGTGCAAGATCATTTCCCAGGAAATTGAAGAGGCTGATGATCTCGCCTCATTAATGCAATCGAAGGTCCGTGGCAAATTAACCATCAGCTCATCCGTTGCTTTTGGGCGCCGAGTACTCACCCCCTCGATTTTGGAATTCATGTCACACCATCCAGAGTTAGAGGTGGACTTAAGTATGGATGATCGCTACATCAACTTAATTGAGCAAGGAGTGGATTTAGCAATCAGGATGAGAAATCTACCGGACTCCTCATTGGGATCACGGTTTATTGGTATGAATCCTTGGATATTGGTGGCCAATCCTGATTACCTTAAAACACATCCAGCACCTCAGGTTCCCGAGGATGTTAAAAAACATCGTGCCCTTATTTATACAACAGCGCAAAGCGATCATCGCTGGAGTTTTACAAACCCTCAAAATCAAACTGAGATTGTTGAGGTGAAGGGGCCCTTTATCTCGAATAACCTTTCTTCCATTCTTGCGGCAGCCAGAGCAGGAATGGGCTTAGCGGCGCTGCCTTGCTATGTAGCCCATCAATCTATTCAAGATCAAGTCTTACAACCTGTGATGGAAGATTGGTTGCTACCCAGTCAAGAAATACATGCGGTATTTTCATCGCCCAAACATGTGCCGACTAAAGTCAGTCAATGTATTGATTGGCTACAAGGTCAATTTAAAGGAGAGTGGTGGAAAGGCCTTCCGCCAGAGCACATTGAATAAAAAAAATCCCCAATAAATGGGGATCTTGTGATGAATGCAAGCTGAGGCTAGTCACTCCATAACTTACCTGCAGTGGCCCAATCCGATTTTTTGATGTCTTGATAAATCACATCTACAGACTCAGCAGAACAACCCATAATTTTGACAGCAGCCTCAGTAATGGCTTTTGCATACTCACGCTTGACGTCCTCTGTACGACCTTCAAATAATTGAACTTGAATAACTGGCACCTTTACCTCCGACTATTGGTTAATAAATATACGCTGATACGCTGGCCATTCTAACTGGCCTTCTTGATCACCGTCACTACAAAGCTGTTGATAAGTCAGCTCACAAATCTGCTTGTCTGGAGAGATTAGCTCTCCACTAACTCCTGCTAATAACTGGATTTTGCAGGCCTTATCTAATACATCCATTAAATAAAAAGCTTGTTGAACGCTAAGGCCGCAAACAATACTGCCATGGTTATGTAAAAGAATGGCCTTCTTATTCCCTAAGTTTTCAATTAATGCTATCTGCTCTTGTGATGAAAGCGCCAGGCCCTGATAGGAGTGATAAGCCATATCGTGATAGAAACGCAAGGCATGTTGTGAAATCGGCAACAGCCCTTGCTTCTGGGCAGATACTGCAATCACAGCATCAGCATGTAAATGAAATACACAGTGTGCATCCGGTCTCGCTGCATGGACGGCCCCATGAATTGCAAAACCCGTTTTGTTCACTGGGCCATCACCAGCCAATATCTCACCCTCAATATTGACCTTCACTAAATTTTGTGGGGTGACTTCATTAAAGCGTAAACCAAACTGATTGAGCAAATAAGTGGCCTCTTCATCTGGCACAGCTGCTGATATATGGGTATAGATTCCGTCATCCCAATTTTTGAGGTAGGCTAGCTGATAGGCTGTCGCCAAATCAATGCGGACTTGCTTTTCTTGTTCAGAAATTTTGCCCAGGGCAGCCCAATCTTTTGAGTGGAGTTGAAATTTTGGGTTTAAAGAGCTCATGTGGAGATGGGTCTTACTTCAGTAAATTCAACATAGCTGCTTCATCAATCACTGGCACGCCCAACTCTTCTGCTTTAGTGAGCTTACTGCCTGCATCTGTGCCAGCAACAACATAATCGGTTTTCTTAGATACAGAGCCAGCAACTTTTGCACCAGCTTTTTCAAGAAGATCTTTAGCTTCATCACGAGTCAGGGTTGGAAAGGTTCCGGTAAGAACAAAAGTTTTACCAGCCACTGCCGCGCTAATGACTTTTGCCTCTACAGCTAACTGCATGCCTGAGGCTAGCAGTTGTTCAATGACTTCTCTGTTATGCGCCTCTTGCATAAAGCTGATGATAGAGTCTGCCACGACAGGGCCTACATCTTTAACGCTGAGCAATTCTTCCAAGTTTGCATCCATTAGGGCGTGCATAGATTGATAGTGATTGGCTAAATCTTTTGCGGTAGTCTCGCCTACATGACGAATACCCAAAGCAAAGATAAATCTCGCTAAGGTCGTTTTTCTGGAGTGCTCAATAGCCTGAATCAAGTTGTCTGCCGATTTATCACCCATCCGCTCAAGATTAGCCAAGGCAGTAAACCCCAATCTGTATAGATCAGCCGGAGTTCTGACTAGATTTTGATCAACCAATTGATCCACAATCTTCTCACCTAGTCCTTCGATGTCAAGCGCCCGTCTATGAGCAAAGTGAATTAATGCTTGTTTGCGCTGTGCACCACAAAATAATCCACCACTACAACGGGCTACTGCTTCATCTGCAAGTCGTTCTATGTGTGAATCACATACCGGGCAACGAGTTGGCATCACAAATTCTGAGGCATTAGTAGGTCTGCGATCTTTAATAACCGAGACTACTTCTGGAATGACATCACCCGCTCTACGAACTGACACTGTGTCTCCAATGCGAACATCTTTGCGCTTGACTTCATCTTCGTTATGCAGTGTTGCGTTTGTGACGGTTACACCACCAACTTCGACTGGAGCCAATCTAGCTACTGGAGTAATTGCACCTGTACGTCCTACTTGGACATCAATACCTAGTATGGTAGTAAGCGCTTCTTGCGCGGGGTACTTATGGGCCAGTGCAAACCTAGGAGCTCTTGATACAAAGCCGAGCTTAGCTTGTTCTGAAAATGAGTTCACCTTGTAAACAACACCGTCGATGTCATATGGTAATGAATCTCGTTTTTCACCAACCTCATTGTAGAAAGCTAACATCTCTTGCACGGAGTGCAGTACCCTGCGCTCAGAACATACGGGTAAGCCCAACTCTACATAGGTATTTAGTAATTCCTCATGGGTTTTAGGTAACCAAGACTGTGGCTCAAGAGCGCCTAAGCCATAAGCAAAGAAAGAGAGCGGTCTTTTTGCGGTAATTTTAGAATCTAATTGGCGTAGGCTGCCTGCAGCAGCGTTTCTTGGGTTAGCGAATTCTTTCTCACCATGAACTGCCGCTTGCTGATTCATCTTTTGAAAGTCTTTGAGATACATAAAGACTTCGCCACGTACCTCCAGCACCTTAGGGATCTTCTTGCCAGTGAGTTTTAATGGAATAGCACGAATGGTTTTGATATTAGCCGTGACATCTTCGCCACTTGCACCATCGCCTCGTGTTGCCGCCCTCACTAATGAGCCATTTTCATAACGAAGAGAAATGGCCAAGCCATCAAATTTCAATTCACCAGCATAAGCAACATGCTCTAAATGCAGTCCCTCGCGACAACGGCGATCAAAAGCAACAAGCTCAGCTTCTTCAAAAGCATTATTAAGGGAGAGCATCGGTACTTCGTGGGTAACTGAATCAAACTCTTTTAAGGCTACGCCACCCACACGCTGAGATAAGGATTCGGGTGTAATCCAATCTGGATGAGCAGTCTCAATATCTAATAACTCACGATAGAGACGATCGTATTCAATGTCAGGTAGAAGAGGATTGTCCAGGACATAGTAAGCATGCTCCAAACGTGCAAGCTCTGCCTGCAAGAATGCGTAACGCTCCGCTAAGTTTGTCGGACTATTAGACGACAAGGTGATTTCCTAGCTAAATAGTCTGCTAGCTGTGGAAGACCCAGCAGGAATACCAGACTTTTCAAGATTGGCATACAGCACGTCAAGATGCTGACGAATACTGACTACAGCAGCCTCGCTTAGATTAATACCGTTGTCATCGACTAAGCGGCCATGAGCTGCTTGCGCAATTTCAATACCCTCACCAAGCATTCTTTCAAAAGCACGGTCCTCTTGAGAAACCAATGGAACCTCAAGCAATAAGGTTAATTGTGAGACAGGCATATTAGGATCTAAATCAGCGCTATTAAAGATTAGTGTGCCATTACTTAGGAACTCATACTGTCTTCCATTCCGAGCCAATTTGAAGCCACGCTGACGCATCAAAGCATCAAAATTCCCCCAAGGACATGGTTCATCAAATAAAACATTAATACTGAGTTGAATGTCGCTATCAGCAGCCATGACATCTAACTCTTTAGCGCTTTCTAGCATGGTGTTTACACTCGGCATATCAATCTGGGATCCGAGTGTCTCAGCCAAAGCTTGTGAGCGTGAACAAAAATCAGATAACTCTAATACGCCAATCGCACCACGGCGACTTGCTAACTGAATCGCTAGTTGCAGCTCTGCATAGGAAGACTCAAGCTTTAACTCCTCCCAGTCTTCTGCAGCGTCAAGATCAGCATTTAATCCCTCGCATATCCATCTAGCATTAGATTGGACCTGGGAATCTGCCCAATTCTTCATCTCTTCTAAAATTTCTGATCCAGTAATGGCCTCATCAAAACGCAGCGTTATAACGCAATCAATGCGAGGATCGATTGCGAATTTCTCTAGCGCAAGGTTTGATGATGAAGCGATTCCAAAGCTTGGTTCAGATCGTTCCACGCCAGAATCTGCAAAGTTATTTGTAAAACTAGGCTCCCGACCAAAGCGATCATCAGCCACTTGAGCCAGCTCTTTAGCTCTATGGCGAGTACGTGCATATTTCAAATTCAGAACAGCTACCAATATGAGAATCAGGAGCCCAATTGCAGCTAAGGCAAATTGCAAATCAGACAAACCCAACATCGTCATGATTTGTTCAACGTACACTTAGGCGGCCTCCACCATCGAAACGGCAGATGAAATATCTACTGCCACAATTCTAGATACACCCTGCTCTTGCATAGTGACTCCAATGAGTTGATGGGCAATTTCCATAGTGATCTTATTATGAGAAATAAACACAAATTGTGTCTTTTCAGACATTTTGGACACCATCTTTGCATAGCGCAAGGTATTTGCGTCATCCAATGGTGCGTCCACCTCATCCAATAAGCAGAAAGGTGCAGGATTGAGAAGGAAGAGCGAGAAAACTAAAGCAATGGCGGTTAATGCTTTTTCACCACCAGAGAGCAGGTGAATAGAGCTATTTTTCTTACCTGGAGGCTGAGCCATGACCTGCACCCCTGAATCCAAAATTTCTTCACCTGTCATTACTAACTCAGCATGACCGCCACCAAATAGCTCTGGGAATAATTTTCCGAAATGGGTATTTACTTGATCAAAAGTACCCTGTAATAAATCACGCGTTTCTGCATCAATCTTTGCTATCGCATCTGTCAAGGTTTGCATTGCTTCATTGAGGTCGGCAGATTGTGCGTCTAAGAACTGCTTACGCTCACGCGAACTCGCCAACTCATCTAAAGCCGCCATATTAACTGGGCCAAGTGATTGGATTTCTGTATTTAAACGGTTCACTTCAGTTTGCAATGCGCCTACTTTTAAGTCTGGGCTGAAGTTAGCCTCAAGTAATGTGAGATCAGCTTCTGCTTCTGCCAATAAGGTAGCAAATTGTTCGAAGTTCAAGCGCGCGGCCTGTTCACGTAATTGTAAGTCCACAACTTTATCGCGCATCGGTTGCAAACTACGTTCCAATTGCATGCGAGCCTCATCAGCTTCGCGTAATTGATGAAGTAATGCATCTTGCTCAGTGCGGGCATTTGCTAGTGCAGCTTCACGTGCACTTCGAGCAAGCAATAGGCCTTGTAGCTTATCTTGCGCTTCCTCATCACTTAGTGTTGCCAACTCTTGTGTCGCTAAATCATGCTTATCTTGGATCTCCATGATCTGAGTACGCGCCGTACTTTGATCACGCTGCAAGTCAGCAATCCGTTGCTGCAAGGAGCGAGTTGCAAAAGCTGCTTCTTGGGCTGCCATCTCAGCAGCACGAAGAGATTCACGTAATTGATCACGCTCTAGTGTTGAACTTTCTAATTGTTCTTGGGCAACTTGCAAGGTCTCTAGAGAATCTTGCTTAGATTCTTCCGCCTGATTTAAATCAGCAGCTGATTGCTCTTGATTTGCAGTGCTTTGTTCCATTTGCTGGCGCAATTCGGATAATTCATTTTGAATTTGTGCCGCACGCTGACTGTATTGCTCTTCAGCTTGGGTGAGCTGCATTCTTTCTACTTCAAAACCATGTGCTTCTTGCACGGCATGCTCAGCGTTAATACGTGCTTGCTCAGCCGCTTGATGGGCTGCTTGATAATTTGCTGCACACTGATCTAATTCACCCTGTAGCTCACTTTGCATTAAGCGTTGTGCACGTAATTGCTTCTCTAGACTTTCCATCTCTTGAGCGCGAGCTAACATACCAGCTTGCTCAGAATCTGCAGCATAGAGCTGAACGCTCACGCGGCTTACTAAATGGCCTTGTTGAGTAACAAAAGCACCGCCTGCTGGCAACTTCTCACAACGGTGTAAAGCATCTTCAAGGCTACTAGCAATATAAATATTGTCTAACCACTCTTGCAGAACCGATGTCAAACGAGCCGCGCCCGCACTTTGAACTCGAGTGAGTAATGGCGTGAAGTCTGCTGGCGGATTAGTGTGCGCAGGAGTAATTTCTTCAGCCAGCAGAATAGCTAAACGGCTTGGGGGTGCATCATTAGCCAAGGCTAAAGTTTCTTGGACACTCTTAGCGGTGACGGCAGCTAAGCGCTCACGTAAGACGGATTCCAAAGCAGCTTCCCAACCACTCTCGACTTTGAGCTCTTGCCAAAGACGCTTACTCTCTTTAAGTCCTTTGCTCTCTAGCCATGGACCAATCTTGCCCTGTGCCTGAACGCTAGCTTGCAATGCAGTTAATGCCGTTAGTTTTGCTTCTGTTTGTGCAAGATCTTGATTAGCACCCTGAATCTTTTGTTGAGCATTATTGCGAGCCTCATCAGCAGCCGGAACACGTTGTTGCGTATCTCCTGCGCGTTGCCGTGTTTCATCAACTTTACGTTGTGCCATTGCCTGGCGGTCGATTGCCATTTGTAATGCTTCTGCATCTGGCCTACGCATACCATCAAGTTCACCAGTTAAGCGGGCTTCACGTCCTTTGAGCTCATCTGATTGCGCTGACATTGCACGAATCCGTTCACCCAGACTGGCCAAACGTTGCTCAATAGTAGCCAAGGTCTCACGCGCATTATTCAGTTCGCGTGCAGCCTTTTGATAGGACTCTTCACGAGCAGGCATTTGACCTTGCAAGCCACTCAAATCAGCTAATAATGTTTGTTCTTTGTCAGATGCTTCGCCCAGCTCGTGCTCAGCAGTACGCTGTGCTTGTGCAGCATCCGTTTCTTGCACAGTCCAACGCTGGAGCTGCGCCTGCAAATCGAGAGTTTGTTGCTGTAAACGTTGGCGTGCTTCTTGCACATAATGAATCTGAGACTCAACCTGACTGACATCAGAATTCGTTTGATACAAATCGCCTTGAGCTTGAGATACCTTATCTTGTAGCGCGTACTGTTGGGTACGCATTGTTTCTAACTCAGCTTCCGCATGGCGCAACTTAGCAGTCTGCTCTTCAAGTCCAACTTGGGTATCGCGGATACCATTGGCATGACGCTCTTGCTCTTTACCAGCCTCTGTCTGACGCACAAACCAGAGCAATTGTTGCTGCGCTTTCATTTGTGTAGAAAGCTCTGCATGTCGCTCTGCAACCGTCGCTTGTTTTTCTAAACGTGTGAGTTGCTGATCGAGCTCACGCAAGATGTCTTCAACCCGAGTTAAGTTTTCTACAGTGTCCTCTAAACGTGATGCCGTTTCTTTGCGACGCTCTTTGTATTTGGATACACCAGCAGCTTCCTCTAAGAAAATACGTAATTCTTCTGGCTTTGCTTCTAAGATGCGATTGATCGTGCCCTGTCCAATGATGGCGTAACCTCTTGGACCCATACCAGTGCCCAAGAAAATATCCTGAATATCTTTACGGCGTACCACTTGATTATTCACGTAGTAACTAGAGTTGCCATCACGTGTCAAAACACGCTTAACGCCTAATTCAGTAAAAGCGCTCCATTGCCCTTGCGCCCTACCATCTGAATTATCAAAAAGGAGTTCCACACTGGCACGACCAGATGGCTTACGTAAACCTGAGCCATTAAAAATAACGTCCTGCATGGATTCGCCACGCAATTCACTGGCGCGGGATTCACCTAAAACCCAGCGGACCGCATCAATAATGTTCGACTTTCCGCAACCGTTAGGGCCCACAACGCCAATTAATTGGCCAGGCATTTCAAAATGGGTTGGGTCAACGAAAGACTTAAAGCCGGAAAGTTTGATGGATTTCAGTTGCACGGCGTACTTTGCAGGGAAAAAAGGGGGTTAAATAAAGGGGTAAATAATTAAAGCTAAAGTGGGAAGATGATAGCAAGCTTGAGTCTAGTTAGACGGGTTTTTGTACCATCGATATAATGATAAATCTACCTCCAGGGATAAAATCCCTTAACAATCTGATAGTTAAGAAAAAAGCATGAGCCAATCACCACAAAACATCATTGAACAAGCCTGGGAAGACCGCGCAAACCTTTCCCCAGATAGCGCTCCAGGGGGTGTCCGTAACGCTGTAAATGCTGTCTTGGAAGGCCTGAATGCGGGCACCATTCGCGTAGCGGAACGTCGTAGTGTAGGTAATTGGGAAGTAAATCAATGGGTTAAGAAAGCAGTATTGCTCTCTTTCCGCCTTGAGGACAACGTACCTATGAGTGCTGGTGGTTATACCCAGTTCTATGACAAAGTACCTAGTAAGTTCGAGAACTACACTGCAGCTGACTTTGCTGCTGGTGGCTACCGAGTTGTACCCCCTGCAATGGCTCGCCGTGGATCATTTATCGGCAAAAATGCAGTTTTAATGCCTTCTTACGTCAATATTGGCGCTTATGTAGGTGAAGGCACCATGGTGGATACCTGGGCAACCGTAGGTTCATGTGCCCAAATTGGTAAAAATGTGCACCTTTCTGGTGGTGTTGGTATTGGTGGTGTTTTGGAGCCAATTCAAGCTGGCCCGGTCATTATTGAAGATAACTGCTTTATTGGCGCCCGCTCAGAAGTAGTTGAAGGCGTAGTCATCGAAGAAAATAGCGTGCTGTCTATGGGAGTTTTTCTCGGTCAAAGTACTAAGATTTATGACCGCACTACTGGAGAAATTCACTATGGTCGTGTTCCTGCAGGCTCAGTAGTCGTTCCAGGCTCACTCCCTTCGGCTTGTGGCAAATACAGTTTGTATGCCGCCATCATCGTGAAGAAAGTCGATGCGCAAACAAGAGCAAAGACCGCTATTAACGAATTGCTCCGCGACTAAATTTATCCATGAGCGCTACTCTCGAGCTCACTGAAGCTCTCATTGCGTGTCATTCGGTCACACCGGCTGACGGTGGCTGCCAGGATTTAATTGCTAAACGTCTGCAAGAGATTGGCTTTCATACAGAGAGTGTTGTGAGTGGTCCTGAAAATTTTCAGGTAACAAACTTATGGGCAATCAAAAAAGGGAAGACTGGTGATCAGGGTAAGGTCTTGGTATTTGCTGGCCACACTGATGTAGTGCCAACTGGTCCAGTAGACAAATGGACTAGTAATCCATTTACGCCAACCATTCGTGATGGCATGCTCTATGGTCGTGGCGCTGCGGATATGAAAACCTCTTTGGCTGGTTTTGTAGTGGCTACCGAAGAGTTTGTAAGTACTCATCCCAATCATGAAGGCACAATCGCCTTCTTAATTACTAGTGATGAAGAAGGGCCGGCAAATGATGGCACTGTAATCATGTGTGAGCGCCTAAAAAAACAGGGGCAACGTTTAGATTACTGCGTCATTGGCGAACCTACCTCTGTAAACCAATTGGGCGACATGATTAAAAATGGGCGGCGTGGCTCTTTGTCGGGTAAGTTAAAGATTAAAGGCGTTCAGGCGCATATCGCCTACCCCCATTTAGGAAAGAATCCGATTCATCTTTCAGCTCCTGCCATTACCGCCCTGATTGAAACTGAGTGGGATAAAGGCAATGAATATTTTCAGCCTACTAGCTTTCAGATCTCCAACATTCATGCTGGCACTGGAGCGAATAATGTTATCCCTGGTGACTTAACCATTGATTTCAATTTCCGCTTCTCTACTGAGAGTAAGCCTGAGCAATTACGTGAGCGTCTTGAAAAGATCCTCAAGGATGCTGGTCTCGAATTTGAAATTGACTGGGTGCTGGGCGGAAGCCCCTTTATTACAGGCGATGGCGACCTAGCAGGCGCCCTGCGCAAAGCCATTAAAGCAGAAACACAAATCGATACAGAGCTATCCACTACTGGTGGTACTAGCGATGGACGCTTTATTGCCAAGATTTGTAAAGAAGTTGTCGAGTTCGGCCCACTCAATGCTACTAGCCACAAAATCAATGAGTGCGTCATTGTTGATGATGTTGAGCCACTCAAAAATATTTATCGTAAAACACTTGAGCAACTCATTGCTTAATTGCAGATAGATTATTTTTAAAACTACATACCTCCATCATGGACCCCTCGCCTCAGCAAACCATCACAGTCAATCAGTGCATTGATCAAATAGCACAAAAGCTAGAATTGGCAGACTTACATTATGGTCATGGTGCTGTTGATGCAAATAGCGAAGCCTTATGGCTCATTAGCAAGCAACTGAATTTAAGCCCCGCAGAAGCACTTGATCATTTAGAAGACATCATTACAAATGATCAACAGCAAAAGGCTTTGGCCGTAGTAAACGAAAGAATCGCTACACGTAAACCACTCGCTTATATTTTGGGTGAAGCCTGGCTCATGGGCGTACCATTTTTTTGTAGCGAGCAGAGTATTGTCCCTCGCTCGTGGATTGCAGAACTGATTGTGAATGGCTCACTGGAGCCATGGCTACCTGCAGACGGTAAGGCATTAGATTTATGTACTGGCAATGGATCACTCGCAATCTTGCTCGCCCTCTCTTGCCCGGATATTCATGTCAGCGCGTGTGACATTAGCATGCCTGCACTCTCTGTGGCAGCGCGCAACCTCGATCGGCATGGATTGAAATCCCAAGTAGAGCTATTTGATGGTGACCTATGGGATGCACTAGACGAGCCCAATGAAGATAACGCGTTCGATCTGATTATTTGCAATCCACCTTATGTCAATTCCAGTTCAATGAACACACTTCCTGCTGAATATCATGCCGAGCCAGCTTTAGCTTTAGCAGGCGGTAACGATGGCATGGATTTAATCAGACGGATTATTGCCTCGGCTCCAGATTATTTATCTGAACGCGGCGCCATTTTGATTGAGATTGGCAATGAGTATGAAAACTTCAAGAAAGCATTTCCGCAGATTCCAGTGATCTGGATGGAAGTTTCTGCTGGTGAAGAACAAGTTCTTCTCATCCAAGCAGAAGACTTACGCTAATCAAGCGCAATATTTAAGTCAGCTCAGCGGCAGCTGCAATAGCCTGATCAATCCGCTCTACCGGAATCACTCTCAGCCCCGGAATCTTTGTTTTAGGCATATTGGCTTTCGGAATGATGGCCACTGTAAAGCCTAGTTTTGCCGCTTCTTTTAAACGCTCTTGTCCACGAGGACATGGACGAATCTCTCCGGCTAAACCAACCTCACCAAATACGATGAGTTCTTTAGGAAGTGCACGGTTACGAATGGATGACTGAATGGCCAATAAGACTGCCAAGTCAGCCGCCGGCTCAGAGATCTTTACTCCACCTACTGCATTGAGAAAAACATCTTGATCAAAACAAGCGATGCCAGCATGGCGATGCAAAACCGCTAAGAGCATTGCTAATCTAGCTTGCTCTAATCCAACTGCTAAACGACGTGGATTCGGAACGTGAGCAGTATCTACTAGTGCCTGAATTTCCACGAGAAGTGGCCTACTACCCTCTTGCGTTACCAACACACAAGCCCCAGGCACCATCTGCTCGTGTTGCGATAAGAAAATAGCCGAAGGATTAGCAACACCACGCAGACCCTTTTCGGTCATTGCAAATACACCTAACTCATTAACAGCCCCAAAACGATTCTTGATTGACCGCACTAAACGAAACGAGGAATGGGTATCTCCCTCAAAATACAAAACAGTATCGACAATGTGTTCAAGAACCCGAGGGCCCGCTAAATGGCCATCCTTGGTGACGTGACCTACCATCAACACACAGATGCCACTTGATTTTGCTGCCCTGGTTAATTGTGCGGCGCATTCCCGCACTTGCGCTACAGAGCCTGGAGCTGAACTGAGTAGTTCTGAATACAAAGTCTGAATTGAATCAACCACCAGAACTTGTGGCTTGACGGTATCCATAATTGAAATCAGCTTCTCCAACTGAATTTCTGCTAAAACTTCTAGTTGAGGAGCATCTAGTGCAATTCGTTTTGCTCGCAATGCAATCTGTGCAGCAGACTCCTCACCACTGCTATAGAGAACATTCATTCCAGCAGCACTCATTTGTGCTAAAGCTTGTAATAGTAAGGTGGACTTACCAATCCCAGGATCACCCCCGAGCAAAACAACGCCACCAGGAACTAAACCACCGCCCAAAACTCGGTCAAATTCTTCAACACCAGTACTAAAGCGGGGCAAATCTTCTGCGGTAATAGCAGAGAGTTTTTGTCTTGGAAGTGATTGTGCCAATCCCTGAAAGCGAGCGTTAGATGTGGTTTCAGGCAAACCCTCTTCTAGCGTATTCCACGCCTGACAAGATGGACATTGCCCCTGCCATTTAGCGGAGTTGCCTCCACAGGACTGGCAAATATAAATTGTTTTGACTTTAGCCAAGAGCTTACCTAGTAAATAAAATGTAAAAAATTAATCGAGCTGAGTGCCCGCTTTGTTTTCTTGTGCACGTTTTGGCGCATCTTTGCGACGCTGCTCTAAATCTGCGGCCCTAGCTGCTGCCTCTTTTTGTTTTTCTTCGTATTGACGCTGGTTATCACTTCGCTCTGCAGCTTTTTCAGGCGAAGCCCGCTCAGCAGCGCGCTTAATATCCTCTTGATCTTTCAAACTCTTGCGTAAGCCTCTTTGAACTTCATGTAATGCAACCTCTTGCTCACGAATCGGATCAATCTCTTTGCGATATTCTGCACGAGCATCCCTGAGACAAGAATTCACCCAGAACTTCTGATAGCACTCAGAAGAAGCTTTACCCCAGCGATATTTAGCCCAGTCACGCTGCAGTTCGAGCTCTTGCTCAATTTTGTCTAGCTGCTCAAGCTCAGCTTCCTCAGCTGGGGTACCCAAAACTAAGCCACTAAAAGAGCAAACTACTAAAAATAGTCCGAGGAATACTTTCGAGCGGATAGTAAGCCTTCTCAAATCTCTACCTTTGCTCCTAGCTCAACCAAGCGGTTTGCTGGAATTTTAAAGAAGTCAGATTGACGGCCGGCATTTTGATACATCCAGCAGAATAATTTTTCACGCCACAAAGCCATACCAGGGAGAGCAGTTGAGACGATCGTATCGCGTGATAAGAAAAATGAGGTATCCATCAAATCAAACTTCAGACCTGAAGACTCTTCAATCAACTCAATGATACGTCCCACATCTGGCGTTTCGTTAAAGCCAAACACTGCACGCACTACATAGATTCCATTTCCTAAGTCACGCAAAGTAATGCGCTCCTCATCTTTTACATAAGGAACATCCCAAATACTAACTTTTAAGAAAAAGACTCTTTCATGCAGTATGTGATTGTGCTTAAGGTTATGTAAAAAGGATACTGGCAAGTAATCAACGTGGGCAGTTAAAAAGACCGCAGTCCCCTCAACCCGATGGGGCGGATGCAACATCAATACATCAATAAAGCCCTTAAGCTCTATGCCATTGTTCTTGGCATTCTGACTCAATATCTGACGACCCTGATACCAGGTCATCAGAATAATGAAGCAGATTGCGCCTAAAAGTAGTGGGAACCAGCCACCTTCTAGAATTTTCAAAAGGTTTGCGGTTAAGAATGCGAAGTCGACTACTAAAAAAGCAGTAATCACTAGAGTGACTAAAAAAGTATTCCAGCGCCATACGACACGCATCACAATCGCAGCTAGGAAGGTAGTAATAATCATCGTGGTAGTGACTGCAATACCGTATGCTGCAGCCAAATTTTCAGATTTCTTAAATGCAAGTACAACTACGATAACCAAAAACAATAAAACCCAATTGACTAAGGGCATATAGATTTGCCCAATTTCCCTATCAGAGGTATGAAGCACTTTCATGCGTGGCATAAAGCCTAACAAGATAGCCTGACTAGTCATTGAAAAAGCACCGGAGATGACTGCCTGAGAAGCGATCACCGTTGCCAAAGTTGCCAAAATAATTAATGGCAACACAAAGCTATCGGGTACCATTAAAAAGAATGGATTACTAATAGTGTCTGGATGACTCAAGAACATCGCCCCTTGCCCAAAGTAATTGAGCAACAAGCAAGGCATCACGATAAAGAACCAACCCATTCTGATAGGTTTAAGTCCAAAGTGGCCCATGTCGGCATACAAAGCTTCAGCTCCTGTCAGCACAAGGAATACTGCCCCTAGCACAATAAAGCCTTGCAATGAATGCTCAACTAAAAAGCGAATGGCAAATAACGGATTAATCGCTGCAAAAATAGCGGGATTCTGAACCACCTGATGAATGCCCATCAAACCAATCGCAATAAACCAGAGCATCATGATCGGTCCAAAAAGCTTGCCTACAACATCAGTACCCGTTTTCTGAATCAGAAAGAGTGCGGCCAATATAAAGATAGTAATTGGCATTACATAGCGCACTAAGTCTGGGGAGATGACCTCTAAACCCTCTACAGCAGATAACACTGAAATAGCGGGGGTAATCACTGCATCACCGTAAAACATGCAGGCTCCAAAAACGCCTGCCATGATAATCAGTAAAGAACGCTTTGATCCAGCCGGGGCAGTTCTTAATGCGAGGGCCATCAGCGCCAAGATTCCGCCTTCACCATGATTGTTTGCCCTCATCACAAACAAAACGTATTTCAAGGACACCACAATCGCAAAAGCCCAAAACACCATTGATATCACGCCATAGACGGCGTCTGTTGAGAAAGGGATTCCATGCTCAGCACTGAAACATTCTTTGAGTGCATATAGAGGACTTGTTCCAATATCACCAAACACAATCCCAATAGCAGCAAACATCAAAGAAACAGAGGCACCTTTTTTATGCGGATCATGTTCACGTGAAACTTCTACAGGTCTTAATAAGGATGATTCTGAAAACTCAGGATTACTTACTGACATTAAAAAACCCTAGCGCAATGTTGTGTCGCAATATGTTACTCCTT
>Ga0007801_10000031_pt1 | contig 36252 bp, 39 predicted proteins | sample CryBogmetaGMA2M_FD_60372 | JGI IMG/M metagenome (GOLD analysis project Ga0007801, IMG submission 60372) | Freshwater microbial communities from Crystal Bog, Wisconsin, USA - MA2M | ecosystem: Environmental > Aquatic > Freshwater > Lake | place: Crystal Bog, Wisconsin, USA | collected 2009-07-06
AAGCCGGGGCAGGAGTTGATTATTTATCCGGTTTAATGCAACTACAGCGTTTTCAGTATCTAATAATTACTTGTTGATTTTTTTTGTATTGAGAATATGCAATCAATGGCGGGATTGGGTGTACGTCATTGTTATATTGCTTTATAAGATGAAAACGCTGTACAAAGGGAAACTTCATGAAACGAAAAGCAAAGGTTCCTAAGCTGGAACTGGGGAACTAGTACAATTTAAATGAGGCCCGTGCGATTTCTCGGCGACTCTCTCAAGTGTCTGCGTGACTTTCCCGAAGATGCCCGGCAAGACGCAGGCTATCAGCTAGACAAGGTGCAGCGCGGCGAACAGCCCGACGATTTCAAGCCCATGCAATCGATTGGCAAGGGAGTTGAGGAAATCCGTGTGAGGGACGATACGGGCGCTTACCGGATCATTTATATTGCCCGCTTTGTCGAAGCCGTTTATGTACTTCATGTTTTCCCCAAAAAGACTCAAGCCACGCCTGTCCGGGACATTGACATTGCCAAAGAACGCCTAGCCCATCTGATGAGAGGTAGAACATGAGCGAGACCGTGATCGAAAGCTACGACAGTGTGTGGGATGCTATAACCGACACGCCAGAAGAAGCGGCGAACCTGCGCACTAGGGCCGAACTTATGCAGAAAATCAACTCTATAGTCAAAGCAAACGGATGGACGCAAACTGAAGCCGCCCGACACTGTGGAGTGACCCAGCCGCGCATTGACGATTTGCTGCATGGCCGAGTATCGCGCTTCTCGCTGGATGCGCTGGTGGACATCGCCACCGCGATTGGACGGCGGGTGCATATCGAACTGGAAGTTGCCTAAAACGCCTAAAGTTTGCAAGTGTGGACAAGCAGCAACCACCCATGAACGAGAAACCCGCTTAACAAATGGTCATAGAGGTAAGATACAAACTGTACTTTTCGCATTAGTTTTGTTGTGATTCGTTCCGAAAATTTAGGTGTAATTGATGGCTGACATCATAATATATGGGTTAATTGTAGTCTTAACCATTGCCTGCCTTTGCTTATCTGGCTGGCTTATCTATATCAAAGTTTTTGTTCGCCACACCCGCGAAAAATATGCCTTTGCCTCGCTCCTTGCTTTTCTTTCATTGGTCACGCTTGCTTTAACTACTGCTTTTTATCAAACGCCTTGGGCAGCGATAATGGGATTAATTGCCCATTATTCAGGGTTTCCAACCCCGCAGTTCAATCAGCCCTCTTGGTCTGAACAAGTTTTGATTTTTCTGTTTGTATCGTGGATAGCTTGGTTGATTCAACGTACGTTTAGTCAGTGGAACGGTGAAATTTCTGTTAATCAATACGAACAGCAAAAACGCCATGAAATTGTATTATTTCCTTTTGAAGGTTGGCAGGAGCTGCAACGAAAAATCAAAAGGGAGAAATTATCCATTTACACGCCGATTGATTATGACAAACAGCTTAGTGCCTTAGAAGTCCCCAGCGACAGTTTAGCGTGGCGTATTCAATCCATCGAATTACTGACATTACATTGGCATGGTTATTATCGTTTTGAGACGGAAAATGATGAAAATTGGCACGAAAAAGCCCGTTGTTGGTTAGGTAAAAATATTAAACAAAATATAACGACTGCGGTTTATTGTTGTCGTCAGCAGCCAAATGATGCGGAAATTAAAGCTTTTACCGATTATGTTAGTTCGTTAGGTAATGAGCTTGAGCTTTGTGAATTGCTGATTATCGTTCAACAAGGTGAAGCAGAAAAAATATACCTAATAGACAATGATATAAAGATTCAACAATACAATGAATCATGGTTATTAGATGGCTTGGTGGATTTTGAAGATTATTTTTTAGATTTGAAAAAACGGGTTGAGTTTGATTGTTTGCCGGACTCTGAATTAAAGCTTCCCGACATTTATGTTCCTTCTGCATTAAAAGACGAAGAGAATCAAGCGATTGCGGAAGATTTAGAAACGTATTTGAACTGTTGGTTAACAGAGTCAGGACAACGGCAATTAGCGTTATTGGGCGAATACGGGCAAGGCAAAAGCACAGGAGCGCTGATGTTTTCGCATCATTTGATCAAACAATACGCAGGAAAACCGCCGCGCATTCCGATTTTATTGGAGTTACGCGGCAAAAGTCCTAAAACCTTGCAGCCATTGGAATTGTTAAGCGTGTGGGCAAGTAATTATCGGATTGATCCAAAAGCCCTAATTAAACTACAACAATCAGGACGTTTGCTGTTGATTTTTGAAGGCTTTGATGAAATGGCGGAAGTATCGGATAGCGAGGCACGGTTTAATCATTTTCGTTCGTTGTGGCGGTTTTGCTATCCGAAAGCGAAAATTTTAATTACTGGTCGGCCGAATTTCTTTTTAGATGACCGTGAGTTAAAAGCCTTGTTAGGGGTTGACCATTCCACCGCGACAGGGGCTTATGTGCAGGCTTTGCATTTACAGCCGTTTTCTCATACACAAATTACGGCAAGTTTGCGCAATGCCACTGCACAGAATCGACTGGAAATTTGCCAACTAGCGGCAGAAGACAGTAAGTTTTACGACATTGTAGCGCGTCCGTCTTTGCTGTATATCGTGAATCAATTGTGGGACAAATCAGAATTAAAGGCGCGGAAACAGGATGTGAATTCAGCCTTAGTTATTGGTTTGTTTATTCAGCATAGTTATAAACGCCAAACTGAAAAAATTCGTGATGGTCGGCAGTTTATGATATTGAATGAAGGCGAACGTGGCTATTTTATGGATGGTATAGCGGCATATATGGCAAAAGAAAAATTGCCGAATCAAATTACCTTGCAGCAGTTTAATCAAATTGTGGAACAGCTTTATGAGGTGATTCCTGAGGAAGTTTCACTATCAAGTAATGCATTAAGTGTGAATGCCAGCAAGCCGCTAAAAATGCGCTTGAAAGGCAATGATGATCCATTAGAAGCCGTGAAAACGGATGTGCGCACTTGTGGCGTGATGGTGAAAGATTTAACCCGTGCCAATGCGCTTAAGTTTCCTCATAAATCATTTTTCGAGTATTTGTTTGCTAATTATGCGGTTAAGCGGTTAATGGATAAAAATAATGCGAGTGCGGCGGCAATTTGGAAAGTGACACTAGCACAACCAATACATTTACTTTATATGCTGGAATCGCTTGAGTTTGCAGGTGAGTTATTGCAATATACAGAGCAAGTAAAAGAGGTTTATTCTAATAAAGAAAAGTTGCAATTCGGTATTTATAATCTAGTTAGAACTAATAAGTTCAAGACTAAAGGTAACTTATTTTATAATAAACTTATAATATCATCTCATTTGCCTGACGAAATCGACAAAATATTTAGTAAAATAGGCTTAAGGAAGACTATATTTATTTTTAGTATATTTATTACATTAGGGTTTCTTTTTGTCCAAACAGTTGTAAAGGTAGAAGTACAGGTTCTTAGGAATTCTTTTTTATTTATCGGAGTGTTGTCTAGTTTTCTTTTTTCAAAAAATATGAGAATTTCACTGAAAGAGGCTGGAAATAAAATATCGTTGTGGTTTTTGCTCTCCATAATTCTAAATGTTAAATTATTAGATTTTAAAAAAATATATGGCAAAAAAATCGCTAGTGAATTGCCTGAATTGGCAAAAGCCTTTGGTGCCGAATATCTTATAGAAAAATATAAATATTATTGAAAAGTTGCATCGTTCCCACGGTCTCCGCTCATCGTTACACACAAGTCCAGCCAAGTCGACAAAAGCCGTCATTTCTGCTGGGATGCCGAAATCTGTGCGCCCGTGAGGGCGCACAGTCAGTGCGGTGGATGTCCGCACCCGTGGAAGTTATAACCTCCGAAGCCGAAGGTAACTGCGTCGCCGCGAGGCGGGGTGGGGAGCAACCGGAGGCGAACCGACAGTCCGTAGGATTAGGAAGGTGGAAATTCTACATTGGTTATGGGTCAATGAACGGGGTCAACCTATGGTACTAAACCCGAGAATCTGGAGCTATACACGCCAGCCTAAGGACATAATACGATGGGGGATTTGTGCGGGTTGAAGCGGTAACGCGAACGATGGAATCAACCTTGGGAAATCGTTTACAATCCGTCCCGAAGCGGAAACTGTGAAAAGCCGTATGCAGAAACCGCCCGTAGGTTCGGAGGGAGGGGAGGTTGTGAGCCTTCCCTACCCCTATAGATTGCAGGGATGCCAACAATCCATACCATCCATCGAGCCTAGGTTCCGGCGGTACCTTCCGGAACGACGAGTTTTTCTTAACTTAATGGCAGTGACGAAGAAGCCAGGGGACGATAGAAAGCGCATCATTCGTGTTACTTGCGGACGCGACGTGGTTGCAACCCGTATAAGCCGCACTTGACCTTGAACATTTGCCGGAAACGCCCGTGAATAGGCTTATTTCGGCCTACGGGCTATATAGTCGATATGCAACAAGACTTGAAATTACAAAAGGTGATTGCCATGGCCGAAAATAGCGTTATCCAGGGACTCATTCAGACTTGTTCAGATAAAGTTGGGATTGACGAAACCTCGCAATCCTCGAAAGAACTTAATGTTTAAAACGCCGATGAAATGTCCAATTTGCAATAAATCTAAGGGCAAACGAAGTTGCCAAATCCAGCATAGTGCTTTGATATGTCCGCTTTGTTGTGCTTCAACCCGCAATGAGGCGTGTCAAGGCTGTCCGTATTACGCTGTCGCCTATCACCATCCGGCGGCACAAGCCCGTCCTAAGCCGTTTGTCATTGAAATTAATCCTGTCGTGGAAAGCGAGGTGCTGCATGCGGTGGATTTACTGAATCGCGGCGATATCCGCACAGCCAAATCCATCATTTTGCGATTGATGGACGACCACCCAAGGAATTATCTGGTTGCCTATGCGATTGGGTTATGTCACGTCCAAGAAAACAAGTTTGATGAGGCGATAGACGCATTCGAAATTGCCATTCAGATTTATCCCTATTGTGAAGAGGCCTATTACAATCTGGGCGTTGCCTACAAACAAAAGCTTAATATACCAAAAACCGTCGCCGCCTTTAGGAAAACCATTGAAGTCGGCGATCCCCAAGGGGAGTTCGTAAAAAATGCAAGTTCAACCTTAAAAGATTTTGAACGGATTATCTTCGAACTTTACCGATTGCCCATAGACACTTATATAAAATCTCATGAATTGTTCAATCAAGGTTTTGATGCCATGCTTGAAAAAAGTGATGAGCAGGCTATTAAACTGTTTACAGCCAGCCTTGCGATCTGCGACAAAAATCCACAATGCAATGGCAATATCGGAATTTGCCATGCCCGTTTAGGGCGCAAAGACGAGGCTTTGAAGGCTTTCGCTCGGGCATTGGAAATTGATCCGTATTATGAACCGGCTATTGTAAACAGGGCAATTGTTGAACGACTGAAAGACGGGGAAACCTTGCCTTCGGATGAAGTGCGCGTGACAGAATACTATAGGGAATACACCGTGCAAAATAAGTCTTACATCCAATCGCTACTCAATGAGCCAGACAAATAATGGCGGGGGTCACGAAGGTCCGTAGGTTGGGGGGCGGCACGAAGCCCAACACATTCGTCGGGTTGTGCCGTGCCCTTGGGGTTCGCAAGCTAATCCCACGCACCCCAACATTCATGCAAATTGGTTTGCACCCCCCGAAGATGAAAGCCATACCAAGTAGGGTATGCTGTGCGTACCTTCAAGGGCTTACAATGGTACGCACAGTACCCTACTTGGATACCGTACTTTCATGGCAACCTACCGTGCTTAAAAACAGTCAATGAGCAATGGCTTGTTACCGTCCATTAGATTTCGGCATCCGTGCGGAAATGATGGGTTTTCGAGCCAAAATGAGAATTGCTGAAATGTCGTGGACGGAGTTCAAGATACAGCGTTTTCATTTTTCAAATTACAAATAACAGTTTTTTCAAGTTGCTATCAGATGTTGAAAACGCTGGTTGAAAACGCTGTCACCACATTAAATCATCAGGAATCTGGAATCCCGCATAAGGGTCATCGTTGCTAGGTTCGGCAGTTTCCCGCCGTTTTGGCTCGTTAAAAACGACCACGCTATCCGCAATGCGGGCCTGAATTTTCTCGGCTGCTTCGGCAGGGACCAGTTCGTATTGTTTTTCCAGCCGGACTATGGCAAGTTGTCCGTTGGCGATGCGTGACCTTACCTGGTCGGAAACATACAAACGTTTAACCTTGCCTTGGTCGATAAAGTTATAAGGCGTATCGCCGTCCCCCTTCGGTTGGCGATTCTGTTCCACCAACTGGCGAATTTGTGCGTGTAAAGCTTTTTTTTCCGCCTCAGCCTGGCGTTGTTGATTAAGTTGCCGGTCACGCTCCAGTTTCTCTTGTTTCGCCCGTTCGCTACGCAGTTTGTCCTCGTTGGGAGCGTCTGCTTTACCACGGCCTTGTTGGCTATGGTTTTCTTTGTGCTTTTCCTTCTCGGCTTTTTTAACTTGTTTCTCGTTTACCAGCCCTGCTTTCAGTAGCTGATCTCGTAATGCATTGCCCATGATTGACTAGTCTCTTTACTGTTGCGTTGAGTGTTGTGTTGGTTGGGCGAGATTAAAGCGGGACAGGGGAATTCATACTGACCCTTCAATGATGTAAACTATAACAAAGCAAATTCCTTGGTGTAAATATTTCGGTTTACTTTAAGTTTTGTCAATGGCCTTCAGTAGGACTATAATCTTGTGATAGCGGATGGAAATTAAGAAAAATAAATATTTTTGGCAAGAAAAAAATCTTGAACAACTGGCTGATGACGAGTGGGAATCGCTATGTGATGGATGTGCTAGGTGCTGTCTACACAAGCTTGAAGACGAGGACACCGGGGAAATATTTTTCACCCGTATTGCATGCCGATTACTTGATATTCCGTCGTGCCGATGTACGCGATATGCAAAAAGATGCGAGTTGGTGGAAGGCTGTCTAGATTTGAGGGTCGGTTTCAGCCAATTCCATTGGTTGCCGTCCACTTGCGCCTATCGGCTTTTGGCTGAGGGAAAAGCACTCCCGCAATGGCATCCTTTGGTTTGTGGCGATACCCAAGCAATGCATGCTGCTGGCATTGGCATTGGTTCATTTGCCATAGCCGAGTCGCCATCAATGGATCCGTCTGATTTTGTGATCGAGTGGCTGGTTTAAAAAATACCTCTCTGCGATGTAAGGCACAACGGGGTCGGTTTCGGGTTTTTCGTCGCTAGGGGGTTTAATTTCTTCCAGCGATTTGTTAGGATTGACGGTAGTAGTGGGGTTACCGCGAGGCGGAAGGCACTTGCAGGCATAGTGCCCCATGATTGAAGTTGGCCCTTTTGGGCTTTTTTCATTTTTACTGGATAACAACGATATCGGGCCTCGGGCCCTTTTTTTGTGGCTGGAATTTGGGTGAAAAGATGAAAATGCCGGATAGACTGACCCGTCTGGTCGAGCCGGTGGTGGTCGGAATGGGTTACGAACTGGTGGGGGTCGAGTTTGATGCCCTTCAGCACACCTTGCGGGTCTATATTGATTGCGAAGGGGGTGTCCGTGTGGACGATTGTTCCAGGGTGAGCCATCAGTTGAGTGGGTTTTTGGACGTTGAAGATCCCATACCTGGCAACTACCACCTTGAGATTTCCTCACCGGGTATTGATCGCCCTTTGTTCACGCTGGGTCATTTTGAGCGTTTCAAGGGTTCCTTGGCGCGTGTCCAATTGATAAGTCCAATTGATGGGCGTAGGCGTTTCAAAGCGCGTTTGCTTGGTGTCGAGGGTGATAAAATAAAGCTATTAGACGGTGAAATCCATATTGAAATCCCGTTCGAATCCATTGACAGGGCACGCATAGTGCCCGAGTTCGACAATTAACACCATAAGGATTAGGCGATGGCGAATAAAGAAATATTGCTGGTAGTGGATGCCGTTTCCAACGAAAAGGAGATAGAAAAAGAAGTCATTTTTGGTGCCATAGAGGATGCATTGAGGACTGCCACGATCAAGCGCCACGACAACCGCGTTGACGTGCGCGTGTCCATTGACCGTAAAAACGGTAATTACGAAACTTTCCGGCGCTGGTTGGTAGTTGAAAACGGTCAACAATTAGAGGTCGGCGTGGAACCGTCGGAAATCGAAATGCCGCTGCAACAGGCAAGGCAAATAAACCCCGATGCCAAGCTAGGTGAATATGTCGAACGTCCAATGGAGTCCATTGAGTTTGGACGTATTGCAGCCCAAACGGCAAAACAGGTGATTGTGCAGAAAGTCCGCGAGGCGGAACGGCGCAAGATAGTCGATGCATATCAGGATCGTCTGGGGGAATTGGTGACCGGAATTGTCAAGCGGGTGGAGCGGGGCAACGTATACCTTGATTTGGGAGGCAATGTCGAGGCATTCGTCCCCAAGGAGGAGATGATTTCTCGAGAAGCGGTGCGCAATGGTGATCGATTGCGTGGGTATCTCAAAGCGGTCCGTCCAGAGGCGCGGGGGCCACAATTGTTTGTTAGCCGTACCGCCCCGGAGTTGCTGGTGGCCCTCTTCCGTCTGGAAGTTCCCGAAGTGGGTGAGAACGTTATCGAGATTATGGGTGCCGCACGCGATCCAGGTGTCCGTGCCAAAGTGGCGGTGAAAAGCAACGATGCACGGTTAGACCCGGTGGGCGCTTGCGTGGGCATGAGGGGTTCGCGGGTACAGGCCGTATCCAATGAGCTTGCCGGGGAAAGGGTTGATATTATCCTGTGGAATGATAACGAAGCCCAATATGTAATTAACGCCATGTCGCCTGCCGAAATAGTATCAATTGTCGTTGATGAGGACAGGCACAGCATGGACGTGGCTGTGGCCGATGAAAACTTATCCCAGGCAATTGGGAGGGGGGGGCAGAACGTGCGTCTGGCTTCGGAGTTGACGGGGTGGGAGTTAAATGTGATGAGTGCAAGTCAGGCCGAGGAAAAGAATATATCGGAGGCGCGGAAACTGTTGCAGTCTTTCGTCGATCTATTGAACATAGACGAGAAAGTTGTGGAGATTCTGGTCCGTGAAGGCTTTTCAAGCGTTGAGGAGATGGCTTATGTGCCGGCTAAGGAAATGCTTGAAATAAACGGATTCAACGAGGAGATGGTTGAGGATTTGCGCAACCGTGCACGCGATGCGCTACTTATCAAGGCGATTGCCAGCGAGGAAAAGCTAGAGGCAGCTGAACCAGCGGCGGATTTGCTGGAAATGTTTGGCATGGACCGTGATTTGGCCCATTTGCTTGCTAGGCATGGAGTTTGTAATATGGACCAGTTGGCAGAGCAATCGGTGGATGAATTGATGGAAATCGAGGGTATGGACGAGAAAAAGGCCGCTAGCCTGATAATGAAGGCTCGAGAGTCTTGGTTTGCGGAAGGTTAGGGATTTGATTGACAGCGGGGCTAAAAATGAGTGATGTGACAGTAAGGCAATTGGCTGATGTAGTGGGAATCCCCCTAGATCGACTCCTAACACAGTTGGGCGATGCGGGATTGGCGGTTAACAGCGCGGATGACATGCTGAGTGATTCTGAAAAATTGAAATTGCTAAGCTATTTGCGCCAAAGCCATGGCAAGGATCAACCCGCTGGGACTGAGCCGAAGAAGGTGACGCTGCAGCGCCGCACGGTGAGCGAGTTAAAGCAGGGCAAGGTAATGGGTAAGAATGTGAAAACGGTAAGCGTTGAAGTGCGCAAGAAGCGCACTTATGTCAAGCGCAGCGAACTTCCTGAAACCGATGAGCGTCGCTTGGAAGCGGATAAAGCTAGGCAGGCGCTGGAAGTTGAAGAAGCTCAAAGAGTTCAGCGGGAGTTGATTTTACAAAAACTCAAACAGGATGAAGATCGTAAGCATTTGGATGCCGAACGTCAACCTTCGTCGAAGCCGGACGATGTCATCATCGCACCTGCAAAAGTAGAGGAAAGTCCGCCAATCGAGTCCGTACAAACGCATAATGTTGAGATCATCGAACCCGATCAAATCGAGCCAGACACGATCAAGCCGATGGAAATCAAGTATGAAGAGGTTAAGCCTGTAGAAGAGTTGAAGCCCGCAGAGGATGATGCCGCAGAACCTAAGGTTGCTGAGAGTAAGTCTTCGGAGGCCAAGCCAATTGAAGAGCTTGCCGTTGTGGTTAAACCTCCCTTGGACAAGCCTCCTCTTGAACCCAAGCCTGTGGTCTTTGAAGAAGTCGTCCCCCAGCAAAAGCCTGTCGCATCAACTAAACCGGTTCCCGCAAAACCCGTGGTCAAACCCAGTGCGACACCAAGGGCATCTGGTGCACCCAGGGCAGGCGGGGGTGGTGCAAGTCGGCCAATAACTTCTTCAGCAGTATTGGCTGCCGTCAAAGGAATGGATGAAACCAAGCGGGGAAAGAAAAAAGGCATAGGCGGAAAACGCGGCGAGGATGATCGCGAAGCGACCGTGGATGACATTAGAAGGGGTAAGTCTAAGAAATCCAAGCAACGCGCCCCGATGGTCATGCCCGAGCAAAGGCATGGCTTTGAGAGGCCGACTGCACCAATTGTCCATGAAGTTCAAGTGCCTGACACCATCACTGCCGCTGAATTGGCTCAGCGCATGTCAGTGAAAGCTGCCGAAGTGATCAAGGCTTTGATGAAAATGGGTGTCATGGCAACCATCAACCAGGCATTAGATCAGGAAACAGCCTTTTTGGTGGTTGAGGAAATGGGACATAAGGCCATTGCCCAGGCAGAAGACAGTTTGGAAGCCGAGATTATGGCAACCATGGCGTTGGAAGAAAACGCCGAGCAACAGCCTAGGGCCCCTGTGGTGACAATTATGGGTCATGTCGATCATGGCAAGACATCCCTTTTGGACTATATCCGCAAGACACGGGTGGCAGCCGGTGAAGCGGGGGGGATAACTCAGCATATTGGTGCTTATCAGGTTAAGACTTCCAACGGTTCCGTCACTTTTCTGGATACCCCAGGCCATGCGGCTTTTACGGCAATGCGGGCGCGTGGCGCTAAAGTCACGGATATTGTGGTGCTCGTCGTTGCCGCCGATGATGGTGTCATGCCGCAGACCCGCGAGGCGGTTGACCACTCACGGGCCGCCAATGTACCCTTGGTTGTTGCCATCAATAAAATCGACAAACCCGGTTCAGATCCTGACAGAGTGAAGCAGGAATTGGTTGTGCTCAAGGTAGTGCCGGAGGATTGGGGCGGCGACACACAATTTGTCAACGTTTCCGCCAAGACTGGCGAGGGTATTGACAGTCTGCTTGATGCTATTCTGGTTCAGGCTGAAGTTCTCGAACTTAAAGCCCCCGTCAAGGTACCCGCCACAGGAGTGGTATTGGAATCGAAGCTGGACAAGGGCCGTGGTCCTGTGGCCGACATCCTGGTGGAAAAGGGGGTTTTGAGAAAGGGCGATTTTATTCTTTGTGGGCAGGAGTTTGGCCGTATTCGCGCAATGTTTAACGAAAACGGTAAACCGCTAAAAGAAGCCGGCCCGTCATCGCCAGTGGAAATTCTGGGCCTTTCTGGTGCACCCGGAGCGGGCGATGATTTCATTGTCGTGGCTGATGAGCGCAAGGCCCGCGAAATCGCCCTGCAACGCGAGGAAAAATCCCGTTCCAGCAAATTGGCCGCACAACAGTCCGCCAAGTTGGAAGATGTTTTCACCCGGATGGAGACGGCGGGTGATTCCATTGACCTGAACATTATCGTCAAAGCCGACGTGCAAGGCAGTTTGGAAGCATTGCGTTCCTCCTTGACTGAGCTTTCCACTGACAAAGTGAAAGTGAAAATCGTTGCCGGCGGTGTGGGTGGTATCAACGAGTCGGACAGCCACCTTGCGTTGGCTTCCGGTGCAATCATCATCGGTTTCAATGTGCGTGCCGATTCCAGCGCCCGTAAGTTGATTGAGGAGCGTGGCATCGACCTGCACTATTACAGCATCATTTATGAAGTGATCGACGAGGTTAAAAAGTCCATCTTGGGGATGTTGGCCCCGGAATACAAAGAGCAGATCGTTGGCGTGGCCGAGGTGCGCGATGTATTCCGTTCGCCAAAATTCGGCGCTGTTGCCGGTTGCATGGTCTTGGAAGGCTTTGTCAAACGCAACCTACCCATCCGTGTATTGCGCGAACATGTAGTGGTTTATGAAGGCCAACTCGAATCCTTGCGCCGTTTCAAAGATGACGTGGGCGAGGTGAAGATGGGCATGGAATGCGGCATCGGGGTCAAAAACTACAACGACGTGAAGCCGGGCGACCACATCGAGGTGTTTGAGAAGGTGTTGGTGACGAGGTGATTTGTGGGGTGGGCAGGTCCAATCTGCCCATTAAATCTCTGCCAATGATAATATCGAAGCAGCTTGTTTATATAGAAACCTCTGTCGTTTCGTATTTGACGGCCCGCCCTAGCCGGGATTTGCTAACGGCTGCTCGGCAAGCTTGGACACGGGAATGGTGGGAAATTGCCCCCATTCATTGGGAAGTGGGAATATCGGAGCTTGTTATTGAAGAAGCCGGGCGGGGTGATCAGCGAGCCGCCGCGCTTCGACTGAATGCGCTGAAAGGACTGCCAATATTGTCAAATAGCAACGAAGCACGGATGCTTGCCCGTTCACTTATCGAAGCTGGTGCTTTACCCCAATCGGAATCCGAAGATGCTTTGCACATTGCGATTGCCACCATTCAAGGGGCGCATTACCTTGTTTCTTGGAACTTCGCCCATTTGGTGGGTCCAGATGCTAAATTAAGGCTGCTGGACACTCTGCGCACCAACGGACATAATCCGGCCTTGTTGACAACACCTGAAGAACTTCTGGAGATCGTGAAATGAACGCTCAGACAGCCCCAACACCAACCGAACTCCCAATTCGCGCTCCAGACCCGATACTTGCGGAATTGTGGGAAGTAAAACGTCAAATTAACAAAGAAGCTGGATATGACATAGACGAGTTGGCGCGTATGGCACATGAGGCTGCTTTGCGCATTCAGCAGCAGTGGGACTCCGAAGCTTGTAAATAGGCTTTCAGCAAGATATCTGTGGTCATGATGGTGTGACAACCCCCGTCATGCTTTATTGGCAATTTTTTACGTTGCGTCGTTGCGTGAGGCTTACTTTTGCTCCTTCCGCAACGTGGCTAGGTCGTGCTGTTGGCTGGTGTGTTTTTTCTCACGCAAAGGCGCAAAGACGCAACGTAAAGAGTAAAGCCGTGTGTTGAAGTAAGGATTTATCCGGTTTTTGTCCCGAAGAACTTCTGGTGATTATGAGAATTAATGAAATCGGACAATACACCCGCCTTGACATAGGCCATGGTTTACGGGTGATTAGTTTCTTTACGGGTGCAGGTGGACTAGACCTCGGTTTCGATTTGACTGGCTATGACGTTGTATATGCGACCGACAACAATGAAATGAGTTGCAAGACGATGAGGTCAAACCTTGGTGGCCTGCTTGGAGCAAATACACAAATTGAATGTAAGGATATTAGGAAGATAGATTTAGACAGTCTACCGTCAAACATTGATTTAGTGATTGGGGGTCCGCCCTGCCAATCCTTTTCTGCCTCCGGTCGTCGCGCTGGGGGTGCGCCGGGTCGTTTGGATGATAGGGGAACACTGTTTGAGGCTTATCGTAATATCATTCAATTCATCAAGCCAAAAGCATTTCTGTTTGAAAATGTTAGGGGTATTTTAGGAACCAACAAAGGCGAAGATTGGAGGGTGATTGTTGCTTCTTTCCAAAGCATCGGATACAAAATAAGCTACCGTATTCTTGACGCTTTGGATTACGGAACTCCGCAACAGCGCGAGCGTATGATAATGGTGGGGCACACAATAGATAAGGAGTTCCTGTTTCCCCGTCCGCTGTTTGGCCCTGACTCGGTTGATGCAAAGCCACACATAACCGCCGGACAGGCTTTGGCTCAAATAGAAGACGATGCGGAAGACAAGGAAAGCCTTGTGTTAAAAAATGGAAAATACGCCCATCTTCTGCCATTGGTGCCAGTGGGTGAAAATTATCTTTTTTTTACCGCAAAAAGAGGGTATCCAAACCCGGTCTTCGCTTACCGCTCCAGATTTTCTGATTTTCTTTACAAGGCAAATCCAAATTCACCAATTAAGACGTTGATTGCAAGCCCTGGCAAATATACCGGGCCATTCCATTGGGACAATCGTTCCTTCACGGTAAAGGAATACATGAGATTGCAAGGCTTCCCAGATGGATATAAGTTTGTCGGTGATCGGGCCGATAAGATAAGGCAGATTGGCAATTCTGTCAGCCCCAAACTGTCTTACCAACTCGCTATTGCAATTGCAAAACAACTATTTGGACGCGAAGCTACGATGGAGCTTTTGCAAAAAGATGAGGTTTTGTCTTTTGACAAGCGAAAAGGTGCAAAAGCAGCCGAAACCAAGGCGTTGCATTCTCGTGTGATTCTTAATTCACATCCAACAGCCAGCGCATTCCGGTTTGTAGACTACCAATGTGTAGTCTGTCCAAACGACAACAAAGATGGAAAGACAAATGTTTTTGTCACTACCAAAGGCAAACTGGCAAAGGTCACAGTACACTCCGATGAATCGCTGAGTCAATTTGCCAAGATGCGTTTGGAAATTTTCAATTCAGAAGAATTGTTGAATGACTTGTTTGGCGAACCTACCGCTGAACTGGAGGTGGTTTGTTATGGCTCATCTCAATATTCAGTGCAGACCATGTGGAATGCAGTGGATGACTGGGTGATTAGGTCAAGCAATTTTCATTCCCTTTTTGAGTTATATGGACACTTTACCGAACCACACCCTGTCCTAAAAATTGCGGAATTCATCGTTTATCCAAACACGACTATCGCCATGTTTGCCAAACATGTGGCTAGATTTGAGCATTGTTCAAGATATTTCCCTCGACAGCATCTTACTGCATTATTTGGCTTGAGCCATACCGAGGATAGGTTTATTGAGTTGGTAAAATTGCTAAGAAGTTATCGGTTTGATATTCGCTGCCATGAAACCAACATCGCAATTCCAACCGATGTTTATATGGTGTGTTATCCGTTTACATTGCCATTTGGCAAACAGATGAATTTTGCAGTAAAGTCACAGCGATTGGCCAAAAATCCCAATTTTCCTCAAGAACAGGCAGGTGTTTTTTAAAATGGCTGGCAAGTTTGATGCGGGGTTGGATATTGAAGAGCAAATCACGAAAGAATTGAACCAAGCCTTCACTGAAGCCGAGCAGCTTTGGGCCTCTGAAATGGAATATAGCTGCGGTCTGTCAACAAGGTTAAAAGATTCCCTAGTAAAAATTTCAGGTCTATCGCAAAAGGCATCGACTGGATTCACCAATATTGTCACCTGTTTAGCAATTAAAGTTGCCAGACCAGATGTTGATGTGCGGTATCACCAAGTTCAAATCCAAGACCAAACCAATAGAGGCGCTGGATTCAACTTTCGCGGCTTAAGCGAAAAAGTTGTTTATCCTTGGCTAAACAGTCATACGTTTGAGGGGGCTAAGTCCGGTTGGCAAACAAGGACGTTTGAACGGCCCAAGCCGTATATGCTCACCTACGACGAAAATATCGGTGATATAAAAGAACCTTTCTTGGCTGTATTTGATGAGCTTGAAGAGCATGGACAATCTGCAAAAGATGCGTTAATTTATCTGATATATCTTCAAATTGTTCAACGCGAATCAAAACGGATTGTTCTTTCCAAGCCTAGAACTCAAGATATCCTGCTTATTGTAAATTTATTTCATCAACACTTTTTTTATTCCTACAAGGCATCAAAAGGTGCATCAAGACTTCCCGTCTTGGCATTATACGCAATTTATTCCTTACTCATCCAACAATTGGATAGATTCCAAGGCATGGAGTTGAAGTTATTGGAAGAGCATTCGGCAGCCGATGCGCAAACGGGTTCTGTTGGTGATATAGAGGTAATCTACACGGAAACTAAGGAAGTTTACGAAGCAGTGGAAATTAAACACAATATAGCCATTAACGACAGAATAATACAGGACGCTGCAACCAAAATAATGAATAAGAAGGTTAATAGATATTACATCTTGACCACCCATTGCACTTGCGAACCCGATGATCTCTTGTCGCAGAAAATTCTGAAGATCAAGTCTTTATACAACTGTCAAATTATCGCTAATGGCGTAATACCGACAATAAGATATTATCTTAGGCTATTGTCTGATCCTAGCGCAGTCTTTCAGGAATATATTTTGTTGCTTGAGACTGACAAAGCTGTTAAACATGAACATCGAGAAGTTTGGAATAAAATAGCAATTCAATAAACGGCATTAGCTTAATTATTTTGGAGATTTACCCATGCCAGCTACTTTACAAACTTACGGGATAGATCGGCTCCCATTTGCTGAGCGAATTGCATTGGTGCAAGAAATTTGGGACAGCATAGCCGCCGAAGCGGAAAATCATGCTCTAACTCTCTCGCAACGCGACGAGATAGACCGTCGTATGGCTAGTCATGAGTCAAATCCACAAGCGGCTATTCCTTGGGAGCGGGTGGAAGCGGAAGCCTTGGCGCGGTTAAACCGATGAATCTGCCTATACGCTTGTTACCAGAAGCCAAGGCTGAGTTCGATGCCTCCGCCGATTGGTATGAGCTTGAGTTCACAGTGCCAACTTGAAGAGATAGCAAAAGTATAAAGTGATTATAAAACATGCCTAGAGAATTTTTCCGAAGTGACCGCGTAGCGGCCCAATTACAACGTGAACTGGCCGAATTGTTGCGGACCGAATTCAAGAACCCTAAACTGGGGTTGGTGACGTTAAGCGATGTTGAAGTCACCCGCGACATGTCTTTGATCAAAGCCTATGTCAGTTTTTTGGGGCCATCTGAAACTCCCCAGCAGTGCGTTAAGGCTCTTAACCAACACGCATCAAAGCTGCGCCATGCACTGAGCAGTCGCATCCGGTTGCGGGTGATGCCTGAACTGCGCTTTATCCACGACGATTCGATTGATCGCGGGATGAGGATGGAGGAATTGCTTGGAAGCATTAAAGCTTCACATCCAGCGGATGAGGACGGAGAGGCAGAGGAAGAAACCCCGTGAGCCGACGCAAGACAGGTAGGGATATCGATGGTATGTTGCTGTTGGACAAATCCCCAGGCATGTCCTCAAACGGCGCTGTGCAAAGAGTCAAGCGTTTATTCCAAGCCAACAAAATCGGACATACTGGTAGCCTCGACCCGATTGCCACGGGCCTATTGCCATTGTGCTTAGGCGAAGCCACCAAGCTGTCTGGTTTCCTGTTGAACACCGACAAGCGTTATTATGTCAGGGTACGCTTAGGACGGACCACCACGACGGCAGACATTGAAGGCGATACAGTGGATGAGAACCCCGTCCCGGTGTTTGATGAATCTGACTTGGATGCGGTTTTACAGCGTTTTCGGGGCGAGACCGACCAGGTTCCGCCTATGTATTCAGCCCTTAAACAGGGAGGGCAAAGGCTCTATGACCTCGCCCGCAAGGGTGTGGAAGTGCCGCGTGAACCACGCAAGGTTATTATTTACGAGTTGTGCCTGCTTGAGTTTGGCGCGAATTACTTGGACCTCGAAGTCCATTGCTCCAAAGGAACCTACATTCGTAGTTTGGCCGTGGACATAGGCGAATCCCTTGGCTGCGGCGGACATGTGGAACAACTGCGACGACTGGCCGTGGGCAAGTTTGACTTGGGCCAAGCAGTTCCCCTGTCGCGCCTAGAGGCTCTGTCAGACGAGGAGCGTATGTCTTTGCTGTTGCCACTATCCGCCATTGCCGATGAACTGCCGCTGCTCAACCTGCCTGACGAATTGGCATTTTTTCTGCGCAGGGGGCAGGCGGTGTTCGTACCCAAGCTTGCCGTTGGAGGGTTGCTGCGGCTTTTCACCAATGAAGGGGCTTTTTTAGGCATTGGTGAAGTCACTGATGCCGGGATGGTCGCTCCAAGGCGTCTGGTGAGGGAGTCGGCAACTTCCGGTCAGCGGTGTGCTTAAATAATAGTGTTGAAAGTCGAATTCACCTTGTTTCCAACTCGACTAAACCGTTACAATATACTGTTTACATAGAACGATTATTCTGGAGTTAAGAAATGCCCTATACCACTGTGGAAAAACAGGCTGTCCTGCGGGATTATCAGCGTGCCCCGGGAGACACTGGTTCCCCGGAAGTCCAGGTTGCCTTGATAACGGCCCGCATCAACCACCTTTCTCCGCACTTTGCTTTGCATAAAAAGGATCACCATTCCCGTCAAGGCTTGCTGCGTTTGGTCAATCAACGCCGCAAGTTGTTGGAATATCTCAAAAGCAAGGACGTTGACCGCTACCGCAGCCTGATTGAACGCCTCGGTTTGCGTAAATAGTCACATTATCCCTTGTATCAGGCTTGTAGAAAAAGGAAAAAATAGTGAAACCGATTCGGAAAGAATTTAGCTACGGCGACCACCTTGTTACTTTGGAAACTGGCGAAATAGCACGTCAGGCTGATGCCTCCGTGATGGTGGATATGGATGGCACCGTAGTGCTAGTGACCGCTGTCGGCCTTAAGGAAGTTACGAGGGAGGGCGATTTTTTCCCCCTTACTGTCAACTACCAAGAGAAAACTTATGCAGCGGGTAGGATACCTGGTGGTTTTTTCAAGCGTGAAGGGCGGCCAAGTGAAAAGGAAACCTTAACTTCACGGTTGATTGACCGACCGATTAGGCCATTGTTTTCGGAAGGATTCACTAATGAAGTACAAGTCGTTGCTACCGTGCTTTCCCTCAATCCCGAGGTCGAACCCGATATTCCCTCTATTATAGGTGCTTCGGCGGCACTGAGCCTGTCGGGAATGCCATTCCATGGTCCCATTGCTGCCGCTAGAGTGGGTTACCATGCGGGTAAGTATTTGCTCAATCCGACCAAGACCCAAATAGCCGAGTCAGAACTGGATCTTGTGGTTGCTGGAACCGAAAAGGCTGTGTTAATGGTCGAATCGGAAGCGAAGATGTTATCGGAAGATGTGATGCTTGGCGCGGTGCTTTTTGGACACGAGCAATTGCAGATTGCAATCAAAACAATCAACGAGCTTGTACAAGAAGCGGGGGTAAATTCTTGGGGATGGACTGCACCCGAGGAGGACGAAGCCTTGCGGCAAGCCGTCGCAGAGGCTTGTCAAGAACAGATTTCACAAGCTTATCGCATTGCCGAGAAATTGGAGCGGCAACAAACACTGAAGGATATTCGCAACGGCGTGGTGGATGATTTGACAGCTAACGAACAGTTCCAAGCAAAGAATGTGCGCACTGCACTTGAAAGGCTAGAATATGTCACCGTTCGCGATAATATTCTCAATGATGGCAAACGTATTGACGGTCGCGATCTGCGGACTGTCCGCCCCATCAGCATCCGCACGGGGCTACTACCGCGTACTCACGGGTCTGCATTGTTCACTCGCGGCGAAACCCAAGCTTTAGTGGTCGCCACCCTTGGTACGGGCCGTGATGCCCAGTTGATTGATGCCATTGATGGGGAATACAAGGATTCCTTCATGCTGCACTATAACTTCCCTCCTTACTGCGTGGGTGAAGTCGGTCAGATAGGCTCCCCTAAACGTCGTGAGATCGGCCATGGCCGGTTGGCCAAGCGCGGTGTGCAGGCGATCATGCCCAATCAAGAAGAATTTCCCTATGTTGTCCGTGTGGTTTCAGAGATTACCGAATCCAACGGTTCCAGTTCGATGGCCTCGGTTTGCGGTGCCAGCTTAGCCTTGATGGACGCGGGTGTTCCCACTAAGGCACCCGTGGCCGGCATCGCCATGGGCTTAATCAAGGAAGGTGAGAAGTTTGCCATCCTTTCAGACATTATGGGCGATGAGGATCACCTTGGTGACATGGATTTCAAAGTTGCCGGGAGTGAGGAAGGGGTGACCGCTTTGCAAATGGATATCAAGATTGACGGTATTACCCCTGAAATCATGCGAGTCGCTCTTGACCAAGCGAAAGAAGGCCGTTTGCACATTCTTGCCAAGATGGCTGAGGCACTATCCGCTCCGCGTAATGAAATGTCCGATTACGCTCCCCGCATCATCAGCTTCACTATTGATCCGAGCAAGATTCGTGAAGTCATCGGTAAGGGCGGGGCCACCATTCGGGCGATCACCGAAGAAACCGGGGCGAGTATCGACATCACCGACGATGGTTTGGTGAAAGTTGCCTCGGTGGACCGGCAGGCGGGGGCAGAAGCCCGTCGTCGCATTGAGGCTATTACGGCGGAGGTCGAGGTTGGCAAAATTTATGAGGGCAAGGTCGTGCGCTTGATGGATTTTGGTGCCTTTGTCACCGTGTTGCCCGGCAAGGATGGGCTAGTTCATATTTCTCAAATATCCGACGAACATGTCGAAAAAGTCAGCGACAAACTAGCTGAGGGTGACGTTGTTCGCGTCAAGGTGTTGGAAATCGACCGCCAAGGCAGGGTACGACTGAGCATGAAGGCGGTGGAAGAGGACAAATAATAATAAAAATAAAAAAGGGGCGAAAGCCCCTTTTTTATATCGTAACTCCCGAAGGGTCGCTTCAACAAGCGGATTTCGAAGCTCTAGCGCAAGTGATCGACCCTTTCATCGAATCCGAGGGTGAATTACATGGATTTCTGATACAGACCGAATCCTTCCCCGGCTGGTCAGACTTTGAAGCCTTAGTGTCGCATTTGAAATTCGTCAAAAACCACCACCAGCACATTGCCAAAGTCGCCGCCGTAACCGACAGCGGCTTTCTGGCAATCGTGCCTAGCATCGTCAGCCATTTTGTCCATGCCCAATTTCGCCATTTCGATTTTGAGGACAAACAAAGCGCGTTAACATGGTTGCAAAGCCGCGAATGACCGATTGATGTTAGACACTCAAAATGGGAACCAAGGTCAAGGGCATCCGAATAGTCGGCGGCAACCGAGTCCCGTAGATACAGTCGGGCAACATCTTCTTGCGTTGCCCGACAATCGAACTTGTGTATAACGATGGGAAATCCAGCGTGGGAACTGGCTTTCCGCATTCAAACCAAAATAATACTTTCGCTATATTTGGCTACGTTCTCGTCATGAGCGACTTTACCTTATGTGGCAACTTGGGGTTTTCTGTAATTGCCCATAGGGCTATATGGGTGTCGAGTAGTAGCTTCATTGCTTGTTGGCATTAAATAACCTACAAATTATATAGTTGTCGGTGTCAATGTCATCTGGCACATCAAAGAGACCTTTGGCGATGCCAACACGCTTATTCAATGACTCTAAGGACTGAGTTACACCGGAAGGTTCTGCGGGTAATCCTTTGTTTTGGATCATGTTGACGAGTTTTTCCTTGATATCGTCCCAATCGACAAATTCACTATCATCACCAGCCAGCAAGCGAGCTTTAATGGCTTTCACCGTTGCCAACTCTTCCATATCTAAGGCGGTATCTTCTTCCTCGAAAACATGGCAGCAATCTTCTGGCAACAAACGCAGGAAACCCACAACTTGTGTATAAACCCGTTCGTCAATCTTTAGGCTGATGGTTTTCATGATGTTACCTCATTTTTTAAATCAGTTCGGAAGCCAGAGCTTCCAATTCTTAGGTTCCCAACCTGGAGGTTGGGAACCAGCGTAAAAATTGTTGCCACATTGTGTACGAGATATGGTACAATAATCTCCATGAAAGATCAGCAGACATAAGAGGCCAAATATGTAGTCATAATATCTACCGCACATGCAGTATTTAACAAAATACTGCTAACAGTGCACAATCTTAATCTATAAGGCAACTAGCGGCTTTGGTCATCTCAACCCAATTGAGGTGGGGCAATATCGTTAATTAAGCCATAATACCGGCGAGGATTGTCGGTACTAAAGTACACGGATTTTTTTAGCCATCCATCCAGCCATTGGGATGAGCGATATCATAGCTTGGTGAACGAATTATATTATGAACATCTTAACCTTTAGCGAAGCACGAGCCAGCTTGAAGACCGTGATGGACGACGTTTGCAAAGACCATGCACCGACTGTTGTTACCCGTGTCAACGGTGAACACATTGTGATGCTGTCTCTGGCTGATTTTAATAGCATCGAGGAAACAATGTATCTCCTTGGTTCCGCGAATAATGCCAGCCGTTTAATGGAATCCATTGCCCAGCTTAAAGCTGGTAAGGCTCAACCACGAGACCTGATCCGCAATGAAAAACAAGAAGACCGAAAACAAGAAACAAGCTAAGTCTGCTAAAGTTTCGTTTACTGACAATGCTTGGGAGGAATACCTTTCATGGCAAAAAGAAGATCAAAAAATCGTAGATGAAATCAATAAACTCATAGATGAGTGCCAACTAAATCCCTTCAGTGGAACAGGTAAACCCGAGCCTCTTAAGTGGAATCTTACAGGTTACTGGTCTAGGCGAATCACTAGCGAACACCGTCTAGTATACCTGCCGGAGGACGGAACTATCTATATCATATCCTGCCGTCACCATTACTAAGGAAGTAAAATGTATGAATAAAGGGGGCTGAATCCAGCCCCCTTTTTTTGCCCGTCAAGCTCTTGATGTCATGTACAGCGTTTTCATTTTAACAAAGTAAAATATTAACGGACATCCAAAAAACATGGTTCAAGGGAAGAAGTCTGCAAGATCACAAGACCAAACCAATGATTATTCGATGTTGAAAACGCTGTAGTTGAAAACGCTGTTTTAATCGTCCCCGCCAAATATACCCAAAATTTGCAACAGGCTCAGGAATAGGTTGAAGATCGACACATACAGCGTGACCGTGGCTAGGATGTAGTTGTTTTCGCCGCCGTGGATGATTTCACTGGTTTGAAACAGGATCATGCCCGACATCAACAGGATGAACATCGCCGATACCGCGATCTGCAATCCCGGCATGGGGAAGAACAACGTGGCGAGGCTGGCCAGGAATGCGACTAGGATTCCAGCCATCAACATGCCGCCCATAAAGCTGAAATCTTTGCGGCTAACCAGCGCGTAGGCTGAAAGGCCGAAAAATATCAAGCCCGTGCCGCCGAGGGCGGTCATAACCAGTTGTCCACCATTGTGGATGCTGTGGATGTATAAATTGAGAATCGGACCCAGTGTCAAACCCATGAAGCCGGTCAGTGCGAACACGAACAGGATTCCCCAGGCACTGTTACTGAACTTGCTGGTCAAAAACAGTAGGCCAAAATAACCGACCATGGTGATGATGATGCCTGGGTGTGGCAAGTTCAAGGCCATTGACAGACCGGCAGTGCCGGCACTGAATAGCAGAGTCATTGCCAGCAAGGCGTAAGTGTTGCGAAGCACCTGATTGGCTTCGAGGATGCCCGGCTGGGTGCGGGCTATGCTTTGGTAACGGCTCATAAATCAAATTCCATAGTTGTTAAACACAGAAGTTAAGACAGGCAAATGATACAGCAGTTTCATAAAGGTTGCTATTTTGATGGTTGAAGCATTCGCTTGGCAAGACAGTTGATGGTGATGGTATACGCGGGGGGGCATGTATCCGGTGGTCACTATAATCCGGCAGTGACATTAGGCGTGACTTTGCGTGGTCGCTGTACTTGGGCGGAAGCTCCAATCTATATGGCTTCACAACTTTTCGGAGCCGCAGTGGGGTCTGTCATTGTCAAGTATCTTGAAGTCAAGGCAAAAGCGCCAACTCCAATGACGCTCGATTTAGGTCCGGCTCTTCTGGCTGAATTCCTGTTTACGTTTGCCTTGGTTTGGGTGGTGCTGAATTCGGCGACTTCCAAGAATACCGCTGGCAATTCCTTTTACGGGCTAGCCATCGGCTTTACCGTGATGGTGGGAGCCTTTTCGGTGGGCAATATTTCGGGCGGGGCATTCAATCCGGCAATCGCTCTGGCAATATCACTGTTGAATCTTACTGATATTGCCAATCTTTGGGTTTACTGGATACCCGAGTTGCTTGCCGGGGCGGCAGCGGCCTTTACCTTATAGTTGGGTAAATCCCGACGATCTTTAAATATTTCTTGCATGAGTGTGGGGGGTCAACGTATGCACATCCCATTAGAATCTGACCCTTAGCCAAATAGAGAGTCCACGAAAAGCACGAAAAAAATGTCAGCCAGGATAGAGCCGCTTGGCGAGCGAAAATCCGGGTTTGTGGTCACGATCTTAGTAGGGGCGACCGGTTGGTCGCCCCTGCTAAAAACTAAAAAAGCAACTTCAATCCCGGCGGCAGAGCTTCGCCAAAAATCCGCTTTTCATCCGCTTCATCCAGTTCTTTGACTTCTCTGAGCATGACTAGCCATGACTCGGGCGCTTTAGCCACGCGTAGCCGTTCCATGATTTTGGCCCGCATGTCCGGGCTTATGTCCCGTTCACGATCACCAGTCATTCGGGCAAGCAAAGTGGCGGCAAAACCGGCAGTGGCGGTTTTTTTCCAATCAAAATCCAATAGTGCCGACAACCATTCCTCTGCGGTCTCGCGGTTGACCACTCCTTCTATGCCGCCGTGGAAGGGAATGCGCGCACCGACCCTGCCCAAAGCCCAGCCGACCTCCGCTGGTTCGCCTGGTTTACCCAAGCGGCTTAACAGCCAGCCGCCTAGTACCGTCTTGTCGGCTAATGGCAAGCGTTCCAGCACAGCGGCTAGGCGCAACATGTCTTCATAACCGCGCTTCTTGCTCAAGGTGGGCAAATTGCCACGCTTGGCTTTCTCTGGGTTGATAAAGTCGGATAATGCGGCAAACAGTCTGCCTTGTGCCTCGGCATTCAAACCGCCCGCAATGCGCCGCCAGAGTATCCACCATTCGGCCCAGTTTTGGCTTTCGGTCTGGTGCTGCAAACCGAATTCGTAAATTGCCCAGATTTGCTCCACCCGCCATTCGTCCAACGGATAACCGAAGCCTGGGCGTAGGCAATACCCGGTAAGGCTCAACCAGACACGCTCATGGGCATCGGTGCGGCGGCGGTGGGGCAAGCCTTCCAGCAAGGCGGAAAATAATTCGCGTAACAGCGGGGTTTCCCATGAATCGCGCTTGCCCAAAAGTTTTTCAAGTTCCGCCCGCAAGACTTTTACTTGCTTTGCATCAACCGAGCGGGTTTTTTTGCCAAACGCCATCTGGATAATTTCAATGGCTTCTGTTGCCTTGGGGTGGGGCATGTGTTTCGATAATATCTGGGGGGCAGTGCTGTGCTGTTGGCGCAGTTGGAATTCTACATCCCAGCGTCGTTGCGAATCGGACCCATCGGCGCATTGGATTTTCAAGGTTCCAATTTCAGTCAGCGAGGCAGCCAGTTGCACTATGACTTCTTCACGGCCTTGGCTTGCTTGACGGTCTAGAGCGACGGCTAAGGGGGGCAACGGAGCGAATTGGCCGTCTTCTATCTCTACGATGTCCCCCGGCTTCCAGTGGGTGTCGGCAATCGAAGAAACCAAATGGAAGCGCACCGGAACGCCTAAAGTCAGGGCAAAGCTACGTCCAGATAGAAATACCTCATGCCCTTCCTCGCTGCCACGCGGGAGGAGGCAGACACCCTGCTTAATTTCTTCATTTCCTGTGTCTACCAATAAAAAATAGGTGCGGGCCGAGCCTCCGCCGATTTTGCCTATCGATAAGCCACACCGTGCCAGTGCGTAAGCCACTGCGCCATGGGCAACGGCCTGATCGGGTCGGTCATTGATCAGGTGTATGGGTGGTTGTCCATGCCGCCAAACCTGCAGAAGTTCCAGCAAGCGATTGGCGATAATAGGGCTCAGGAACATTCCACCGTTTAATAGCACGGCATCTGGCATAGCCGTATTTTCGCCATCCAAGGCTTCGGACATCGCTAGACGGTGTTGGTGTAGGAATGCTGCCAAGTGCCTGCTGATGGCAGGGTCCGGTGCATAGGGCAAGCCGAATTCCACCACACCGCTACGTTTGCGATCTGGCATTTCGTCTAAGCCAGTGAGTGGGAAAAAGCCCTCCAATACCAACTTACGGACATTTTCCCTGTTCAATTCGGTCGATTTAGACCCGCCAACCAGTTTGGCACCCGCGCCCAGCAAGGTGACGGACGCGTGGTCCGGGGCATCGTTGCCAAGCAGGCTTTCCTTGGCTAGGCGACACTGTTCGACGACTTGGGAAAGCTCGGCTGCCCTTAAGCGGTGTGCGGATGACAGTTGTTGTTCGACGATATGGGCTAAAGTGAGGTCCAGATTGTCGCCTCCCAGCATCAGATGGTCGCCTACGCCGATGCGGGTGAGTTGGGGTTGTCGGTTGCCCGCTTCCACTTTGATGAGAGTCAGGTCGGTTGTGCCTCCGCCGACATCAATCACCAGTAAGAGGCGGACCCCATCAAGATCGTCAGCTAGATTTTCCCGATGGCTCCAGACCCAGTCGTAACAGGCCGCCTGCGGTTCCTCTAATAGTCGAATGCTCCCAAGCCCTGCCAAGCGTGCCGCATCCAAGGTTAGGCTGCGAGCTGCCTCGTCGAATGAAGCGGGTACGGTGACGACTATTTCCTGTTTTTCCAGGGGATCGTTGGGGAAAGTGCAATTCCAGGCCGCCCTGACGTGGGCAAGATAGGATGCGCTGGCCTCGACTGGCGAAATCTTTGCAACTCCCTCCGCCGCGCCCCAGGGCAGGATCGGCGCGTTGCGATCCACTGCCTCATGGGACAGCCAGCTTTTGGCACTAGTGATCGTGCGTCCATGGGTTCTTGAACCCAACTGGCGGGCCAGTTCGCCGATGATTGGGCGGATCTCTTCTTCCTTAGCCTCACACCAAGGCAGAAGAGTGTCGGATTCCACCATTTCTCCCGGTGCGGGATGGTAGCGAACCGACGGTAGCAAGGGGAGGGCGCTAATTTCACCGGCTCCGGTCAATTGGGCAATGTTAAAAATTTCGATATTTAGATTGCCAGTCCGGGCGATATCAGCGTAGGCCACGACCGTATGGGTAGTGCCCAAGTCAATGCCGACGACGTAGTGGGCTCGAGGGTTCGGTTCGGGGGGCATGGGTGGTCGCTGAGGTTTGGGCTTGAATGCTGGAGGATGGCTTTAGTTGAATGCATGCATCTTCGCAGATATGAGAGGTCGTTACCCTATAAAGTTCCAAAAAGGTTTTTTGTTCAATGTGATCATGTCCATTCGAATTTAATGTCATAGTCCTTGCACCATGCCTCGGCCATCCGAGTTAGGGCGGTTTCTTCAAACTGGAACCATTTCTCAGGCAAGCCAGGGTAATCGGATAAAGTGTCTTTGAAATGTCGAAATGGTTTCTTGCCATTAATTGCTCGCGTCAAGCGGTCGGCAATCTTACCCGGTTCCAGTGTGTCGATAAAATCCTCCATAATCGGATAAGTCTCATAGGATTCAAACGGAGTGATATGCAGATAACGCGGGTTATCCTGAATATCATCGGGTATTCCGTAGTCAGGATTATCTTTAAATTCCTCGTTAAATAAAATCAAAGCCCCGGTTTCCCTGTCTAGGTAATATGCACTTTCGGTCATCACAAAGTTTGTGGTTAGTGAGAGAATTAGGTCTGTACTGTTAATGGGTAGCCTTTTCATTTTGAGTGTTTGCCTTGCAGCGTTTTCAACATCAAATAGTAACTATAAACATCTTATGTTATTTCAAATTGTTTGGTAAAATCAGATACCTCTTCGAATGTCAGCCATTATTTTTTTAGTTACTCTTTGAAGATGAAAACGCTGTATCAAATTTTTGCTGGTTCCCAAGCACCAGCTCTCGCCGATATACAATAGTCCAAGCAAGCTGGAAAAGTCGTCATTTCGGCATGGATGCCGAAATGACGGGTCTCTAACATTTATCGCTGGTTCCCAAGCTCCAGCTTGGGAACTGGGCTTCGGAAGCTCTGCTTCTTGGTATGCAAAGTAGGCATATAGTGTAAGCTAAATAAGATTCAAGCACTGCCCATACATCTGTAGTGGGTACTTTCTGGATGAGTGCTGTCAAACTAAAGTGTAGAACACCCAAAAAGAAAAGAAATCTTGCGGCTTTATATGGCCTAGTTCCATAACGGCTGAGGGCATTATACCAAGCAGTAACACTAAAAAAATGTGGCGGAGAGAACGATAATTGCCTACGTTGGGCTTCCATTTCACCAATATAAAAGTCGGTAGCTATCGCAAAGCTGCGGTTTTCTTCGAGTGCGACACGAATGTTACGATAGGTTTCTTCTATACTGGGTAGGTAGTTATGCATTAACGGCCCATTGGATGGTTGGCAAAAAAACAATTCATCATACAAGCTGTTGCGGCCAAGTCGATTTTGCCACCAGTTGGCATCAAGAAATCTCGCGCCGCGAAGGTTGGTCCCACGAAAATAAACATTTGCCAAGTCAATTTGTTGAAACAATACACGATCAGACTTTACAAAATCTACTTGTTGTAGATAGGCATCTTTCCCGAATACGCGGTAATAGGCAGCATTAGGGTCTTTGTTGAGAAAGCGAAGTCGGGCTTTATATTTTGCCTGAATTCCAGTCTTTAAATGAAAAGTTACTTGTGATATGAATTTGCTGTCTATGAAGCGTAACCGACCGAAAAAAGTGCTGTTAGTGAAATCAACGGGTTTTGTAAATGTCACTCTCTGAATATCAAATTCGGCAAAAGATGCCCAACGCGCATCTATAGGAAAATCAATTGTGGAATCTTCTAATTTTTGCTGAAAGTCAGGTAAATCCTCCATTTTATACAACTCTATTCCTATAGTATTTGTCAAGTAATGAAAAAGGCAATACCTATCAGATACGCCAATTTATGTTTGGCGTTGACAACTTTTGTTGTCAGGTGCTATGTATGAACAATGGTTTTGATGTTGTGTCACGATGCTTTTAATTATGTGGATTTTGATTTTGAATTGGCTATCAATGTGCACTTCTACCCGAAGCAGGAGCTTCTCCGCCGCATTCCCAGGTTGGATATCTCATTCTTATACACAAGTGTGGCGATACTTGTCAGAACACATGAATGTTCGACAATTCCAAAGAGCAAGTTTCACGCAAAGGCGCAAAGGCGTAAAGAAAAGCACTCTTCTTTGCGCCTTCGCGAGCTTTGCGTGAGACTTCTTTTTCCAATAACGATGGTAAAACCTGTATCCCACGGAATATTTCCACTCGGGCGGACTTGTGTATAACATCGAGGGATGGAGCTTGGGAACGAGAACAAACGGCCTATTCGGTGATTATACACCCAGCGGGACTTGTGTTGAATGACGACGGGCATAAAACTTTTCTTTGCATGCAAGAACCCGCTACAATCATCGTGAATGAAGTCAGCCTAAAACCTCGTATCCTTGCCACAATCGAGCAACGCCATGAGCGAAACCAACCAAGAAATCCCCAATTGGGTGGAATTGCACGCCATGATATCGGAATTGTCAAAATCGCAGAAGGAAACCGACCAAGAAATGAAAGAAACCAGCCGCTTTATCCATGAGTTGGGTAAGCAAATCGGTGCCTTGGGCAACAAGTTTGGCAGTTTCACCGAAGGGATATGGCGCTGCCTGCGATGAATAAGATACTCAGGCAAACTTTTGGCATGGATGTTGTCAGCCCTCGATTGCAGGCTTGGAAGGGTGGCGAGTGTTTGGAGCAAGACGAAGCATTTGAGTTAGAGACACCGAAGGATTTCCAACCGGTCGATTTCAGCGTTTAGTCAGTAATAAAGACCGACTCGGTTTTAAAACCGAGTCGGTCTTACCAGCCTATGTTGCGCGAAATCAGTTATTTAAACGGCCACAACGACTTTTTCACGGGTTGTCCATCATCACTCGATTCCCCGGTGTTTCCTTCCAATTCCTCCCCAGCCTCTACCTCCTCATCGAAAAACTCGATGGGGTTTTCAGGCACTTCGTCAAAACTGGAGGGTTCGTCAGACACTGGGGTTTCCCCTGCGCGGACATCGAATTCCACTTTCCAGCGCTCGCCGTTGCCAGTGGCGACGGCTTCAAGTTGCAGGGTGCCGACTTCAGTCACTTTGGCAGCAAGGTGGACGGGTACGACTTCGCCGGGCCGGCGGTTTTCAGATGAGAGGTGGACTTCTATTTCGTTGAGTTCCCGTAATTCGTCCTCTTCCCAGTAATCCAACCGGGTGCCGACCACGTCGTCGCGGCGCACGTTTGAGCCGAAGAAGCGGAAGCGCACGGGTTCACCGACCACCAGCCCGAATTCGTCGTGGGGAAGTTCCGCGCCAGTGCCTTCCTCCATGCCGAAGGGGGCAATACATAAAGCTTCCAGTGGCGGCGGGAAGCCAGGGACAGCCGGCATTGCGCTCTCCACGCCGACATAATAGGCTGCCGCCGTGCCGCCCCGGATACGCACGCCCTTGCCTTGGCGGACATAACCGTAATAAGCAGCACCCCGCGCCACGGCCAAGTCCAGGTCGGCACCGGCCAGCAGGCGGGCTTCGGGGGCACCCTCCCCGACGAGCCAATTATTGAGCACTTCTAGCAGTCGGTGGGCAAGGGAGTCGGATTTAAAAACGCCTCCATTCAATAACAAGGCCGTTGGGTGTATGAAACTCGCGTCGGGCGGCGGGTTGAAGCCAGCAAGTTCTTCGGTTGCGTTGACTTGCCTAGCGAGAAAAGCGGCCACATGGCAGGTGATGCGGGCATCCTTGGCGTAAGGCAGACCAAGGGTGGTCAAGCCGCTACGCGTCTGCGCCGCCGGTCGGTCGGAGGCTTTGACTCTGGGGAAAAAGCCTTCCACCAAGGTGCGGCTGACTTCATCGCGGGTCAGTGCGGTGCGAAGTGTGCCGCCGATTAACGAGGAACCACGGCTGGGTACGACTACGGCGACTTCCTCCGCTTCCGGGTCGGACAACAAGGTTTCTTTGGCATCGCGGCAGCCATGCATCAAGGCTTGTATCTGCCAAGGCTCCAAGCGCTTGCCTTCTTTTTCCATCTTCATCTTCAGGACATAGGCCAATGCCAAGTCCATGTTATCGCCGCCCAATAGAATATGGTCGCCGATGGCAATCCGGTTAAGCACCAAATTGCCACCGTCCTCGGTGACGGCAATCAGGGATAAATCGGTCGTTCCGCCACCCACATCGACGACCATGATGACATCGCCAGGTTTGGCCTGCTTGCGCCAGCCCCCTTCACTGGCTTGAATCCAACTGTACAGTGCCGATTGTGGTTCCTCCAGCAGAATCGCTTGGCGCAGCCCCAAGGAATGGGCCGCCTCCACGGTCAGTTCCCTAGCCGCCGGGTCGAATGAGGCGGGTACGGTGATGACCAATTCTTGATCGCTCAGCGGGTCGTCAGGGAATTGGTCGTTCCAAGCATCGCGCATATGACGCAGGTAATCGACGGAAGCTTGAAACGGCGAAATGCGCGGCACTTCTTCCGGTGATTGCACTGGCAAAATGTCCGAACGGCAGTCCACCCCGCTGTGGCACAGCCAACTTTTGGCACTGGAGACCAGGCGGATGGGGGTTTTGCTGCCTAGTTGGCGGGCGATTTCGCCAACCACGGCCTCGGGCGCATCGTCCCAGGGCAAGGCGATGTCGCCTTCGGCTAGTTCCGATTCATGGGCTTGGTAGACGAATGAGGGTAATTGGTATTTTTCTCCAACCAAACCGGGACTGGTCAGTTGGGGTATCGGCAACACATGCAGCGGGGCATGTTCGCCGTCGCACTGACTCAATTCAAGGTAGGAGACGACGCTGTTGGTCGTTCCCAAATCGATGCCTACGGAAAAACGCGAATTTTCACTCATAGTTCAACCTCTGCCGGAGCGACAATTTTCACATCATGGCCTTCAGTAATTTTAGGCAGCTTAATCTCGGTTGCTTTCCAGCCGCGATGCACTAGCGTCCCAGTAAACGGGGCCGTGCCTACTATATTGCCGGTGATACGGATGCTGCCCGCGTCGAATCCCTTGGGTAGGGTGATTCGCTTGCCTTCGGGTTCGGTACGCACAGGGTCCAAGACAAAATGTTGGCGCAGCACTTTGCGGCAACCCTCGTGAACGACCCGCGCCGCCGCGCCGATATCAGCGTCTGAATATTGGCTGACATCTTCTTGGGCAAAGTCGATAAAGCGGGCCTCTTTTTGCAGCAAACCTAAAAGTTGCAATGCGGCGTCGGGGGTATACTCCTTGATGACAACGGTTTCCGGTTTGACGCGCAGCGGTTCTGGTTTGGTTTCAGGGATGGCCGCTTTCGGGGCAGGGGGCATGGGAGTTGGCGCAATGGGCTTTTCTGCCGGTAGTGTCGCGGGTGCGTTTTCACGCTTCCTATAAAATGCAATGAAAGCAACGGTAAGGAATAGGATTTGCAGCCCCAGCAATCCGGCCACAGTGGCAAGCAGTCCAGCATGGACAGCATCGAATGTGCTGGGAATCAAGGTCAGGTCGATGTTCATTCGGCTCCTCTATTATTTGAGATGGGCGGTTTAGATGTTTGTTATTTCTTGGTGTTGTCTGCGCCAGACTTGGCAGCTTCTTCCTCGCCAGACCTCTCAGCATGGACACCCATGACAATGCGCAGGACGCTTTGTGCGCCTTGGCTGCGGGTCTTGCGCAGGTAACGCTCGCTAATGGCAGCGGGGACATTTTCGGCATCAAAGGCCGCTTTGATGGCCGGTAGCCGATTTTCGCAGTTTTTCAGTATCGTGTTGGCGATGTCGCGGGGGTCTGCCCGGTTTTCGGCTTTTGCCTTGGTCTCTTCGCTCAGGCATTTGCGATAGTCCAGCACGGCGGCATTGGCTTTGGCAATAGTTTCTGCGGAGAGCGTGGAAGGCTTCCATTCTTGGTCAATCTGGGTTGACTCAGACGGGCCGCTCGGCGGTTTCCCTGCTTCTTGTTTGGAGTCGCAGCCTACGAAAATCAGGCAGGCGGAAATGGCAAGCAATAAAGACTTCAACAATGGGGTTTCTCCAGTTAGGCTGGGTTGATTGATTTTAGTGTCAGCAATTCTCGTTTTGACTAGTACGTCGGGCCACAATCATCGCTTGGATTCAAAATTAGAATTGCTGCTGATTTTACGCTATCTTTTGCCATTGCAAGTAACCTTAAAGGGAAACAAAAAGTAAATTCGGGTTGGATGTAAAATGTGTGCCTACTAGCCCCGGCGGTTTACGGTAAAATGAGATAGGCAAAGTAAGAAAAACGTCAGGCTCCGTTTGTAAACCGAATCGAAAAACCAATTTCTAGGCTGTCCAGAGAAATGCAGAATTCATCTATCAAGATCAACGAGGCGAGTGCAACCCATAGCGGCTTGGTGCGGGAGACCAATGAAGACGCTTTTTGGGCGGACTCCACCATTCGATTATGGATAGTGGCTGACGGAATGGGCGGGCATCGTGCGGGAGAGGTCGCCAGTGCCATCGTCATCAAAGAAATTCCCCGCAGCATCCAAAACGGCAAAAATCTCTCTGAAGCAATCAGCGTTGCGCATCTGGCCATCCGGGATGCAGCCGCACGCGGCGAAGGCGGCTGGAACATGGGTTCGACCGTGGTGGCGGCGAGGCTTGAAGGCTTGCATTATCAAATTGCTTGGGTGGGGGACAGCCGTGCCTATTTATGGAACGGAGTGGAATTGCTAAGGTTGACTAAGGACCATTCCTATGTCCAGTTATTGTTGGACAAGGGTTTGATTGCGGAAGAGGAAGTGTACATACATCCTTCCCGTAATCTCATTGCCCAGGGTCTGGGAGTGGGGGGGGTGGATGGCGAAACCATAAAGGTTGACCAAGTGGAAGGTGAGCTTTCTATTGGAGATACTCTGTTTCTGTGCAGCGATGGATTGACCGGAGAGATACGCGATGATGCCATTGCCGGAATCATGGTTGATGTGAAAGACAATGATGAACGGCTACAAAGGTTGATCAATTCGGCACTCGATGCCGGCGGTTCGGATAATATCACGATCATCCTCGTTTCGCCTCAGCAGGCTTAATCACTGAGGTTTCGGCTTATTATAGGAGTCAAACGATGGGATATGCGAGAAAACGAATTCATCACACCCCCGAAGAATATCTTTACATGGAACGACAAGCGATAGAACGCTCACAGTACATCGATGGGCAAATCTTTGCCATGGCGGGTGAAAGCCTTGAACATAGCACCCTCTGTTGCAACCTGACCGCATTGCTGGTTGTTCAATTGAAAGGTAAAAATTGCAGGGCCGTGCCCGCCAATATGAAAATACAAAGCGGTGCAATGAGGCAAGGCCAACATGCGGGAATGTTCTCCTATGCCGATGCCTCCGTTGTTTGTGGCGAGCCTCGATTTAATGATCAACACAATGATGTATTGCTTAATCCAACGGTCATTTTTGAGGTTCTCTCGCCTAGCACCGAATCCTTTGACCGTGGGGATAAATTTCTGCGCTATCGGACCCATCTGGAGACTTTGTCCGATTATGTGCTGCTATCAGCGGACAAGCCCTTGGTCGAACACTTCCAACGGCAAGCCGGTGGACTGTGGCTTTACGCAGGAATCGAAGGTTTGCTGGCCAATCTTGAACTGCCTTCGATTGGATGCTGTTTGCCCTTGGCGGAGATTTATGACAGGGTCGAATGGATTGATGGGGAATAGCCTCCCGTTACCATCGCTGCTTTTGCTCGTTCCCAAGTTCCCGCTCTCGCCGTTATACACAAGTTTCGCCTGGCCAAAAACGCCGTCATTCCGGCAGGGATTGCCGGACAAATCGGCAGGACAGCCGATTTGCAGGGCTTCGCCGCCCGAATGCATCCAGAAGCCATGGAGGGTAAACTCGTCAATGAGCAAGTGTTTGATTCTGCTAATTTTCAGCCCACAGTTTCACATCCCTGTGGACTGGATTCCGGTAATCCCTGCCGGAATGACGGGCTTCCAACACAAGTCCGTCCGAGTCGAAATATTCCGTGGAATACGGGTTATACCATCGTTACAGAAAAAAGAAGTCTCACGCAAAGACGCAAAGACGCAAAGAAGAGCGATTTTCTTTGCGCCTTTGCGTCTTTGCGTGAAACTTGCTTTTGGAATTGTCGGACATTCATGTATTCTGACAAGTATCGCCACACTTGTGTATAATGATGAGAGTTCCCGCTTGGGAATGGGCTTTTTGAATATCTAGGTTCCCGAAGAACTGCCAACCAATAGCTTGCAAGAAAGCGGTTCCAAAGCCGGAGCTTGGGAACCCAGCCAGACTTATTTCGGGAAGTTGTTTTCGGCTATATCCTAAGACAACATTATCAAGGCAGTTTCACCAGACGGGTAAACACCCAATCCTGATCTTTGACTGCTGAGTGGCAAGCTACGCATTCCTTGGCAAAATCAGGCTTTTCGTTGGGCTTTAGCTCAGTGCCGCTCCACTCACCCCAGCCCCAGCCGGCAGTGGCAGCGTATCTTACATCGTCCTTAAACATAACGGCAATTCCGGCAAACTCGCCGGGAATAGTGGCGGCGGGGAATTTGTCGCTTTGCTGATGTTTCCAGCCCAGCTTGACTAGGATGGTTCCGTTTGGCCACAGGTGGGTCTTGCCTGTTCGCGCAGACTCAATTGCTACATCGTTGCCGAAGATGGCGCGCAGTGTTTGAGCATCCGAGCGTTGGGAGGCACCAAGCAGGCGGAAGTTCTTATAGCCTTCGGGGATAGTTATTTTGGAGTCGCCGGAGGGTATCTTGAACTCCTCGGCATATGGCAAAGTTGTAAACGCAAGTAAGGCACCAAACAATAACATATTTTTTTCATGGGGTTCTCTCGGTGACTCTGGGTAAAATGATGTAATGCAACTGTGTAGTCCGGATGAGCGTAATCCTTGTTTTTGTCTGCGTTCTTCCGGATTGCGCCGCAAGCGGCTCCATCTGGGCTACGACACTTGGCCACATGTGGACAGTTTAGTTTTTTATATCGTAGAACCCTCCTGTTTGTCAACACTATCTAACCTTAATGTGAAATAATGTATTGAGATGGTAATGCGACTACCTCCCCGCGACCAACGCGATGTACTGAAAATTGGCGAATTGGCCGAAGAGTTGAAGACGACGCCGAGGACAATCCGCCTATATGAAGAGTTGGGGCTGATCGAACCCGAACGGACACAAGGGGGGACACGGCTTTACCGAAAGAAAGACACGAAACGTCTGGCGGTAGTTTTGCGCCTAGCCCGCTTGGGGATTGAGTTGGGTGATTTGCAAAGACTTGCCAAAATTCGTGAAAATTGCAGTTCCGGTGCCGAGGCAGTTTTGAATATCATCCCGCTGCTGGATGAGTTGCGAGTATGGATTGTTACCATGGCAAGCGAACTGAAAGCTTTGGAAAATGATGTCGAACAAGCAGAATTACTG
>Ga0007801_10000036_pt1 | contig 34805 bp, 33 predicted proteins | sample CryBogmetaGMA2M_FD_60372 | JGI IMG/M metagenome (GOLD analysis project Ga0007801, IMG submission 60372) | Freshwater microbial communities from Crystal Bog, Wisconsin, USA - MA2M | ecosystem: Environmental > Aquatic > Freshwater > Lake | place: Crystal Bog, Wisconsin, USA | collected 2009-07-06
GTAAGGTTGCCGTCTTTCCGAGGAAGCATCGGGAATCAAATCGGCCAAGCGCTGGGCCAAACCCTTGCGCGATTCCTCGGCAAAATAGTCTTCGACGGTCATTTGTTCCGGGACCGGGAAATCCGGTAGGAAGTTTTGGCCCAAGGATAACTCTAGCGAGCAGCGTTTGGCGATTTCGACGGTATTTTCCAATGCCTCCGGCAGGTCGGCAAACAATTCGGCCATTTCCTCCGGGCTACGCAGATATTGCCGGTCACTATAATCGCGGGGGCGGCGCGGGTCGTCTAAAACCCTGCCTTGGTTGATGCAGACTCGTGCCTCGTGGGCATAGAAGTCATCGGGAAAGACAAACCTTACATCATTGGTAGCAACAGGCGGGGCGTTGAATTCGATGGCCAAGTCCACCGCCGCTGCTATATATTCCTCTTCCCTTGGGCGGTCAGTCCGTTGCAGTTCCAAATAAAATCGCTGGTCGAAAATTTTCAGCCAGTGCTCCAGTCCGCGGCGGGCATCATCGGCATTACCAGCCAGTAAGGCCCGGCCAATGCTGCCTTCGCGCCCTCCTGACAGAGCAATAAGCCCTTTATGGGAGGTCTCCAACCAGTCGGCCATCAGCATGGGGATGCCTTGGCGCTGGTTTTGCAGATAGCCGCGTGAGATCAATTCGGTAAGGGCATGATAACCCTCTTGGTTTTGCACCAACAGGGTCAACCGGTGGGGGCTGGCCGGCTCCGCTTCGTTGTGGACCCAAACATCGGAACCAATGATCGGCTTAATGCCTTCGGCCATCGCTGCCTTATAAAACTTTACCAAGGCAAACAGGTTGGATTGGTCAGTGACCGCCACGGCGGGCATGCCCAGCTTGGCGACTTGTTTTACTAATGGTTTAATGCGAACCAGGCCGTCGACCAAAGAATATTCGGTGTGCAGGCGAAGGTGGACGAATTGCGATGTCATCGTAGGCTTTTTTGGAATGAGTTCATTGCGGGTTTAGGGCAAGAACGCGGAAGGGTTGCTCATGCTGTCTAGTTTACCACTCTAGGCGAGATTTATTGCAGCAGTCTGGGGTCTTTGCGGCAATTCTTATTTTGGCAAAAAACTGTAGTTCGGGTTAGGCGCACATAGTAAGATTCTGCCCGTTTATGGCTAAGCTTGTGTGCGCTGTAACCCGACATAGGGTTTTTTTATCGTTCCCACGGTCTCCGCCACTGCCATTAAGTTAAGCCCCGTAGGAGCGGGCCTTTAGGCCGCGATGGGTGTCTAATCGCGGGCTAAAGCCCGTTCCTACATGATGATGAGCCGCTAACTTAATGGCAGTGACGGTCTCCGCTCGTCGTTTTACACAAGTCAGAAAAAGCGGGAAAAACCGTCATTTCGGCAGGGATGCCGAAATCCGTGCGCCAGATATAATGGACGGTAACAAGGTGGTTGTGCAAATGCTTGAGTCAGGTAACATGCCATCCCGTAGTTTCATGTTCGCGATTGCTGGGACATCTGTCGTGGCCACGAGTTTGCCATCCTTGGACGCTGGATTTCGGCATCCCTGCCAAAATGACGGGCATCCAACACTTGTGTATAACGATGGGCGGTCTCCGTGGGAACGCCTCCTGAGACGCTCCGCGTCGCATACCGCTGGAGCGTGGGTGGAAAACATGGTTTGGATTTTCTAGTCAATGCAAAGGTGCGTGAATGATAGAACTTCATTAATGCCTAATTTTGATAGTAAAGTATCCACCGACACAGCAACGGCAATGACCACTCGCAAGGTTTCTGATACAGTCTATATCATGAACTTTTCCCGTTTCAACGCTGTAAACTGATATTAAATTACATGACTTAACCGCTATGACAACGAACGAAAAGCGCCCATCTGGACTCGATCAGCCTTTGACCGTTGGCAATGCGCTTAAGAATGACCGGCTTGGTCGGAATGGCTTCGCTCGACAGGCGGCAAATGCACTGATACAAGTAACACAGGAAGCCGGGTTTGCCATCTCGGTTGAAGGTGCTTGGGGCAGCGGTAAAACTTCCGTGCTTGCCATGATCGAGGAATTGCTGAAAAGCGGGGAAGGATCTTCACCAGTCATTGTTCGGTTTAACCCATGGCTTGTTGGTGATCGAGACTCTCTACTACGACAGTTCCTCATTTCCCTGATTCCGAGGAAAGGCTTAACAGCTGATATTTCGCGGGCCTCCGAGATATTCTCGAACAACCACGGGATTTTGTGCGGGTTTTCAATGTCGTTAGAACGCTTGAGCCAGAACTGCGTGGCGAAATCGTATTCGCTGACATCCTCGGGTTAGCTGCACTGTCAGTAAAGGCAACACCCGTTTTTGATTTACTTCAAAAATCGCCCAAGCTGTTCGTTGGTTGTGTTAGGAGCGACGACAACCCCTCTGAAAATCCACAAGATATAATTAAAAATGGAATCAAAGTTCGCAAGGATGCTTATGAAGCCTGTACATTGCCAGATGCTACGCAGCGCATTGTTCATTTCCTGTTCCCGCAAAAAGCTTGGGTCGCCAATATGGATGCATTTGCCCCATTTTATGTCAGTCCTAATATTTAGGAGTATATGGAATGATCGCCCTAGAACTTGAAGCCACCATAACCAATCACCACATTGAGGTCAGCAATGATCGTTTGCCTGTGAATACGACCCGTGCAAAGCTTATCGTAATGTATGAGGAGGAACCCTATAGCAATGCCCAGGATGCCTCCAAAAAAAAATCCCCCAGACAACCAGGTAGTCTGCGTGGGACAGTGTTGAGCATGGCAAGTGACTTCAAAGCCCCATTGGATGATTTCAAGGAGTATATGGAATGAGATATTTGGTCGATTCGCAATCATTGATATGGTATGTCGATCAAGACCAATACCTAAGCCCTGCCGCCCACGCGACAATTACTGATTCATCAAATGGACTAGTGATAAGCGCAGCGAGTATTTGGGAGATTGCGATTAAGGTCGGTTTAGGCAAGCTGGCCCTGTCCATGCCTTATCGGGTTTGGATGAAATCAGCCATCAATGATTTAGGGCTTGATGTAATACCTATTACGGTTGAATCTGCCCATGTGCAAGCAGGCTTGCCTTGCTTGTAGATGCCCTCGCAAGGCAAGCCTTGCACTCCTGCATCACTTTTAGATTGCAGCGATGGTGCGGCGTTGTAGGGGGCGACCGACCGGTCGCCCCCTTCATGGCAGACACTTGCTTAACGCTAGGCTATTGCGCTGTCCACTGCACCAAACCAAAATAAGAGGTAGCAAGCACCGCCACCCCAAAGACGATACGGTACCAGGCAAAGACGGTGAAATCGTGGTGGACGATATAGCGCAACAATCCCCGCACGGCGATGAAGGCACTGACAAAGGCGGCCAAGAAACCCACGGAGATCATGCCATAGTCACCTGCCGAGAGAATTTCCCGGTGTTTGTAGAGATCGTAGGCGGTGGCCGCGAACAAGGTGGGAATGGCGAGGAAAAATGAAAACTCTGTCGCTGCCTTGCGCGACAGGCCAAAAAACAGGCCACCGATGATAGTTGCCCCGGAACGGGAAGTGCCGGGTATGAGTGCGAAGCATTGAGCCAAGCCTAGTTTTAAGGCATCCAACCAAGTCAAATCGTCCACCTCGTGGATGCGGATAGTATGCTTGCGGCGTTCCGCCCAGAGGATGACGAAGGCACCGATGATGAACGCCAACGCCACCGACACGGGATTGAATAAATGGGCTTTTAATACTTTGCCAAACAACATTCCCAGGACCGCCAAAGGAATGAAGGCTACACCCAAATTCAAAGCGAAACGCCGCGCTGATTTTTCCTTGGGCAGTCCGCGCAACACAGCGAAGATTTTCGCACGGTATTCCCAGCATACCGCTAAGATGGCCCCCGACTGGATGACAACCTCGAACAGCTTGCCTTTTTCGCTGTCAAATCCGAGTAGGCCTCCGACAACTATCAGGTGGCCTGTGCTGGAAACGGGAAGGAATTCGGTCAGTCCTTCGACAATGCCGAGGATGAGGGCGTGGAACAGAACAATGTAATCCATAAAATTTCCAAAAAGGGCATATTATTACCTGATATTACTCAACTGTGTAGACCGTCAGCAGATGGAGTAGGGGCGACCGGCCGGTCGCCCCTACTCCATCCGGGTTTGTGGCCGCGTTGTCTCGGATTTTCGCTCGCCAAGCGGCTCCATCCGGTTAAACGATAGCGTTGTTATTGCCTATCCAGTAGAATGTCTATGCTTTTGACCCGTCAGCCATTCTAACAAGGCGTAAGCAGTAGGGCTTGCCACCAATCAGTTCGCCGCACATGTATGTAGGAGATGGCTTTAGCCTCCGAAAATCGCAGCCTAAAGACCGCTCCTACGAGCACTTTGAAGCTTTTTTTTCACTACTGATAGGTGATTAGAGCAGGAGGTTGGGCAAGGGCCGCCCATTCATTGAATTGTAATAGAATAGTAATAAAATTCACGGTCGATTTTTAATTTGTGACTAATTGCTAGCGATTTGTCCCCCACAAAATTCCAGCAAACTCTTAAACTAGTTTGAGTTTGACCGTATGCGAAGGGTTCATGTAAAGCCTTCGGAAGAGGAGCTTTATGCGCATTTTTTTATTACTTTTTTTGTTCTGCACCTTAATTGCACTGACTCCGGCGCGGGCCGAGGTGGCCGAACCGGCACCGCGTGCGGACGATCAATTCGATGTGATGAACTGGCTTACTGACCAGGGCCTTCATAACATCAAGGAAGAAGCTTGGAATGCCTATGGACAATTTACTTATATCGTCAGTGCAAAAAGTGCTTTTTCTGCTCCATACACTAACCTGAATGGCAGCACCAATTCGTTATTGCCGTCAGCGGAACGGAGCTATACCGGCTCTGCCACACTCTATCTAGGGGCTAGGCTTTGGCATGGGGCAGAAGCCTATGTGGTGCCTGAATTGATAGCTGAAGAGGCGTTGTCGGACCTAAAGGGCTTGGGCGGGGTGATACAAAATTTTGAGTTGCAAAAATCGGGAGCCAAAGACCCGCGCGTTTATTTATCCAGGGCTTACATTAGGCAGATTTTCGGTTTTGGGGGTAAGCCCGTTCACTTTGAGTCTGACCCTATGCAATTGGGTGGAACTGTGGATAGTCGGCGATTGGTGATAACCGCGGGTAATTTCAGTATTTTGGATTTTTTTGACAAGAATACATTTTCCGGTGATTTGCGCAAACAATATAACAATATGGCGTTTTTGACGTATGCCGCGTATGATTTCGCCGCCGATGCGAGAGGGTACACCATCGGGATTGTTGCCGAGTATTATCACGACGACTGGGCTGTTCGGGCTGGCCACACACTTCCTCCCGCCGATCCCAACCAACTGCCACTCTCCTTCAAGCCATTCACATTTTTCGGCGATCAGGTCGAGTTGGAGCATAAGCATACGTTATTTGACCGGCCCGGCGCGGTGCGGGTGCTAGGGTATAGAAACCGTGAGAATATGGGCCGTTTTGACGATGCCCTCAATGCCTATCAGGCCAATAATAATCTGAATGCCACGAACTGCCTTAGTTTTAATTATGGTTCCAATAATTCCACCGCCCCCGACCTGTGTTGGGTGCGCAAGCCAAATTTAAAAATGGGCATAGGCATCAATATGGAGCAACAACTATTGGATGATATCGGTGTGTTTTTTAGGGGCATGTACTCGGATGGCAATACGGAAGTTTATTCTTATACCTCGACTGACCGCTCAATTTCCATGGGTGCGCTGATGAAGGGCTCTCGCTGGGGACGGGGTCGGGATTCTGTGGGGATTGGTTATGCGCAAGGATGGTTATCCAGATCGCATATTGCTTATCTCAATGCGGGTGGCATTGATGGTTTCATCGGGGATGGAAAAATAAATTACGCGCCTGAAATGGCAATAGACTTGTTTTACAGCTTCAATGTATTTACCTCCCTTTGGTTTACCGCCGATTACCAGCATATTGAAAACCCTGCTTTTAATGCTGATCGCGGCCCTGTCGATATCTATTCAGTTAAAGGACACTTTGAGTTTTGATGGATTCTGTTAAAAAATGATATTCAGTATTTCTTCCATGTTAAAGGTATATCCAGCACCACCCACTAGCTATCAAGTAACTCTTTGATGTTGAAAACGCTTGAGCAGGAATTGGCTGGAAGCTAGATCAAAACAATCCAGAATAAAGAATGACGATTATCAGAGTAATATACTTATGCTTGGCAATGCTATGTCTTGCCGCAAATGCAATGGTACCTATTAAGGATGCGACTATTACCGAGGAACAGGCCATTGCCTTGTTCTATCAACGTAACCTTGGCCTAATCGCTGCGAGATTCAATGTGGACCAATCGCGTGCGGAGCAAATCATCGCATCGGCTATCCCCAATCCTGTGTTCAGCTTCTATGTGTCCGAACTTAGCAACCAGATGAGCAAGAATGCCGAATCCAAATTCCTGCCCGCGATCACGCCGATGATCCAACAATTGATCGAAACAGCCGGCAAACGCGGCTTGCGCATGGAAGGTGCCGAACTAGGCACGGAGGCTTCGGAGTTCGACTTGCAGGATGTCACGCGGATATTGACCAACGCTGTGCGCCACGCCTTTTATGGTTTGTTGTTGGCACAAAAAAACCTTGCTTTGGCCCAAGATAATCTTGACCGTTACCATCAAATCATGGATGCCAACGCCATGCGGCTTAAGGTGGGCGATATATCGGAAACTGATTTCACCCGCATTGAGGTGGAAAGTTTTAAAGCACAAGCCGATCTAGGTCGGGCGCAAACGGCGTTGCAGCAGGCGCGAACGGACTTGTTGCTGTTACTTGGCTGGCCCGAAAATAGTTTGAGCCTCACCGCCGCTGATGTCTGGCCCGAGGCTAAACTGGCGGGTGGGGTTCCAGAGGAAATTCAATTGACCCGGAAGGCTTTGGAGAAACGGCCCGACCTGCAGGCCGCCAGGGTTCGCATCAACCAGACCGGAAAAAATTTGGAATTGGCCCGGCGTCTCGTCTATCCTGATATCACGGTGAGCGGGGCCTATGCTCGCGACCCAGGGAACCAATTCACCAATACCGGACAGCTTGGCATTAGCGTGCCGCTGCCGCTCTTTTACCACCAAGAGGGTGAAATCGCCAAGGCTAGTGTGGCAATGAACAATGCCGAACTTAATCTGCGACAGACTGATCAAGCGGTTCGCGCCGATGTCATCAAAGCGCTTTCATTTTGGAAAAGTGCCGATTCCATCGTCAGGCACTTTCAACAATCCGTGTTGGCGCGCATTGAAAAATTGCGCAGCGCACAGGAGTTCGCTTACCAAAAAGGAGCCACAGGTCTTCTTGATTTGATTGACGCCGAGCGCAATTACAAGGCAATGATGCTTGATTATTACACGGCTTTGGCCAACCGCAGCAATGCATGGGCGGATTTGGTGACGGCCCTAGGAGAAGAAGTGAAATGATGTTCCCCCCCCGGCAATTCGCGTGTTTCGCTTTATGGCTGGCCTGTCTTTTCCTGTTGGCCTGCCAGCCCAAGTCGGAAGATAAGAAATCCACTGTCACCTCAATTCCAAAAGACGAGGTCTTGCTTAGCCCTAACTCGCCCAAGCGCGGTTATATCAAAGAAGCCCTTGTTGGGTTGAGCACCCTGCCATTAATGGACCCGGTAACGGCAACTATCGCTTACGATGAAACCCGAACGGTTAGGGTTTCCTCGCCAATCAGTGGCCGCGTCACAGGTGACATTGCTCGCTTGGGTGCGAAGCTTAAAATAGGCGAAACCTTGGCGACACTGGACAGCCCCGATTTGGGCCAAGCCCAATCCGACTTCATCCGCGCACAGGCGGACAAGAACTTGTCTGAACGCACTTTCAACCGCCAGAAGGAGCTTTTCGATCATGGCGTAGCTCCCCGCAAGGATTTCGACCAAGCCCAAGACGATTTGCAACGCGCCAGCGGTGAGGCCGAGAGGGCACGCCTAAAGTTGGTCAACCTAGGGGTGAAAGGAAACAATGCGAACAATCGGTTTGCACTGCTAGCACCCATCGCAGGCGAAGTGACTGAAAGGAATATCAACCCCGGCATGGAGGTGCGTCCCGACCTATCCGACCCCTTGTTCGTGCTGTCCGACCTTAGCCGTTTGTGGGTATTGATGGATGTGTTCGAGAAAGACATCGGTCTGATTCGCGTGGGCCAGCAAGTATTGGTCAGGGTGCAGGCTTACCCGGATCGGACGTTCCCTGCTACCGTTGAATACATGAGCCGGGTAGTGGATGAAAATACGCGCACAGTGAAAGTGCGATGCCAATTGCCCAACCCGGAAAAAAAACTATTGCCTTCCATGTATGCCTCGGTGGAGGTGCAGAGCGGCCCGAATGACCAAGGCATTGTCATTCCTTTAGGCTCGCTGTTTACCGAGGGTGAGTCTGACTGGGTGTTCGTTGCCATTGACAAGGACCATTACCTGAAACGTCCGGTCAAAGTCGGTCTGCGCCTCAAAGACAAGGCGGTCATTGCCAGCGGATTGACGCGCGGCGAACGCCTAGTGGTGGATGGGGCTTTGCTGTTGCGCACCGAAGAGGATACCGAGCAGGATGGCGGCGGGGAGTCAAAGCCTTGATTCATCGAATCATCGCGTTCTGTTTACAGCAAAGGCTGATGGTTATCGGCGCGGCGGTTTTTCTCGCCGCAGCGGGGGTCGTCTCTTTCGAACAACTGCCAGTCCAAGCTTTCCCCGATGTGCAAAACGTATTCGTCCAAGTGGTTACCCAGTTTCCGGGCCAAGCCCCGGAGGAGGTGGAAAAGCTGGTCACCCTGCCAATTGAAAAGGAGATGAATGGCTTGCCGCACCTCATTAACATGAGGTCGGTGTCGATTTTCGGCCTGTCTGTGGTCACGTTGACTTTCGACGACGATGCCGAGGACTATTTCTCCCGCCAACAGGTGCTGGAACGTTTGCGCGCTGTTAGCCTGCCGCCGGATACCGACCCTGTGCTGGGTCCGTTGTCCACCGGTGTGGGTGAAATTTACCGTTACCGAATCGTAGCGCCGGACATGGCTTTGGTGGATCAGCGGGCTTTGCAGGATTGGGTGGTCGAGCGTCGCTTGCGTTCCGTACAAGGCGTGGCCGATGTCGTGGCCTTCGGCGGCGGGGTCAAGCAGTACCAAGTGAAGATAGATCCGAACCGGCTGAAAAATTTCAAGCTGAGTTTGCAAGATGTTTATCAGGCGATTGCCGACAATAATGCCAACATCGGTGGCGGTTACATCGAACATGGCTATGAGGCACTGGTGGTCCGGGGTGCGGGTTTGTTGAAGTCCGCTGAAGAAATTGGTGATATCGTGGTGTCCAGCCGGGACGGAACCCCTGTGTTTGTTAAAAATATCGCCGAAATAGGGGTAGGCCCGCAACCACGCAACGGTATTGTCGGGTATAACCAATTGGACGATGTGGTGGAAGGCGTGGTGTTGCTGGTTAAGGGGAGGGATGCCATTGAAGTTTTGGGTGGAGTCAAAGAAAAAATCAAGGATTTGAATTCCCATGGATTGCCACCAGGTGTCAAGATCGTACCCATCTATGACCGTACCGAACTGGTGCATCATACGGTTAGGACGGTCGAACACAATATGCTTGAGGGCGCGGGGCTGATTCTGTTGATTCTCGTGGTTTTCCTGCGTCGGATCTTAGCTTCCCTAGTGGTGATTCTCGTCATCCCGCTTTCGTTGCTGTTCGCCTTCATCCTCATTGACCTCAAGCATATTTCCGCCAATCTAATTTCCCTGGGAGCCATTGATTTTGGCATCATTGTCGATAGCGCCGTGGTACTGGTCGAAGCGATCATGGTGAAGGTGACTCTGGATATGGCACAGCAAGCCAGTGTCCTGCATATGCGGCAATCAATGTTGATCACGGCGTCGGAAATGGGTCGCCCCATCTTGTTTTCCAAGGCAATAATCATTACCGCCTTTTTGCCCATCTTTACCTTCCAGCGGGTGGAGGCAAAGATATTCTCGCCAATGGCTTTAACGTTGAGCTTTGCATTGCTGGGTTCGCTTATTCTCAGTCTGACCTTGGTGCCGGTGTTGCTAAGTTACATGCTGGGTCCCCGGCTTGCAGAAACGCATAATCCACTGGTTCACTGGATGGAGAAAGCCTACAAGGGTGTGCTTGAGGCTGTCTTGAGGAACCCTAAAAAGATGTTTGCCGGGGCGTTTACCGCCTTGGTGCTTTCTCTTGGTGCGTCCCATTTCATCGGCACTGAGTTTATGCCCAAACTGGATGAGGGCAATATTTGGCTGACCATCACCTTGCCTACGCCGGTTTCTCTCACCAAGGCGAAGGAGCTGGAACGTGATATCCGTGCCAAGCTGGTCGAGTTCAGCGAAGCCAAGTCAGTTTTGACTCAACTGGGGCGGCCTGAGGACGGCACCGATCCGAAAGGCTTCAATAATCTTGAAGTGCTGATTGATCTCAAAGACAAAGGAACTTGGCATTACTTGAATAAGGATAAACTGGTAGATGCGATGCAGGAAAAGCTGTCGGTATTTCCCGGTTTGCAGTTCAATTTTTCCCAAGTCATCCAAGACAATGTGGAGGAAGCCATATCCGGTGTGAAAGGCGAGATTGCAATCAAGATATTCGGCGACGATTTGAAAGTGCTGCAGGAAAAGGCCAACCAGGTCACTCATATCTTACGCTCCACACGCGGGGCCACCGACGTGGCCGCCGAACAGCAATCTGGTCTGGCCCAAGTGGTGATCGACATTGACCGCGCCCGGATTGCCCGCCATGGCATCAATGTGAAAGATGTGGAAGATGTCATCGAAATGGCGATTGGCGGCAAAACTGCCTCGCACATGTTGGAAGGAGAAAGGCGATTCGACATTAACATGCGTTTGAAAGAGGATGCTCGCGATTCCTTAGGCGTGATAGAAGACCTATTGGTGCCGGCCTCCGATGGTAGCCGCATTCCCCTAGCCCAATTGGCGGAAATCAAGGTGGACCAGGGGGCATCGCGAATCAGCCGCGAAGACAATATGCGGCGCATTGCCATCAAGTGCAATTTGATTGATCGTGACCAAGGCAGTTTTGTCGCCGAAGCGCAGGAAAAAGTGGCCCATCAAGTGGTTTTGCAACCGGGTTACCGTATTTTCTGGAGCGGCCAGTTTGAAAACCAGCAGCGTGCCATGAAGCGACTGTATGTTATCGTTCCGATCAGTTTGGCATTGATTTTCGTGCTGTTATTCTGGGCCTTTCATTCCGTGAAGAACGCCACGCTGATTGTTATGAATGTTCCCTTCGCACTTATCGGCGGTTTGGTCGCCTTATTGGCAACCGGCATTAATCTGAGCGTCTCTGCCGCCGTGGGTTTTATAGCACTGTTCGGCATAGCCGTGCAGAATGGTGTCATATTGATTTCGCAAATCAACCAGTACCGCCGCGAAGGCCAATCCCTGCATGATGCCATCGTCCAAGGCTCGGTCAGCCGTTTGCGTCCTGTTGTGATGACCGCCTTGATGGCTATGCTGGGTCTGATTCCGGCGGCGGTGTCCACTAGTGTCGGTTCGGAAACCGCCAAGCCCTTTGCCGTGGTTATTATTGGAGGACTTATCAGTGCGACTCTGTTAACCCTAACCATGCTGCCTGCCCTGTATCGGAACTTTGAAGAGAACCCAGAAACTTAAGGTATGTTTTATGAAAGAAATCCGTGCGTACATCCAGCCTTTCATGTTGTCAAAATTGACCCAGGCATTACTTGAAATTCCACGCTTTCCGGGTATGAGCGTGTCGGATTGCGAAGGTTTTGGACGGGAAAAAGTGGCGGGCAACCAAGATTATACCCCATTTTTAGCTAAGACTCGCATCGAGATATTTGCCTCGGATGATATGGTGGAAGTGATTTTTGCCACAATTATGAAGCACGCCAGCACCCATCAGCATGGGGCGGGCAAGATTTATTTGATTGATGTGCTTGAAGGAGGCCGCATCACCACGGGCGAACGTGGGCCAGATGTGGCCTGAGCCGAGCAATTCTCATTTTGAACAAACCCGACCTTATCAATCCTAAGCGCGACGGTTTGCAGCCCCGTTTGCTCGTTCCCAATCTCCCGCTCTCGCCGTTATACACAAGTGCCGACAAGCTGGAAAACTCCGTCATATCGGCAGGGATGCCGATATCCAGGCCAGATATAATGGACGGTAACCCGTCGGTCTCACAAATGCTTGATTAAATTCACTTTCCAGCCCATGGTTACGTGTCCTTGGGCATAAGGATGCCTGTTGCGCCCCCGCGTTCCCATCCTTGGACGCTGGATTTCTGCATCTATGCCGAAAAGACGTGCCTACAACACTTGCGTATAACGATGAGAGCCGGAGCTTGGGAACCAGCCAATTTGCCATGCAACCGCCCCCAGAAACCCCCTAACCCCCATTTTACAAAGGGGGTATAATGCTGGCAGGTGGTGAGGGGCTGAAACTGCTCTTAACCTTTTGATTATGTGTACACTATAATCTCACTTGCCCGCAGCACTTTCATGCCTAAACGTCTGATTCTCCTTTTCATTGCCTTGGTGCTAATTGTGCCGCTCGTCGGCGTTGGCTTTGTCATCGTACAAACCAAGCAAATCGAAGCAAGGGAATACAGCAATCTGCAAGCCATTGCCAAGCTAAAGGCCGAGCAGATACAAAATTGGCTGGATGAGCGGGCTGGGGATTGCAAGACGCTGTATGCATCTAAGGCTTTGGCTCTGAGTATTAAGAAGTTCATTCAATATCCAACAGACCAGGAACTGGACAATAATATTACGGATCGGCTCAACGTCATGGTCGAGTCCTACGGCTATGGCAGTCTTTTGTTATTCGATGGCGATGGGCGGTTATTGAAATTCAGTGGTGGGGACAAGAAGTTTCCAGACATTACGAGGGCTTTGCATGTCCAAGCCATAGCCGGCAAGCAAATACTCCACAGTGATCTTTACCTTGATGAATTAAATAATGTCCAGATGGACTGGGTGGTGCCGGTAATTCCAGGATATTCAGAAACAAACATTCCGATTGCCACCATCGTATTGCGCGTCGATTCACAAAAGTTTCTTTACCCGCTGTTCAAGGCTTGGCCGGTGGCGAGCACGACGGCCGAGACTTTGTTAGTCAGGAGGGAAGGCGACTCCGTCCTCTATCTTGATGATTTACGCCATCTCCAAGGCGCTGCGCTGAAATTGAAACTGCCTTTGAGCACCCCGTCCCTGCCCGCTGCCATTGCCGTTCAAACTAATCAGACCGGAACGATGCGGGGACGTGACTACCTTGGCGTTGAGGTGCTGGCTGCCTATCGCCCGGTCATTGGAACCGACTGGCATATCGTCGCCAAGATTGACCGTACTGAGGTAATGGCACCCATGTGGCAGACGCTTGAGTGGATCATCGGGATCGCCTTTGTCGCTGTCGTATCGGTCATGCTGGCACTGAGGAGGTTGTTGCTGCAACAGCAGCGCTTGCAGGAACTTGAGGTCCAGGCAGAAAAGACTAAAGTAAACCAGTTGCTTCAATCGCTGGGCGATAATCTTCCAAATGGTTTCATCTATCAATTCTCAATGACATCCGATGGGCAGAGGCGATTTGATTACATCAGCGCCGGGGTGAAAATGCTCCATGGGTTGACACCCGACCAGGTGATGTCGGATTCCAGCCTACTCTTTGCCTATGTTGCCCCGGAATTCATGCAGGAATATTTAACAGATGAGGCTAACAGCGCGAAGGAACTCAGCATTTTTTCAGGGACGCAGTTGTTCAACCTGCCGGATGGTCAACAACGATGGCTGCGGGTGCAATCCCAACCGCACAGGCTGCCCGATGGTGGCACTGTTTGGGATGGCATTGCCATTGACGTGACGGAGCAGTACCTTGCAGCGCAGATGATTGAGGAGAGCGAAGAGCGTTCCCGATTGCTACTTGAATCCGCCAATAGCGGCATTTACGGACTGGACACGCATGGCAATACGACCTTCGCCAATCCGGCAGCGGCGAAGATGCTGGGCTATTCCGTCGATGAATTAATGGGGAAACCCATGCATGCCGTGGTTCACCACAGCCATCTTGATGGAACTCCCTACCCGAAGGAGGAGTGTCCAATGTATGCCACGTTTGCCGATGGGCAGGCACGCCATGTTGAAGGGGAAGTGCTTTGGCGCAAAGATGGAAGCTACTTCCCGGTCGAATACTCAACCCATCCAATTTTGAGGGAAGGCCAGTTGGCCGGTGCGGTGATTGTGTTTCAAGATGTCAGTGAACGCCTAAAGATGCAGGATCAGTTGAAAAAGCGCGAAGAAATCTTCAGGTCTATCGTGTCGCAATCGCCCGTTGCCATTTGCCTGATTGATGCGGAAACACTCGAATTCGTCGAATACAACGATGCCGCTTGCCTAAGCCTAGGTTACAGCCAAGAGGAATTTGCCCATCTCAGGCTGCCGGACATTCAAGGCGAATTCGATTCGGACACCATGTACCGGATGGTTCGGGAACATATTCAAGCCGGTGGCGCAAACTTTGATACGTTGCGCCGGAGTAAAGACGGCAGCTTGCGCAATGTCAATGTCAGGCAGAAGCCCTTGGTCCTTCAAGGCCGTGAATACCTCTCCTTGCTGTGGACCGACATTACCGACCGTGTGCGTATGCAGGCGCAACTTGACAAGGAGCGTGAACATCTACAAAACATCATCGACGGTACCCATGCGGGCACTTGGGAATGGGACCTGAAAACGGGTGAAGCGGCGTTCAACGAGCGCTGGGCTGAAATTTTTGGTTATCAATTAAGCGAGTTGACACCTTTTACGGTTGAAAGTTGGGAAAAATTTGTTCACCCGGATGACCTAAAGTTCGCTAATCAATTGCTGCAAAAACACTTTTCCGGAGAAACCGACTATTACGAATGCGATGTCCGTATGCGCCATAGGGACGGTCGCTGGATTTGGATTGCCGACCGTGGCAAAGTCACCCGGCGCACCGATGACGGCAAGCCGCTGACCATCAGCGGCACGCATCTCGATGTAACTCAACGCCACGAAGCGGATGACCGTTTGCGCCAGAGCGAAGAGCGTTTCCACAAAATGTTCGACGAATCCAAGCAACCCTTGTTGCTCGTCGAAAATGGCCACTTCGTCGATGTCAACCAAGCCGCCTTGCGGATGATGAGGATGGACTCGTTGGAAGAATTCACTGGGCTGATCCCTGAGCAAATATCTCCAGAATATCAACCTGATGGTCAATTATCCTCAACCAAGGCGGCAGCGATGATCCAGACCGCCATAGAAGAGGGCGGCAACTGCTTCGAATGGGAGCATATTCGCAAAGGCGGGGAGCATTTCTTTGCAGAAGTCATACTCACGCCTATTAAATTTGGAGAAAGGACGCTCCTCTATGTGGTGTGGACTGACATCACAGAAAAAAAGCGAACGGAAAGGGAACTTGAAAATTATCGATTGCATCTGGAAGAACTGGTTACAACCCGGACGATTGAGCTTGAAAGGGCAAAGTTAGATGCGGAGTCAGCCAACTTATCCAAAAGCACCTTTCTAGCCAATATGAGCCATGAGATACGCACCCCGATGAACGCCATCATCGGGTTTGCGCATCTATTGCGCAGACAAATTAAGCAACCGGATCAAAAAGTCAAACTCGACGCAATCATTACGTCGGGCAAACATCTGCTTGGCATCATCAATGACATTCTTGACTTGTCTAAAATTGAGGCCGAACGCTTGACTTTGGAAGAAACCACTTTTCTAATCCCGGCTTCAATCGATCATGTCCACAGTATGATGTCTGACCGCATCGACAGCAAAGGACTCAAGCTAATTGAGGAGATCGACCCGCGCTTGGGCAGTTTGCCTTTGCTTGGGGACCCATTGCGTCTGACCCAGATTCTGATCAATTACCTGGCTAATGCGGTCAAGTTTACCGAGCAGGGCAGCATCACCCTTTGCGCCAAGGTTGTTGCCGAAGAAAAAGAACGGGTGACGCTGCGATTTGAAGTGCGGGACACCGGCATTGGCATTAGTGAAGCCAACCAAGATAAATTGTTTGATGCCTTTGAACAGGCTGAAATCTCCACCACCCGCAGATATGGCGGCACTGGGCTTGGGCTAGCCATTTCCAAAAAACTTGCACACTTGATGGGAGGCGAAGCAGGCGTTGCCAGTCAACTGGGTCATGGAAGCACTTTCTGGTTTACCGCGACATTCAAACTTGGCGATTCAGATGACTTGCGGGGGGAAGGTGCGGTTCCACTAGGGGCGCGAATTCGAAACGGAGCGCGTATTCTGCTGGTTGAAGATAATGAAATCAATCAGGAGGTGGCCCAGGAAATCCTGCAAGGTTTCGGTCTGATGGTCGATATTGCTAACCACGGTGGCGAGGCACTGGAAAAAATGCCGGGCGGCGGCTACGACTTGATCCTGATGGACATGCAGATGCCGGTCATGGACGGCCTTGAGGCAACGCGCAGGATCAGGCAACTGCCTGCTTGCCAATCCCTTCCCATCCTAGCCATGACGGCCAATGCCTTTGAGGAGGACCGCAGACGCTGCCAAGAGGCCGGGATGAATGGCTTTGTTTCCAAACCGGTCGAGCCTGAGCGGCTGTATGCCACGCTGGCGCGATGGATACCCGAGGAGGAGTCCTGTGGCAATGATCCTGCACAAGAGGCATCACGCCAACTCGATCAAATGCCCGAGAATGAAGCCTCACCCAAAACGGGACATATTGATGTGGATGCCGGACTAAGGTTCTTCGGGGGCAAAGTTTCGAGTTATCACCGTCTACTCGCCAAATTTGCCAAAACCCGCCGGGGTGACGCGGCAAAGCTACGGGTCTCGCTGGAGGGCGGTGACTTGGAATCGGCAGAGCGGCTTGCCCATTCCCTCAAAAGTATTTCAGCCACATTGGGCATTGGTGTCCAGCAGATTGCATCCGGTCTCGAACAGAAAATCCACCAAGGTGTGGGTTATGCTGAATTAGCCGATGATATTGTAGGGCTAGATCAAGCACTGAGTGCCGCATGTGAAGAAATCGACGCGCTTCTGTCGGTGGTTGCGTAAAACCCTCCAGGAACGGATAAGCCGTAAGGGCGCAATGGCGGTACTCCGCGTATTGCGCCGTATGTTCCACAACACTATCCAATGCCCATTAACCAGCGATTACGAAGGCAAGGATGAGTCCTGCGACGACGTTGCCAGCGATGCTTACCAAAAACTCACGGGTAAAAAAGGCCCCAGGACGCATTCTGAATACCTTGGGATTCTTATGTTTTTGCGTTATATCGACTTTCCCCTCCTTGAGTTTCAACGCGTTTGACCTGACCAGTTCGATGACTTCCGATTCAGTGTGGAATGCGGGGTGGTACTTCACAAGCAGGGTTCCAGTGATGACATTGGGTTCGGCATGGTAAACCCCCTTCGCATTGGCATCACTCAATAGGCATTGCTTGAGCAATTCGGCAAAGGTATCCTTGTACTGGATGATTGGCACCTGCAAACGGATTCTATTAGGAACACTATTGTGGAGGATGCGTATTGTGTCTTGGATTGTAGAGTTCATGAGTTATAGGAATTCCATCTTTTGTCTACAAAAAATGGTGCCCCGAACACGATTCGAACGTGTGACCTTCCCCTTAGGAGGGGGATGCTCTATCCAACTGAGCTACCGGGGCGGGATGAGGAAAAGGCAGGGCTTTATTGCTACCCTACAGGCATAATTTTAGCACTGATTGGGCTTGCTTTTCCACAAGCGTCTGGCAAACACTCCCGACAGTCTATCAACACTATTTGACAGTTTGTAGTCGGCCAGAATTGTGGTTCGTCCGGCTTGGGCTATTTGACGCGATTGTTCAGGTTGGTCGATCAAATATTCTATGGCTTTTGCAAGTCCTTCCACATCGGAGGGAGCGGTAAGGCAACCGTTTGCGCCATTTTGGATTAGTTCGGGGACACCCGTGATATGGGTGGTGATGCAAGGTACCTCCATCGCCATCGCCTCCATTAACACAACTGGCAGCCCTTCGGCGAAACTAGGCAGCACAAAGGCATCTGCCCGTGTGTAGTATTCCAAAATGCGGTCTTGGTTGACCGCCCCGGCAAATTCGACCGAATTCGACAGGCCAAGGCGCAGGGTTTGTGACTCCAAGGAATCCCGGTCCGGTCCATTGCCGACAAAAGTAAGGCTTGCCTTACGTCCGCCGGCAATGAGCAGGGCTAGGGCATCCAGCAGGATGTGTTGACCCTTGGCGGGTGTTAGCCTGCCCACGCAAAGCAACTCAAAAACTTCGCCAGCCGGACGTGCGGGCCTGGGCGCGAAACGATCCGTATCGACACCCAATCGGCATATTTCGTATTTATCCCACTGTGAGACAGGCGATAGTTTCATGATTTGACTACGGGCGTAGTGGCTGATGCAAATCACAAAATCTGCCGTTGCAAGTTTTTCAGCCAAACGATAACCCGGCGCATCGTAAAATTCGTCTGGCCCATGGACGGTGAAGGAAAAACCAACATTAAAGATGCTTTTCGCCAATAGCCCGACCGTCGCGGCGGGGGTGGCGAAATGCACGTGCAGATGTTGCAGATTCTCTCGTCGCATCCAGCAACCAATCATCACCGCTTCGACAAAGTAGGCGAGATTCTTAGCAATCTTGCCCAAGTCTGTCCCGCCTAGCTTTAGCGCCTTTGCAAACCCGCGCCCTAGCCCCTTGGGCTGGGTCATTAGGGTTGTCAGCAAGGCCGATAAGGCTCCTCGCACACCTTGGCGCTTTACATACCAAGTGTTTTTAGTCTCTTCACACTCGAGTGCGGTCTGTTGGTCAACGGGCCGGTCTGGGGCATTGATGGACGCGGGAAGGATGGTAAAGCCTAGATGCCGCAATTCCAGTATTTCACGCAAAATGAAAGTGTGCGAGATGGCGGGATATTGACTGATCAGATAGGCAATTTTGGGTTGATCGCTCATGGTTGCTCCTGGCATTGGCGATAAAGGGTGATGGCAGCGTCGATCTTAACCGGCCAGGCGTAGTGCTGTTCGACACGCTGGCGACCGGCTAAGCCCCGTTGCCGCCATTGTTCCGGGTTATCGAAGACATCCGCCAAGGTTTTTGCTATTTCCCCGATGACCGGCTCGCGGCCTGTCGAAGGAATCAAGCGGCCAACTTTGTCGTCGACGATTTCCGCTGGGCCACCATAGGCCAAGGCAATGACCGGTCGGGCCGTTGCCATGGCCTCCAGCAAAACCCCGCCGCCGGATTCACGCACCGATGGCAGACAGAATACATGGGCAAGTGCCATTTGTTTAGCCACTTCGACGAGCGGTAATGCACCCATGAAAACTACCTTCTCTTTGAGTGCCAAGGACTCGGCCAAAGTTCGCAACGGACTTTCTTCAGAGCCGGTCCCTACGATGGTTAGGCGGAATGGGAATTGCAGCCTAGCCGATGCTTCCAGCAGCATAGGAACACCCTTGAAAGGCAATAGCCTGCCTACGAATAGGATTTCCAAGGGTCTTTCTGGTGATGGCGATGCCGGCCAGTCGCATGGTTTAAATACATCCAGGTCAACACCGTTTTCCAGCATATCACTGCATTTTGTCCCGAATTCAGTTGGAATTCCTGCACGGGTCGCCAAGGTGGCTGTCAGGATTAACCGGGCATTGCGGTATGAGCCGATTAGCCTGTCCACCCAGCGTCCTAGCTTGCGGATCGGGTAGACCCAGCCGGATTCCTCGCGCATGATCTCGGGATACTCGCTTGGCGAGCGTAGTCCGCCGTTCCAAGGCCCCAAAATCAGCGGGATGCCCAACTTATATAGCCGGGTTGCGGCCAGCGGCGATACAGGCGTGGGCTGGTGGACGATGTCCCACGTTGCGCCTTGTTTGCGAAGGCGGCGCAAGGTTCTAAGGGCAACCCAGTCATAGAGATAAAAATCCATAGAGGAAATCAAAAAAACCGGATGCTCGCTGCGTGGAAATAACCATGAGGCCACGCGGTATAAAGGCCCGGCAAACCATTCGGTGTCGATGTAGACGACTGCCGCGCCGGAAAGTGGAGCACCTGCTTTTTCCAGGGCAGGTCGGTTGCGGATGTGCGTCACCAAGGTGACTGGTAGCTTTTGGGCCAGGCGGGAATACCATTCCCAGCCGATTTGCGAAACCGAGCCCTGGCCGGGTCCGCATTGGTAGGCGGATAATAACACACGCGGGGAGTTCATGGCTTCACCCTCGGCAATCCAAGGCGTTGTAATAAGGGTTGTGTGTCTTCCAAGAATCGCTGTTGGCGGAAGTAGTTGCCCAACAGATCGAATGCATTCCTGGCAATGGCTTCGCGCTCCGCCGGATGATTCAAATAATGGTCCACCTTCTCGTCAAAATCGCTTAAATCCCATGCCAATGGAATATAGGTTTCATAGGGCAGGAACACTTCCGGGTAGCAATCCAAGTGTGACATATCCGGTTTCAACAGTAGGCTACCGGTAAACATAGCCTCAAAATCGCGCCAGCAAACCTCGCCATAGCCGAAAGGGCTGAAGCAGAGCTTGGAATTGAACAATTCTTTGAAATATTCTTCACGGGAAACCCGTCCCCGACAAGTCACTTGGAGGCGGTTTTCAAGGTGGGTGACTTTGTCAAGAGCCTCTTGGCGCATTCTGGTGTACCATTCAGTCCCCTTGACTGCGATTCGGGCATGCAAGTCTATGGACCGATTTTCCGCTTCCGGGAACGGTGACAGGAAATAGGGCAGCATATGGTCGGAAAATGCGAAATGGGTGCCAAGCAATAGCTTGTCGCGGAAACCCTTAGGGATTTGGAAGTGTGTCTCGGGGTAATTGAGATGGAAGTGCCGTGCGTAATAGTCGGTAAGATTGGTGTCACCTAAGGTCGCCCGGTTATATTGGCTGAAATCGCGTAGCGCCTGTTTTTTCAAATAAACGTCCAAGTGTTCGTTAAGGGCTTCCGCATAACGCAGGTCGGTGGGGGCAAACCAATCGAAATAGCCCAACCGGGCTTCCGGCCAAGTCTCCCGGATTTTTCGTGCGAGTGTTTCCATGGATTGTGGGCTAAGGTCTAGCCAAGACTGAAAGCAAACCGCATCCACCTCGACCCGGTAAGGATGCCTGCCATCCTCGAACCGACTGATTGGCAATTCGCGAAGTTCGACATTGTAGCGGGTCGCCAACTCCTCCCTGTGGAAAAAAAAGGGGAACCACTGGGTTTGGCAAATGGAATCACGCTCGCCGATGAACAATAAGCGTTTCTTGCCTTTGTTTTTGGAAAATGGCCACAACAGGCCAGCCCGGTCCAATAGTGCGCGGTGGAGACGCCACCGCCAAATTGCCGTTTTCATATCAGAATCTCCCGCGAATGGTTGATTTTATGCCAAACTGTGAGGAAGTTTAGACTATTGCCCCTATTTTATCTCTATGCCAAGCCTAAAAACGATCAAACAACAAAAAGCCCTTAAGGTTTCAAAGAACGCCGCTACGCAAATGTTGGGGCGAATATTGTATCTTGCCACTAGGGTGGCGTTGCCGCCTTTCATTCTCCACTACATTTCGCTGGAGGAATACGGAATTTGGGCGACCTGTTGGATCATTATTGGCTATGTCGGGATGGGTGCGTTTGGCGTATCCAATGTCTATGTCCGCTATGTCGCTGAATACAATGCCACCAACCGTCATAAAGAAATCGGTCCGTTGTTGGGGGCAGGGCTGTCAATTACTATTATCTTTAGCGTAATTACCCTGCTAGGGCTTTGGTTTAGCCTTTCTTGGCTTTACGCTGCTTTCAAGATTCCGCCGCACCTTCAACAGACTGCGGCAATATTGATTCTTGGTACGGTCGCAACCATGTTATTGGATATGACTTTTGGCGCATTTGCCTATGTCCTGCAAGGGTTGCAGAAAATCACCCAGCAAACTGTCGTGTGGATAGCCAGCTATCTTTTAGAAACGCTGATGATGGTCGTGATGATGATGCAGGGTTGGGGGGTGGCCAGTTTGCTGTTGGCTTTCGTGGTTCGTTACCTGCTGGCAACTTTGATTTATGTGGCCCTATGTTACCGTGCCATTCCCGGCCTTAAAATTCAGCTTCGCGGGGTGCGGTGGGAAACCTTCCAACTGTTTTTCCGCTATGGCGGCATGATGCAAATATCAGGTTTGCTGAGCGTGTTTCTTTACTCTTGCGAAAGGCTGGTGGCCGGTACTCTAACCGGCGTGTCCGCCGTGGTGCTGCTAGACATAGGCCAGAAATTTCCGATGATGAGCACACAGGTCTTTTCCTCGGCGACCAACAGCTTGTTGACTGCGTTGACGCATTATCATAGCCTGAACCAGAAAGACGAAATAATCCGGCTTTATTTACGCGCTTCACGTTACCTTAACCTGTTGAATGGCTGCTCCCTGGGTTTCATGGCACTGTTTGCCGTGCCCCTTCTCAACGCCTGGGTAGGCGACAACCCCGCCTATCATGAGGCTGGCATTATTTTTGTATGCGCTGCGGCTGGATACCATCTCCACGCATTGACCGGCCCGGCTTCAACCTATTTCCAAGGCATCACTCGGCCGGGTAGCGCGATATGGGGTTACTTGGTTCCGCAAATGTTTTTGTTAGGAGCCGGCTTGGAGGGTGCCTATTCCGTACTCGGTCACACGATTCTCGCCGTGGTGGCGGCTGCGACAGGTGCCAGAATACTGAGCAGTGGGCTTTTCCTTCTTTATACCAACAGCCAATTGGGTGTGGGTCAATGGCGGTGGATTCGGCAGGCGTTGCTGCCAGGGCTTGCCCCCTACGGCGTGGGTTATGGCCTTGCCGTTGCCAGTCAAGGGTTATTGCACCAGTTAGGAACTGGCCGGCTTGTCTTGATTCCGGCCTTGGCCGCGTTGCTTGTCGTTTATGCCATTGTGTTGTTTATAGTTTTTTATATCTTATTTTGCCAGCCAGACGAGCGGCAGACGATTAAGCGGTTGCTGGGGCGGGTTATTCCGCTTGGAAGGTAGGCCGGTTTAGGCGCACATGGTGAAAACCTGCCCCCAAGTTTCAAACTCTGTTTGCGCCGTAACCCGACAACGGGGTCGGCTTGGCGGGTTACGTGCGCTGTCCTAGCCAAAGCAGGCGGCAAGTTTGACAGGAGCACACCTAACCCGCAGCCGGACGGGATTTGTAACGCAGCCGGACGGGATTTGTAATCCCGTCCGGCGAAGTTCCACCCTTGGGCCTAAACCGCCACGAGTGACGAGTTGTAGGGCGGATACAGGGATGTGATCCGCCGAATGCTGGCGACCGACCCATAACATTCGGCGGAACCCGTCCATGGTTCCGCCCTTGGCCCTTGTTACGCAGTAGGTCGGCAACCCTTCGCTGTTTGCGCGTAAAATAGCCACTCGACATTTATACCGACCTTCCAATGAAAACCGACAGCCTTTTCTACCGTTTGCTGCAAGCCGAGCCGACCCTGGCCTTTGAACTGGCCGGGGTGGACGTGCCACAACATGAGGGTTACAACTTAATCTCACAGGAAATCAAACAGACGGCGTTCCGCTTGGACGGCATTGCCGAGCCGCCATCCGACCGACCCGGCGCGCCGAGGGGCTATGTCGAAGTGCAGTTCCAACCCGCCGACGGCATAGACTGGCTGGAATTGCTGGAAACCCTGCTGGTGTGGGGCGAGCGAGTCCTTGATGCCAAAAGTCTTGATGAGGTATGGGGGCATTGAGGCCTTCGCCATTGGCTGCGAAGCCTTCAAAGCCCGAAGGGGCTTGACGCGCCATCTGCAACGTTTGAATTCCGGCACGATGTCCCCAGTTCTGCCATGCTCCAAACGTTGCGACGGCTAAATACCTCTTTGCGGCCTGAGCAGCCCAATAGGGCAATGGAAATATTGGAGGGTAAGTTTTATCGGAACACGGACGGCACCAAGATAGGATTTGGGCTGAAATGTTACCCATAAAAAGCAGAAGGGGAAGCGGTTGCCCACTTCCCCAACGCCGACCGGGTAGTCCCAATCCATTTGCATTAAGTATTGTTGACGGATTGAGAAAAGTCAACAACCAAGATTGTATTGGAGTCTAGTCGGTGGAATTAGCTCGTTCCCAAGTTCCAGCTTGGGAATGCGGCTTTGGAAGCTCCCGCTTTTCGACACGACAAGCCCGAACTTGCGAGTATTAGGTTCCCAAGCGGGAGCTTGGGAACCAGCGCAAAGTACGGATAACATCCCTGGGAGGGATGTTATCCGTGGGTTGCCGTATGGCAACTCATCGTCAGGGGCGTGGATACGCATCGACATGAATGTTAGGCGCACATAGTGAAATTTTGCCCCAAAGCTTCAAACTGTGTGTGCGCCGTAACCCATAACGGGGGCGGCTTGGCGGGTTACGGGCGCTGTTCTAGCCACAGCAAGCGGCAAGTTTGGCAGGAGCGCACCTAACCTGCAGCCGGACGGGATTTGTAATCCCATCCGTAACGTTTCGTGGTTAGAAAGGCTGGTGTGCACACAAAACGTTAGCGACGGGGTTGTAAAACCCATCGCGCTTCGTGCCAGCCTAATTGTATTAGTCAATACCGTTTCAGGGGTAAAGCAAGCTAATAAAAATAGAATAAAAACAGCCAAAGCCTATGGTGCGACGGGTTGGAAACTGTTTATTTACATTCTTCTGCCCGAGGCCATGCCTTCGATAATTAGCGGGTTTAGGCTTGGAATATAATTGGCCTTTGTCATTATTATTTTGGTTGAAATGTTTATTGGTACAACAAGCGGCATAGGCCATAGAATTATTGCAGCACAAATGCTTTTTGAAATTCCACAAATGTATAGTTGTATTATTTTTGCCGGTGTATCTGGATATGCAATGAACGCCGTGTTTATTTTCATTGAGCATAAAATCGGTCATTACATTGGACATTAGTGCTGTAGACATTTCCAAAAATATGTCCAGCAGATAAAAACAAATAAGGTTCGTCCAAGATAGCAAGCAATCCATGACTTTCGTTTACTACATCAACCATTTTTGTTAAAATCCTAATGCCGAACTCAAGCATTATCGAAAATCTGAACATACTGTTTGTACAGTTCAAAGCTTTCGTCCGATGACACGATGGGAATATTCTCACTAAAAGCCGTAGCCAACAGCAACCTGTCAAAAGGATCGCGATGCTCTGGAAATAGCGGAATCTTGCTGTAAGCTTCGATATGTTGTGTTTGCAGTGGTAGAACAACAAAGCCATCTTGTTCAATCAGATTGACTAGTGTGCTGATGGGAACATCAAGTTCTGGAAGCTTGCCTATCTTTTGCTTGATGGCGATTTCGACTAGGCTGATTTGGCCGACATAAACGGTGTTTTCAAGCCGGGTCAGCAAATCATAGATATTGGTATGTAGCTTTGGGTCGTAAAGTTGATACCAAATGAGTATTTGCGTGTCTATCAGGACTTTCATTCCATGTATTCCTGCAAATCCTCCAACGGCTCGTTGAAATCATCGGGGAGTTTATAGGTTTTCCCTTGCGATGCCCCGAGCTTTAACAGGCTTCCGGGCTGGCGTGACGGGTCGGGCTTTGGTTTCTCCTCCATCAATATGACGACCACAGACATATTTTGTGTAGTCGGCGGAGGTTCTTCAAAAATCACTTGACCGTTTATCAGTGTGCCTTTGATTGCGGTGTACATGGGTAGGGTTCTCTGTTCGATATTTCAGAAGCGCGGGGCGCGTAGCTTGTTTATATAGGCTTCCACGTCGGTCATATCTTCACGGTCGCGCCACATCCCAAACAGCAAATTTTCTTCTGTCTCCAACCCGGAGGTTTCTTCCTCAATCCGCACGGTGACGTGGGCATTATCAGGTGAGGGCAACTTTGCCCGCCAAGCAGCGGGGAGTTCGCTATTTTTTACATGCTCAATAACAACGGCATTCATGGTGTTCTCCATTCGAGAGGATCGCATCGTTGCTCGGGATTTCAATCCTCGCAGGCTTGCAAGCAGGGAAAATACGCGAGTAATATAGCATGAAATCAAACCGACCCGATGCCGATGGATTGTTGAAATCCATCCCGTATATCGGCGACGAAGCCGACGGCCGGCCGTTGGGTTACGATTTCAGTGCAGTAGGTTGGACAACGGCACGATCATTGTCCAACGAACCGGGCCGGAATTTATAACCTTTAGGTTAATTCATTAAGTGAAAACTCCATGCAAGCCAAACGGCTTTATCATTGCCCGACACAAGCGTAAGCTAGTAGCATCAAAGAATCCCGCATTCACAGCACAGCATTCGTTCAGTACAAGAGTATTAGCCATGATAACCACCGTCACTCCAAGCCATACGATTCCAATACCCGACGACATCAGCCGCCAGTTTGGCATCCAGCCGGGTTGGCGGCTGGACTGGTCGCCCATTGAAGGCCGGGATGAAATTCTGGTTCGCGTCATTCCAGGACGCGGGGAATTAGCCCGGCGGCTGCTCGGGGCTGGGCAACGGTTCTCGCCAGAACGGGACAGCATCCCTGAACTGATAGCCGAACGCGAAGCCGAGAATTAGGCCAGATGCTTTATTTGTTCGATACTTCCGCGCTACTAGCTCACTACCGCCGCGAAGCGGGTTGGCAACAAGTGCAAGCGATTTTCGACGATGCGGCGGCAGATATTTTGCTGGCGAGTGTGACGCTAACCGAGTTTGCCAGACGCTTACGCGAACTAGGGGCGAGCGATGCCGAAGCTCGCCAAACTGCCGAGGCTTACCGGCTGCTCGTTAATGAAGTGGTGGCAATTGATGAACGGCTGGCTTTTGCTGCATTTGATTTGGCCCGTGCCACGCCCAAGCGCTTGCCGTTGGCCGATTCGCTGATTGCCGCCGCTGCCAGTGAACGAGGCGCATGCTTGGTTCATCGGGATGACCATATGTCATATTCCAGAAAAATTGCTTAGGCAACTGATGCTTTCGGCTGAATCCTAATAGTAAAAGACTACACCCGTGTAGCATACGACGAGCTACACACAGTTCAAACGGTTGCCCAACGCCAACGTTGGAAACCGGCTTGAGACGCTCCATCTACCCTTAAAAATAACAGCCAATCATTTAAAAAGCCATTCCGTGTTCCGACCGGTAAGTGCGGACGACGGCTAGAAATGCGAGAAAATCGTAAGCAGCATGAATCGTGATGGGGGTCAACAGATTGCGGGAGCCACCGATATCTAAGGATAGGCCAAGGTAAACACCGGTCAGACCGGCCAATAGGGCGTAAAGGGGGGTAATCGAATGTGCCGAGGCGAATAATAGATTGCTCAGAATAATTCCAGTGGCCCAACCCCAATGGGTTTCAAACAGTGGTTGCAGCAGGCCGCGGAACAAGGTTTCTTCGGTTATGCCGGCCAGTAAGCCCAAATAAAGCAATTCACTCCAATGGCATTTTTCCAGCAGTGGTCCCAACTTATCAATGAGAAAGCGTTTGATGGTTCGGAGTTCGCCATAGGGTAGGTGGTAGGAGACAAGAAAATAAACATATAAAGGTGCGGTTCCCGCCAAACCCCAGAGCAACGCCTGCGGTTGTAGCCTAAGGTTCGCCAATGGATCGACATCTGCTAGCCAGCCGATAACGTAGGCTGCTATTACTAGGCTGCCTTCGAAATAAGTGGCGACCCTTAGAAAAGTTGTCCGGTTAAATGATGTAAAAATGGGGTCGGGCATTGCGATTTCGGGAGGGTAAGGTGTTGCATGGTTTAAATGTCCGTTTCGCCAAGCCAGCCTTCACTTGGCAACGAGCCGTCCAACCTCAGGCTCAAATGCTTGGGGGTTCCCTCGCTACCGCAATGGCGGGCCAAAGCGAACAGGAACACGTCCATTGCCGCATGGTGGGGAAAAACAAAACGTGTACATAAGCGAAGCAGTGGATTATACACCTTGTCTTTTTCGATGATGGTGAGGATTGTCCCCCCGTTATCTTCATCGAACGTGTACTCCCAAGCGCCGTAGATGGGAAGCTTGGCCCCAACCAAGCGGGTGACCAGCCGCTGTTTCGGCTCGATCCCGGCAATTTGAAGATGGACTTTTATTTTCGGGGCGCAGTACTCATACCAACTGGGTTGCCCATCTATTATAGGGCCTGCTTCAACATACGACAGCCCGGGCCGCCAGTTGGGGTAGTTGGTGAAATTCGTTACAACCTCCCACACCTCATCAACCGAGGCATCGAAGCGTTGACAACTGGCCGCTACGTGGGTCTTGGGCAGACGCGACCCGGCTAGCGCGGCTAGGCCTAGAAGGGCAGCGGTTAAAGCTAAAATATCCAGCATTGTCATGATGTTAAACCCAGTCCTTGAAAGGGTGCCGGGCTAGGCAGGTGTTGTAGTAGCGCACGTCATGGGTGACTTCTTCCCCTATCCAGCCGGGTTTGTCAAATTCCTCGTCGGCATGCCCTAACTCAATTTCAGCCACGACCAAACCAGAATTATCGCCTTCAAATTCATCTATTTCCCATACATGCCGCCCCACGGTGACATAATGCCGCACTTTCTCTATCACCGAGTCGACGCTAAGCGTGTCTAGCATCCTATGGGCGTCAGCCAAGGGAATTTCGTATTCGAATTCTTGCCTTTGCGCCCCGATGGTGACCCCTTTTATGTTAATCCAGGCTCGATCCAAACTCGTGCGCACCCTGACTGAGCAGTGGGTCTCGTTATTGAGATAGCCTTGGCGCAATCGTTCGCTATCATGGGCAAGAATACGCCACGCATCGCCGTTCAATAAGAATTTTCGTTCGATTTCCAAGCCCATCGTTAGCTTTGTGCCTTTATTTGAATCTTACTCAATCATGCGCTCCGATTGCCCAATCTTCCCAATAGGGCGTGGGATGGAAGCGTTCATGTAGAAAGTCCACAAAAGTTCTGACTTTGGCGGAAAGATGCTTGCGATGAGGATAAACGGCGTGGATTTCCATGGGGGCCGGGACATAGTCCTTCAATACCGCTTGCAAGCGGCCTTTGCGCAAATCCTGCCCGGCCATGTAAGTGGGCAGCAGAGCCAGCCCAAGCCCATTGATGGCTGCCATGCGAATCGCATCGGCGACATTAGCCTCCATGGTGCCTGTGACTTTAATAACCGTAACCTTGCCGCTTTCCGGTTCGCTGAATTGCCATTGGTCGCGCGGAGGCAGGCTAGAGTTGGTCAGGCAGTTGTGCTTTTTCAGGTCCTCAGGGGTTGAAGGTGTGCCGTGCCTTTTGAAATAGTTGGGCGAACCACAGACTACGCGCCCCGAGCTTCCCAGTTTACGGGCGATCAGGCTGGAGTCGTGCAAGTCGTCCAAATGGATGGCTAGGTCGAAACCCTCCTCTATCAGGTCCACATAGCCTGCCTGCAAAATCAACTCCACATTTACATCAGGGAATATCTCATGGTAGGCGGCAATGGCGGGTGCCAAGTGATAAGCACCGAAAAACGGTGCGGAATTGACCTTTAATTTTCCTCTCGGTTCGGTTTGCAGCCGGGTCACCGCCAATTCTGTTTCCTCGATATCGTCTAGAATTTGCAAGCATCGTTCCAAATAGACTGCGCCTACCTCGGTTAGGCTTAAGTTGCGCGTGGTGCGATTAAGCAAACGGATGCCAAGGCTGTTTTCTAGCTGCATGACATGCTTGGTCGCCATGGCTCTGGAAAGCCCTAATTCTTTGGCGGCAGATGCGAAACTGCCCGCCTTCGCGACTTTGGTGAACACGACCATACTGGTAAGTTTGTCCATATCGACAGCCCCTCAACTGTTTAGGTTATGGAAACAATACGTAAATTATATATGTATTGTATATGATTCCGTGGTTTTATGTAGTCTTCCTTGAAAAACTTTGTAAAACTTTGCTACAGGATACGCAACATTTCATGAATTACAACCCGCTTCGAAATCGGTGTGTTTAACGGCGACGGGCTTTCACTCTTAGGCAAGCAGTGTTAGACTGAAATATCAAAGAATTTCGCTAGGTAAAGTGTTTCAATGCTTTGACCGAACGAAATCTGAATCTTTACCTGACATCATAGGAGACTTTCGATGACTCATGTACTTCCCCCCTTGCCCTACGAAAAAAACGCACTGGAGCCACATATTAGCGCGGAAACGCTGGAGTTTCATTACGGCAAGCACCACCAGACTTATGTCACCAACTTGAACAACCTGATTGCAGGCACCGAATTTGAAAATCTGTCCTTGGACGAGATCGTGAAAAAAGCCACAGGTGGCATTTTCAACAACGCCGCCCAAGTTTGGAATCACACTTTTTATTGGCATAGCCTGTCTCCCAACGGTGGGGGAGAGCCAACCGGCGCATTGGCCGATGCAATCATCAAGACATTTGGTTCGTTCGAAAAATTCAAGGAAGATTTCTCCAAGACTGCGATCACCACTTTTGGGTCGGGTTGGGCATGGCTGGTAAAAAATGCCGATGGCAGCCTTGCTTTGGTCAGCACTTCCAATGCAGCCACCCCCTTGACAGCCGGGCAAACCCCGTTGCTGACCATTGATGTATGGGAGCACGCATATTATGTAGACTACCGCAACCTGCGCCCCAAATACGTGGAAGCGTTTTGGAGTTTGGTAAACTGGGATTTTGCCACCAACAATTTCGCCGCCTAAGCCAAAATCTTTAGCAACCGTTCACTCCCTCGCGAGTGTGGGTGTCTCGTTCGCTGGAATGGCGGTCGAGATGAACGCGTAGCTTAGGCAAGGGCGAGCGAGCTGACACAAACTTTTTGCCCAAAACGAACCCCGCCACCAGTAATGGTAGCGGGGTTTTTGTTGCCAATCAATTCAGAAACTCAATATTTTATTTTATATCTATCTATAATATCACCCGCAGAAGTGACCGGTTTGCATAAATTCTACAATCAGGAGAATGACAATGAAAAATGCCATCAAGAAAGCTGTTTTTCCGGTGGCGGGGATGGGGACCCGATTCCTGCCCGCGACCAAGGCTAACCCCAAGGAAATGCTCCCTGTGGTGGACAAGCCGCTGATCCAATACGCGGTGGAAGAAGCTTTGGCCGCTGGCATCGAAGTCCTAGTGTTCATAACCGGAAGTAATAAGCGGGCCATTGAAGACCATTTCGACAAAGCTTACGAACTGGAAAATGAACTGGAACTGCGTGGTAAAACGGAAACGCTTAAGCTTATCCAGAACATCATACCGCCCCATGTGACCTGTGTGCATATAAGGCAGGCTGAGGCTTTGGGCTTGGGCCACGCGGTAGGGCGCGCCAAGGCGGTCATCGGCGATGAAGCCTTTGCTGTTATTTTGGCGGACGACTTGATTGATGACCAGGCCAGTGGTTGTTTGAGCCAAATGGTGCAGATCTTCAGGGAATGGCAATGTTCCGTACTCGGTGTCGAGCGCATCGACCCTACCGAGACCCAAAGCTATGGCATCGTCCGCTCCAACTCCATCGGCAACAACCTAGGCCGGGTTGAGGAAATTGTTGAAAAGCCCAAACCTGAAAAAGCGCCTTCCAATCTCGCGGTTGTCGGCCGTTACATCTTAACGCCCAAAATATTTGACAAATTGGATTTAGTGACTCCGGGTGCGGGGGGGGAAATCCAATTGACCGATGCCATCGCCCTGTTGTTGAAGGAGCAGGCCGTGTTGTCCTACGAATTCAGTGGCAAGCGCTATGACTGCGGGTCAAAATTGGGCTATTTGATCGCAACCGTGGAGCAAGGATTGCAGCACGAAGAGTTGAAGGAAGAATTTAAGGCGTATCTTCAAGGTTTGATTCTTGAATAAGATTTCAGGGCGATTTTTTTGACTGAGTGGCCGCTGGTGTTGTGCGCATTGGTAGGCGGCAATTCCTACTAGGCCGGTAACGTTACGTCGTTGCGTGCGACAAAAATCTTCGCCCATTGGATGGCAAGCCGCATTCAGAAAGGCAAAAGAAGGTCTCACGCAACGGCCCAGCAATGCAATGAAAAGTGCAAAAGATGGGCAATGGGCAGATTGACTGTCAATAGCGAGTAAGCAATTCCTGCCACAGTGCCACGCTAAACAGGCCTATCGTCGTGCTGAGGACGACAATCATGGAGTAGAAAGCGGTGTCTAGCCGGTAGCGGTCGCAAAAAACCACGCCTAACATCATGCTGGGCATTCCTGCTTCCATAACAAGGGCCGCTAGTTTGTCGCCGGTAAACCCTAGCCTAGCCCCAAGCATGACACCGAAAAAAGGGACGGCGGCCAGTCTAAACACGGCCACTAGGATGGATAATGGGATATTGCGCCGGTTCAGGGAATTCCAATTCAATCCCATCCCAAGCGCGAGCAGCATGAGCGGAATGACCGCCGCGGCGAGTTTATCTAGCATCGCCCCAAGCCAGAAGGGTAGGGGGATGCCATTTAAATTAAGCACCACTGCAAGCACGGCAGCGATTAAGGGAGGGTTTGCCAGTAGCGAACGCAAAATGGAGTTAAGGCCTTGTTTGTCCCCCTCGCCATAATGGCGGCCAATGGCCGATCCCATGACTAACACTAATGGCATAGCGGCGAAAAGGTCGATTTGTATGACCAAGGAGCGCGTCCATGGCCCGAAAGCCTGCTCTAGCACCGGTAGGCCCAAATAAGTGACATTAGGGAAGGCCGTTGCCAATATCGCAGCCCCTAGCAGGGGTTGCCTTATAGTGTAGAATCTTGAAACCAGCCACATCATGACCATGCCCAAGACAATTATACTAGCGCCGAACAGGGAGATTTTCAGCGCCTCTAAGCCAATTTCGGAACGCCACAGCACCGACAGAACCAAGGTGGGCAACAATAGGTTGAATACCACAGTGGCGAGTACTCGCCGGGTAAGTTCGGCATCCAGCCCACTAGGCTTTATAATGCCCCAAGCGATCCCGCACAAAATCGGCAAACCCATTTGCGCTAGAAGCGAAGCCATTTTTCCCCCATAAGGTTGTCAGAAGGCTTGATTGTATCAAGCACAGTGGCGATTAAGGGGCAAACCACTGACAACGGAGCTAACATGAACAATTTACTTTCTACAAAACCCATTCCTGACCGCGAGCGATTGATCATGGCTTTGGATGTCCCCAGCGTCGAAGAGGCCAAAACCATAGTCGGAGAAATAGGCGATAGCATTAGCTTCTACAAAGTAGGCTTGGAATTGTTCATGTCAGGCGGATATTTTGAACTTATCAAATGGTTAAATGAAAAAGGCAAGAAGGTATTCGTTGATTTGAAGTTTTTCGATGTGCCAGAAACCGTGGCCCGTGCCGTGCGGGCGCTTAATGGCAAGGGGATCGAATTTGCCACGGTGCATGGCAATGATGCCATCATGAAGGCTGCGGCACGCGAAAAGGGCTCGGTGAAAATTTTGGCGGTAACCGTATTGACCAGCTTGGACCGTGGCGATCTCGACGACCTTGGGTTTGACTGCGATGTCGAAAAGTTGGTTGTTTCCCGCGCCCGGCGCGCTTTAGCCCTAGGCTGCGACGGGGTGATATCGTCGGGTTTGGAGGTGTCTGTTTTAAGGAAGGAAATCGACAACAAACTGCTGGTTATTTCCCCCGGCATTCGCCCGGTGGAAAACCGTCAAGAAGACGACCAGAAGCGGGTTGTTACGGTTAGCCAAGCGTTTTTAAACGGAACGGACTACATCGTGGTTGGACGCCCCATTCGCGATGCGCTGAATCGCAGAGAGTCCGCCGAACGGGTGCAACGCCAAATTGCGGAAGTGTTTGGATGAGAATTGATGCATTGCCACACAGTCTGTTATTCTTATCGCCCATATGCATAACATAGACATTGCTTTCAGCACGCCCCTCGGGGCTTTTTTGATGGGCCTTATTAGCGCTTTGCACTGCCTGGGCATGTGCGGCTCGATCATTGGCACGTTGACCTTGAGCTTGCGCAAGGAGATACGCGAGAATAAGGCACTGTTGGTTACCTTTGTGTTTTGTTACAACTTTGGCCGGATTACAAGCTACACCGTGGCGGGCTTCCTTGCCGGTTTGGTCCACAACCTGCTTATGATGCCTTTGGGCGAGGCCGTGGGCCACCGCATCTTGCAAATTGTCTCGGCGTTGATCATGGCAGGGGCTGGCCTTCATATTGCTGGTTGGTTCCCCCGTTTTGCTTATATCGAGAAAAGTGGGGTGTTGTTGTGGAAAGCCATTGAACCTTATGGACGGCGATTAATTCCAGTGCAATCCAGGTTTCATGCTTTCGTGTTCGGCATGATTTGGGGGTGGTTGCCTTGTGGCCTAGTCTATGCCGCCGTCGGTCTGGCGACTACGGCAGGCAATGAATATCGTGGGGCATTGACAATGCTGGCTTTTGGCATTGGCACCTTGCCGGCCGTGGTTGGCGTGGGAGTTGCCACTAGCTTGATGGTGCGTTTGTCAAACATGAAAAAATTTCGGCAACTTGCGGGTGTTTCGCTGATACTGCTCGCTTTGCTGGCAGCTTTTCCATGGATCAATCCTGGTGTGTTGCACCAGATGCACGAGATGCATGCCAATTTTTGAAAAAAATATGCTAAAATTGTGGATAAGCGGTGGATGCCAAAACAGCGTCATTCGGGGGCAAAAGCAATTCCTTATTCCGCAATTTATAAAATAAAGCTGGCGTAGCTCAGTCGGTAGAGCAGCTGATTTGTAATCAGCCGGTCGGGGGTTCAAATCCTCTCGCCAGCTCCATATAATCAAAAACTTACAGTAAATAGATCGGCAAAAACCTAGAAAATGAAAGATAGACCCTACGGATAGGCTGATTTTAGAGCGGAACGGGAGTAACTAAATGCCA